>Ga0100380_10001263_pt1 | contig 27570 bp, 21 predicted proteins | sample CryGeymeta201504_FD_80417 | JGI IMG/M metagenome (GOLD analysis project Ga0100380, IMG submission 80417) | Groundwater microbial communities from Crystal Geyser aquifers in Utah, USA - Crystal Geyser metaG 2015-04 | ecosystem: Environmental > Aquatic > Deep subsurface > Groundwater | place... | reverse complement strand
GTTTTAAGGGTTGAACAAAACGCTAAGGAATTAAAACAGGGAGATATTGTTTTTAAAGGAAGCAGCGTTGATTTGATTATTGGCAGCAGCAGCGGAAATCAGGATACTCCCCTGCCCAACTTAACCGGATTCACATTCAACGAAGCTGAAAATCTACTGAAAGCCAATCTGTTAAATACCGGAGTTTTGATTTATGACGGGACCATTATTACAACCGAAGACACGCTTTCAGCATTTGTTTGGAAACAATACCCATCAATTAGCAATACCAGGATTTTAAGTCTCGGAACATCCGTTGATTTATGGTTCACCCGCGATTCACTAAAAATACAACAACCCACTTTACAGGTAACAGAATAATTTTATGGAAGACTACACTGAAGAAATTGAGGATATTGAAGATTTAGAGGAAAGTGGGTTATTCGAACACTACCGTTTAACAGTAGATCCCGGCCAATCGGCTTTGAGGATTGACAAATTCCTGTCGAACCAAATCAAAAACGCCTCACGCAGCCGGTTACAGGCCGCTGCAGATGCAGGCTGTGTTTTGGTGAACAACATGGCTGTAAAATCGAATTACAAGGTAAAACCCAACGACGAGGTGGTAATTGTAATGGATTATCCGCGGCGCGAGTTAAAAATCATTCCTGAAGATATTCCCTTAAATATTGTTTATGAAGACGATCAACTGATTGTTGTTAATAAACCTGCAGGATTGGTGGTTCATCCCGGACATGGAAATTACACCGGCACGCTCGTAAATGCGCTGGCCTGGTATTTTAAGGATTTACCTTTATTTAACAGCGAAGATCCCCGCCCCGGATTAGTGCATCGAATTGACAAAGATACTTCAGGGTTACTGGTTGTTGCAAAAACCGAACTGGCCAAAACCAAACTCGGAATGCAGTTTTTCGATAAAGTTACCGAAAGAACATACCAGGCATTGGTTTGGGGCAGCGTAAAAGACGATGAGGGAACGATAGAAGGAAATATTGGCCGTAGCCTGAAAAACCGGCAGGTTTTTACGGTTTTCCCCGATGGTGAATTCGGGAAACCCGCAGTAACACACTACAAAGTTTTACGACGGATTGGTTACGTAACCCTTGTAGAATGTCGCCTGGAAACCGGCCGTACACACCAAATCAGGGTACACATGAAATACATCAACCACACAATTTTTAACGACTCGAATTATGGTGGCGATGAAATTTTACGGGGTACAACATTCAGCAAATACAGGCAGTTTGTAATCAATTGCTTTAAAATATTACCACGTCAGGCACTTCATGCAAAAACACTCGGATTTATTCATCCAACAACCAACGAGAAAATGATATTCGATTCGGAACTGCCCGAAGATATGGCAGCCGCAATTGAAAAATGGGAAAATTATATTTCAAACCGCAATGAATAGCAAACCAAATATCGCCGTAATTTCAGGGGGCGACTCCTCCGAATTTATCGTTTCAGTAAAAAGTGGCGCCAATGTTTACAAAGCCATCGACAGCAATAAATATAATCCGTGGCTCATTCAAATGAGAGGGAAAGAGTGGATTGTTTTGCAAAACGAAGAAAAACTGGCAGACATCGACAAATCTGATTTCAGTTTTATTTTCGAAAACCAGAAGGTAACATTTTCGTTTGCCTACATTACCATTCACGGAACACCGGGCGAAGACGGTATTTTACAGGGATATTTCGAATTGCTCGGAATCCCTTATTCTAATTGCAATGTCCACACTTCGTCGCTCACTTTTAACAAATGGTTTTGCAATAACTACCTGCGAAGTTTCGATGTTAAAATGGCCTCGTCGATTAAAATTTCGAAAGGCGATGTAATTAATTCTTCAGAAATAGTAAGAAAACTGGGGTTGCCCGTTTTTGTTAAACCAAACGCCGGGGGTTCGAGTTTTGGAATTACAAAAGTAAAAAACCAGGAAGATGTTGAACCTGCCATTTTAAAAGCCTGGGAAGAGAGCAACGAAGCGTTGATTGAGCAGTTTATCGATGGAAAGGAATTTACCTGCGGACTGGTGAAAATCAAAAATAAAAAAATTGTATTCCCGGTAACCGAAGTACTTCCCAAAAACGAGTTTTTCGATTTCGAAGCCAAATATACACCCGGTGCAGCCGAAGAAATTACTCCCGCAAGGTTGCCAGCTCATTTGTTTGAAAAATGCCAGAATATCAGCTCCGAAATTTACGACTTCTGCCAGTGCTCGGGAATTGTACGCATTGATTACATTCTGAAAGACGACGAGTTCTGGTTTCTCGAAGTAAATACAACGCCGGGAATGACCGCCACCAGTTTTGTTCCGCAGCAAATCAATGCAATGGGTTTAACCCTAAAAGATATAATTACACTAATTATTGACGATAAATTAGGAATATAAAACACCCTTCGACTACGCTCAGGGTGACTGTCAGACTGAGCGTAGTCGAAGTCTGAAGTATTCGCCGATTCTGTATTAACAATTGTGAATAGCAGAGGTTAAAAAACTGCAACAACTAAAACTCACCCCTACTCCTAAAATTTGTAATTTTGAAATTCATTTTTACAAACTTATTTTTTTAAAGGTTTATTAATAAAAAAACATGGCTGAACGAAAAAAGACAAATAGCAACAATACCTTTAACATAGAACAAATAAATGCGCAGTACGGCAAATTGCCCCCGCAGGCGATTGAAGTTGAAGAGGCAGTGCTGGGTGCTTTGATGCTCGAAAGAGATGCATATGTTACCGTTGCCGATTTTATCGACACCAAAAGTTTTTACAAGGAAGAACACCAAAAGATTTTCGATGCCATAAAAAAACTGTCGGGAAACGAAAAACCGGTTGATCTTTTAATGGTAACACAGGAGCTGAAAGACCGCAACCAGTTAGAAGAAATTGGCGGCCCCGCTTATATTACACAGTTAACCAGGCGTGTTGCCTCGGCGGCACACATCGAATTTCATGCCCGGATTATTGCCCAGAAATTCATCCAGCGCGAACTGATCCGGGTTTCCACCGAAATTCAGTCGAAATCTTATGACGATACCCTCGATGTTGACGATTTGATTGATTTTTCAGAATCGGCGCTTTTTCAGATTGCCCAGGGAAATATTAAAAAAGAAACTGTTCCGATAAAACCCATTTTAAACCTGGCCATTGCCCAAATTGAAAAGGCAAAAAACCAAAAAGAAGGCTTGAGTGGGATTCCATCAGGATTTACAGCGTTGGATAGAATTACATCGGGCTGGCAAAAAACTGATCTCATAATTGTTGCAGCCCGACCGTCGATGGGAAAAACAGCATTTGTACTTTCAATGGCACGCGAAATGGCAGTAGCACACAATAAGTCGGTTGCGCTTTTTTCGCTCGAAATGTCTTCCATTCAGTTGGTTACACGTTTAATTGCCGCTGAAACAGAATTGGGTTCGCAAAAACTAAAATCGGGCCGGCTTGAAGATTGGGAATGGGAACATTTAAACCGTAAAATTTCGAGTTTGGATAAAGCGCCTATTTTTATCGACGACACACCGGCACTGTCGATTTTTGAGTTCAGGGCCAAATGTCGCAGGTTAAAAATGCAGTACGATATTGAAGTGGTAATTGTGGATTACCTGCAATTAATGACTGCCGGAGCCGATAACCGGGGCAGTCGCGAGCAGGAAGTAAGCACCATTTCGCGCTCGCTGAAAGCCATTGCCAAAGAACTTGATATCCCAATCCTGGCGCTGTCGCAGTTAAACCGCTCGGTGGAATCGCGCGAAGGAAAACGCCCGCAACTCTCCGACCTTCGCGAATCGGGCGCCATTGAGCAGGATGCAGACCTTGTTTTGTTTATCCACCGCCCCGAATATTACGGGATTACCGAAGACGATTCAGGTAATTCGCTGCTTGGCGTTGCCGAAATTATTATTGCAAAACACCGCAACGGTGCCACCGGCGATATTCATTTGTCATTTAAAAAAGAACTGGCCAAATTTTCGGATATGGAAACCCAGTTTGCATCAAATTTTGGCGGCATGAATCAAACTTTCAGTTCAAGGATGAACGACGACGATGATTTCGGAAAAGGGATCTCAACAAACAAAGAATTTGAAAACCAGAAAATATCTTCATCAAATGCTCCGTTTTAAATATTATAAGATTAAAAGATGAAGTTGAAAATATTAATCATTACTATTAGTTTGCTTTTCTCTATTCAGGCAAAAAGTATCCATGTGCTGATTCCGATGGACGATTCGCAAAAGAATCATTTAAAAGCTTACGGCATTGCGTTTTGGGTGCTCGAAAACAACATTGAGGTAAAGTGGTTGTTAAATTACCGCGGCGGCAGTTTTCTGATGCAACACTCGCCCCGGATTGAAAATGAGTGCACTGTCCGCGGTGTATCGTTTGAATCGATAACCGATGCACAGGCAGCCGCCATTCTGGATGGAATTGCACAGCCCGATATCAATCAGGATGCCGTGGCTATGAACAAAGCCCCAAAAATTGCGGTTTATTCGCCGCCCAATAAACAACCCTGGGACGATGCCGTTACCCTGGTTTTAACCTTTGCCGAAATTCCTTATGACGTGATTTACGACGAGGAAATTTTCGATGGCAAACTCTCCGATTACGATTGGCTGCACCTTCATCATGAGGATTTTACTGGTCAGTTTGGGAAATTCTGGCGGGTTTATCAAAACGCGCCGTGGTACCAGCAGGAAGTTGCCATTAACAACGAACAGGCAAAAAAAATGGGCTTTTTAAAAGTCTCTGAAATGAAATCGTTTGTTACCCGCGAAATTGAGAAATATGTTGTTAACGGCGGTTTTCTGTTTGCGATGTGCGCTGCAACCGATACCTACGACATTTCGCTGGCAGCGGTTGGAATCGACATTTGCGAAACTATGTTTGATGGCGATCCGGCAGACAAAAATGCCCAGGAAAAACTCGATTTTACCCACACTTTCGCATTTAAAGATTTCGAGCTAAACATGGACCCTTATGCTTACGAATTTTCGAATATTGATGCCACCGAAACACGGCAGGTAATTCGCGATAACGACTATTTTACTTTATTTGATTTCTCGGCCAAATGGGACCCGATTCCAACCATGCTATGTCAAAATCATCGAAACCTGATTAAAGGTTTTATGGGGCAAACCACCTCGTACCGGAAAGAAGTTATAAAACCAGGCAGCCTGGTGATGGGAGAAAACAAAGCAGCCAATGAGGCACGTTATATTCACGGTGAAAAAGGAAAAGGTTTCTGGACATTTTACGGCGGCCACGACCCCGAAGATTACCAGCACCTGGTTGGCGACGAACCCACTGATTTGAGTTTATATCCCAACTCACCCGGATACCGTTTAATACTGAATAATGTATTATTTCCGGCGGCTAAAAAGAAGAAAAGGAAAACGTAAGATTATTATTAAAAGCAATTCCGGGATAATTCATTATACGTTTGACGGTAAGAAACTTAAATGAATGCAAAACTACATAAGTTTGCACTAAAGAAAAACCCTGAAGTGGAACAAACCACCTTAAAATACGCAAAAAAACCAGTATAATAAAAGACTGCGTTTGTCAGGCAGCAAAATTTATTATTTCAATTCTATAGTTAAGAATCTCAGCAACAACCGGATTGTTAATTCTGTACATCAATAATATCAGCAATGGTTGGAAACACTAATGCTAAATCAATATCACTATCCGAATGATTCGTCCCTTTAGCAAATGAACCATATAAGTAAGCTCTCTCAATAATATATTTCTCTGTCAGACTTGAAATATATCTTTGAGCAATTATTACAGCCTCTATTTTATCCATAATCGTAATGTTTTAATGTTCTCCTTCACAAGATGCCCCATGAATAAAGCCCAATGGAAATCTTTGGTATCAAAAAGATTAAGCATTGTCTGAAAATCTTCATCAGATGTTGAAATCCAATGTGTTACAATCTTATCTACATCTATCTGATTATTGCTCATACTGTAAATTTATAATATAATTTTTGTACTCCAATTTAAGTCATATTAAAATCCTGGCAGCCTCGTTACAGGCGAAAACAAAGCAGCCAACGAAGCCCGTTACATTCACGGCGAACAAGGAAAAGGGTTCTGGACTTTTTATGGTGGCCACGACCCCTGAAGATTACCGTCACCTGGTTGGCGACAATCCTACCGATTTGAGTTTATTTCCAACCTCCCCGGGATACCGTTTGATTTTAAACAACTTACTATTTCCGGAGGCTAAAAAGAAGAAAAGGAAAACATAGAGAACCCATGGCGATCCCGTCAGCCGAAATATTTTGATTGGGCTTAATTAATCTGCTTTTTCACTGCGATTGGGTTCAGGTATAATAACCAACAATCATTTTTGCGTATTACACAAACAAGTTATTTTAAATAATGAACCTTATTTATTGATAAAAAACCTAAGTAACCAAAGGCTAAACCAAAACACCACAAGGTTTATTTGTATTAACAGATAAAGAATTTTAAACGACATTAATTTTAATCGCATTAAAGATAAAAAATCCAGCCTTATCATTAATCTGTTAAAGTTTCAAATTATCCCATAAAAAAATCCCGGCATTGCTGCCGGGATTTTTTTTTTTAATTGGTCTGCAAATATTCCTTAGAATTTATCCCAGAATATTTTTGTTGTAATTAAATCACCGCCAATCAACTCTGATGCGGCTTTATAATTTACTTCATTAAGCGTTTGTTCATTAATTGGGAAAGTAAAACGTACTGGAATATCGCTGTAAGTAGTAGCTTCATTCGGTAAGTTGAAGATTGGGTAATCTAACCTTCTCCAGGTTGTATATCCTTCAATACCACAAGTGTATAAAGCAATCCATGATTGTGTACCGATTTTTTGTTTCCAATTTCCTTCGGCTGTAGCATAAGCCACCTCTGGTTTGGCAATATAGTCAGCAGCGCCACTTACACCCCAGAATTCAAAAGAAGCCTCAATGCCTTTATTATACCATTCCCCGGCTGAACCTCCAACATTGTAACCTCTTTCGGCAGCTTCCGCCAGGTAAAAGCATATTTCAGAATACGTCATAATTATACCCTGAAAATCAGGTATTTGAATCTGATCAGAGATATGGGAATATTGAGAGAATGAATTTGGATAACCATACTTACCACCTACGTAACTGCCATTGTATTCAGTAAAAAAAGCAGGACGGCGAGGATCCTCCAATGTATTCATGATGTCAACAATGGTGTTGGCAGGCACAAAGTCGTGACGCCCCGAGGCCACCAAATCAGCATACAATTGATTGTAATTTGGCGAAGATGTTAAATAATTTAAAAGACAATTGTCATCATTTGAAGCAAAAACTTTTCCGGCAGCGGCTTCAATATTTGCTTTCGCTGTTGCATTGTCTGCATCTGCAATTGTAATTCCCAATTTTACTTTTAATGAGTTGCCGAATTTAATCCAGGCACTGACATCTCCCCCATAATACAAGTCGGCCGACCCAAAACTGCCTTCGCCCGCATTCAGTTTTGAAACGGCGCTATTTAATCTGTTGAACAAATCTTTGTACACTTCATCCCCTTTGTCGTATTTTGGATATACATTTTCAACATTCAGCGCTTCTGAATAGGGAATTGCACCAAAAACATCAACCAAATGGGCATAAGCATAAACATTTAATAATTCAATGATTTGTAACTTGTTTTGTTTAGCTGCTTCTTCGGCTGCAATTACTTCAGTAGTCGAAATAATGCTGTTTGCTTCTTTCAAATCGGTTAAAACCCGAAGGTACATGCTGGTGAAAATATTTGTTGAAATATTCCTGGTGACCAAATCATAGTTTGCCTCATCAATGTAAGTTGTTTCAGTCCAATATTGCGACATCAACTTAAAAATATTGGTGTTTACATTGGTGTTGTTTGTGTAATCGGAAAGCTGTTTTTGCGCATTTGTAAAAAGTGGCTCCCCCGGCACATTAGCAGGGTTCTTCGTGTCTGTGTTGAACTCCTCGAATTTATCGGTACATTCTGTGAAGGCGACGACAAATGAGAAAACAAAAAGATATATTAATTTTTTCATGATTGATACATTTTAAAATTGAAGATTAATCGTGAAACCATAATTACGGGTAGCTGGCGAAACACCGCTCTGCCACCCCTGTATATTTCCTGAGCTCTGGCTCGCTTCAGGATCAGCATGAGGTAAATTTTTTGAAAGTATCCACAAATTTGAACCGACAAAACTTATCGAAGCATTAGACAGGGACACTTTGCTTACAAGGCTTTTGGGTAAATCATAAGTCAAAGTAAGTTCTCTTAATTTTACATACGACGCATCATACACAAACCTGGCATTGGGGTCGGCAGCCCAACCAATTGCAGCATAATTTTCCTGGTTCCGGCGCACCCAGTTTGGTGAGCCATCTTCCAGAACACCTTCTTCGATTACACCACCGCTGTTGGAAGCATATCCACCTTCTTTTGTTTTTTTTGCGTTGTCGTTCCAAACTATCTCATCGCGCATTTGATTTCCCAAATCATTAATCGCGGCAGTTTCTTCATACAATCCGGTTCCCATTCCATACCACAAATCAAGAGAGAAAATATCTCCACCCTTTTGCATATCAATAAGGAAACCCAGGGTTAAGTTTTTGTATTTGAATGAATTGAATAAACCGCCGTTCCAATCTGGATTTACATCGCCGATTACCTTGTCATTGGTAGATGATTTTAGATATCGTCCGTTGGCAGGATTTATCAATTTACCTCCATTATCATGATATTGGAAATCTGAACCTTTGATTGTGCCATAAGGTTGCCCAACTGTTGCATTAATAGACACCCCACCCTGTAAACTGGCTAATAACAAATTGGTTACCTCATTTCCTGATTCATCGGTATAAAGTGTTACCACTTTATTTACGTTTTTTGCCCAATTCAAACGGATATCCCAACTAAAATCCTTAGTGCGCACCGGAGCTCCCATCAATGCCAACTCGATCCCTTTATTTTCAATTTCACCGGCATTTACCCACTTTTGAGAAAAACCGGTTGCATAAGAAATTGAAACAGGCATTAACTGGTCAATTGTATTGTTTTTATAAAGAGCCAAATCGACCCCAACCCGGTTTTTTAAAAAGTTCATTTCAAGGCCGCCTTCAAAGGCTTTCTGTGTTTCAGGTTTTAAGTCGCCATTTTGTTTTGTATTCGGAACTGTTACCAGTGAATTTCCGCTAAATGGTGCATTGGCCACATAAACATCTTTAACACTTAGCGCTGGTGCACCGCTACCAACTTCGGCATAGTTCAATCTAACTTTACCTAATGATAACCAATCTGCCTCAAACAAATTCGAAAAGATCATACTGCCTGTTACTGATGGATAATAGTAAGTATTGTTTTCTGTTGGCAACGTTGAAGATTGGTCGCGACGTAAAGTTGCATCAACAAAATAGGTATTATCAAAACCCAGAGAAATACTTCCAAAAATTCCATTTACTCCTATTCGATAGTAAGATTCTGATGGAGGAAGCATTGGATCAACGCTGTTGCTGAGCGCATAAACTCCGGCTACTGACAATCCGTTATTCGTTGATAAAAACACGTTTTCTGAGGTAGTCCTTCTGATGTTAGTCCCTAATAATGCTGTTAAATCAAACCTCTCAGAGAATGTTTTATGGTAGTTTAGTAACATATCAAAATTGGTCTCCGTAAAATCGCGGGTATTTCGGCTGTAACCCGAGGTAACATCCGGACGGCCAACTCCAAATTCGCCTGCACCAGACCCAACTGCTTTATGTTCTTCCTGTAGTTGACTATAGGTATCAATTGCATAACGCCCCATCAGCCTTAAATCGCTGGTAATATCCCAGTCTAACTGGGCATATCCAATCAACCTGTTCCTGCTGTCCAATTCGTAGTTCTCATAACGAACCCAGTATGGATTGTCCCAATATGCAGGAGCTAAATCGTCATAAGCAACTGGGTTCCATGAAACATTTCGGTGCGTGGTTTCATACATTTGTTTTTGAAGCCCCATATCCACATTGGTTTGGTACCACTGGCGAAATGACGACATAATGTTATCGGAATATCCGGTTGATGGCCTTCCTTTGCCAGAGGTATTAATGTAGTTTGCCATCGTACTAATTTTAAGTGTTTTGAAGATTTTGTGCGAACCATTTAAAATCACGTTGTTCCTGTTCAAATTACTGTTTGGCATCACGCCCGATTGGTCAAAATAGGTGTAAGAGAACCTGTAAGTAGTTTCCGAATTTCCTCCCGACACATCAATGTTATTCGAAGTTCCAAGTCCTGTTTCAAAGAATGTTTCAGGGCCATTTGCGCCAAAAACCCATGGAGTAGCTTTCAAATAATTGGGAGATGCAGGATCAAGCGCATCCCATTGATAAACCATAACGTTTGGATCAAACTTTTGACCGCGCGAAGCATCTTCATAAAAAGGTACCGTGTAGTCAGTTGTCCCATCGCCATTTACATCGCCATAATATTCAAAGCCAGGATAATCTGTTTCACTGTAGTAATACTTGCCATAACCAGCTCCATACTCTTTTTGATATTTTGGAAATGTACTTTTATCGATATTGCTAAAAGTTACATTGCTGCTTAGCTTAACTTTTGGTGATTTTGGTCCAGAGATAGTTCCTTTTTTTGTTGTAATTAATACAACACCATTAGCAGCGCGTGAGCCGTAAAGCGCGGTTGCAGCAGCGCCTTTTAAAACGCTGATCGATTCAATATCATTTGGATTGATGTCAGCAGCAGTATTGCCATAATCGTAACCATTGCGCCCTGATAACTGACCTGAGTTATTGGAATTTGAATTGTCAACAGGAATTCCATCAACCACAAAAAGCGCCTGGTTATTTCCGGTTAACGACGAGGAACCTCTGATGATTACGTTAGTTGAACCACCAAAGTTGGTATTGTTCTTAACCTGAATACCGGAAACCCGTCCTGAAAGAGAAGTAATAAAATTATCACCCTTCACATTATTGATGTCTTCGCCAGAAACCTCCTGAACCGCGTAACCGAGTGATTTTTTCTCCCTCGAAATACCCAAAGCGGTAACAACAACTTCATCGATACCGAACACATCGGTCTCCATTTTAACACTGAAACTGGTTTGAGTACCAATTTCCACTTCATAGTTTTTCATTCCAATGAAACTAAAAACCAAAGTTTTAGCATCCTGCGGAACGGTTAACTCAAATCCCCCGTCGAGGTTTGTAATCGTTCCGAGCGTGGTACCTTTAACAGATACCGAAACTCCGGGAATGGGCTGATTATCCTCATTCGAAGTAACCGTTCCGGTTATATTCTTCGTTTGAGCATGAACCAACACACTTCCCATGAAAAACATGATCGACAAAAAAAATGCAATTTTTTTCATAGAAATAGTTTTAAATTAATAATTAAACAGCTTATAATAATAAAATCATTTTTACAAAACTTTAATCAGCACCACCCCAGGCACTGATTATAATTCAAAAAAATCCTGATTTTTTGCAAGGCATACTTAATAATTGTTAACAAACCTTAACGATCGCAAATGTAAAAAAAGAATTTAATTACGAGAAAAAATGAAACAATTTCATTGTAAACTGCTGCAATTTATAACCAATCCATATTATTAAATGAGTTAATGTAATGCATGGCAGCAGTCAATTCTAAATCAATAAACATAACCTTCTCTTAACAAATAACTGAAAATATTTGATTTTCAAATGGAATAATGGGGACTAAATTTCGGGATACAATAGAAATATAAATTTCATAACCTTATGGAAATTATGGTTATAGTAAAACAGATTTAAGAATTATGAAAAAAAAACCAGCGGTTATAAAACCACTGGTTTTTTCCATTAATTATTATTATTGTTACACTCTATCTTTTAACCACTTTGGTTAAAGGAGTTGATTGAGTAAAAATTTGAGCAGATTTTGTTCCACTTAATTCGATATCGGCGGTTAAATGTCCAATACCGTCCAAATACGATGCATAAGTTGCAGCCAGACCTTTAGCCTCTCCAGGATAATAAATATCATAGTCGATTAAAAGTTTTGGGGCGCTTCCGCAATTATCCCAGGTTCCGGCACCTTTAATTTCGTAATCATAAGGTTCTCCCTCATATTCTGTGGTAAAAATATACTGACGTGGAATATCAACAGTTCCGTCAACATTAAAAGTCATCATGAAAGTTCCTCCGTCAACGATGGCTTCCCCCCAAAATTCAGTAATAAAACCAACGCCCATACCGGAAACAGCCAGTTTGGTTCCGCTAACTTCGGTAGTAATCTGGCTTTCGAAAGTATAATCAGCACCTTGCCCATCGGTTCCAGTCCAGCTTCCAACCAAACCGGCTATTCCATTGGGCAGAGGACAATACTTCTTCACTGTAACATCAAAACTTACAGGTTCCGAAGTTTTTCCTCCCATGGTGGTTTCGGTAACTGTTACTTTAGCAATTCCACTTGCCGGATATTGTGTAAATTCGATTGTGGCAACGCGTGTATCAGCGCTAACACTTTTAACAGTTGCATCAGTTGCAGTCCAGTTCCACGTTGAACCTCCGCGATAATAACCAATGGTATAATCCGCCGTGAAAGTTTGAATAGCGATGGCTGGCCCTTTAACTCCACCTAATACTTTTGGAATTATCGCATTATAATCATAAGCTTCCTGAGCAGCTTCAATGGGCGGTGTGGTGCACGAATTAAACATTGCTATCACCGCTGTAAATAGTATTGTGAATAATATGTTCTTTTTCATCATATTTAATTTTATTTGTTCCAACCACCATTACTGTAATCCTGTCCGGCAACTCCGGCACTTCCGCCAAATGTGTAATATTCCATTTGCATCACATCGAGTTGCGAACCCGGAATCGGGAAATGCAGGATTGTTCCTTGCTGTAAAAGATTTTCCTTACGCATTTGGAAATATTGAACTCCCATACCTGAAAGCATGAGTTCAACCATTCTTTCATAATGAACAGCTTTTGTAATTTGAGCAGCATCGGCAGGCAAAGCCGGTAAATTACCGCGTGTAACCCTGGCAGAAGCATTCATAACATCGGCAGCTTCCTGAAGTTTCCCTGTGCGAAGCGCTGCCTCAGCCAGAAAGTAATCATTTTCAGCCTTATAAAATTCGGGCATCGGCTCTGTCCATGTTTTTAAATACTGATCCAAACGTGAATATCTGTAAGAAGAAAAATGATAATAACCACGTTCATCCCGTAACCGGGTACTTCGGCCTCTGCTGACTCCTGACGGTAATTGTTAGCCGTACTTCATACTCCGTTTCCGCACGTCCGTCAGGCCTCCCGTGGTAAGCTTATCCTCCTTCGTCCCATGTAACCGCCACATTTACACCTCCAACCTCCGGGTAGTTATTGGACTTCGTTTTGTCATGCAAACTCGTCCGGTTGGAAATGCCTGATGTAGTTCGTGTTCCTCGGTTCAGAACTTTGCCGCCAGCTTCCTTCAGATTCCACCTCACAATGGACACCCTTGCTATTGGCTAATGGTTGGTAACTACCTACCCCCATAAAGGACTTTCACCTTCAAAATGATAAGCATGTACGGCGCACATCGAAAAAGGCGATCAAAATAAATTGACCGCCTTTTAAAATATGCCTCTTAAAAAAGTTTAACTATTTTTCAGTTCCGCCTGCCCACCAAACTTTATCCTTGAAAACATCAATTTTCGGAATATTGGCCGAGTTTGATGCCTCTTCGCTGGTTGCATAAGGGAATCGCCATACAAAACCAACCTGAGCATTATTCGGATTGTTTAGCGTTAATGCCGACGGAACCCTTCTGTAATCATTGTAAGCTTCAATTGCTTCATGTTCGTAAAATGCAATGTACTTCTGTGTCAGGATTTCTTTCAATTCATTTCCCGAAGTAAGAAGAGGAGTAACTACATCGGTGAAGTACGCAGTACCTTGGGCCAAAGTAAGGCCATGGAAAACGAAATTTGCTTCAATCGCTTTTTGCAGTGAGCCTTTCCATGTATTATCGTTTGTACGGAATTTCGCTTCTGCTTCAATAAACATCAATTCATGATAAGTCATAATTGGTGCCGGTGTTGTCCTGCCATTTTCGGTAATCAGCGAAACTGAATATATACCACCCTGAGTTTGAGTAGCCGTACCGTTTGGAGCCGGAACATACTCATCTTCAATTTTAGTAAAGTATTGAGCGATACGTGGATCATTTCTTGAAGTCATTAAATCATATAAAGTTTTACCAACCGATAAATGCGATCTGTCGTTCATAAACTGGAACCAGGCATTTTCGCCGGTTGCAGTAGCTTCATAAGCTTTAAAATAAAAATTATCCGTACTTGTGGCAAAGCCTTTCGAAATAACACCCAACGCTTTTGATGCAGCCTGATTGTCAACATTCGACAAACGCAGGTAATATCTTGCTTTTAACGAGTTTGCTGCTTTAATCCATTTGGCTTTATCGCCATTATAAGCATAATCGCCAACACCCGAAACATTTGTGGCAGATGTAATACTTGCAATTCCGTCATCAAGGTATTGCTGAATAACAGGATATAACGAAGATTGATTGTCGTATATTGGTTGCAGGTTTGCAGGCCCCAACAATGCTTCTGTCCATGGCACTTCGCCCCACATGTCGGTAACCATTGCAAGGTTATAAGCAGTTAATATCTGAGCTACACCACGAGCAAACTGGTTGTCAGGTTCCGGTCCGTCAGGAGCTGTTTTAGTGATTACGTCTTTGCAAATATTCAATACATCATAAAGGCTGTTCCAATTATTATTAAATAATGTAGCAGCCGTCTGGCCAATCCTTTTATCGGCATCTATCGATTGTGCCCATGTTCCGGCGCTGTGCTCGATATAAACTGTTGCATACCACGCGATATCTGTGGAAGCAGTTTCGAAACCACTTTTCAAAATAATATCAGGGAGCATGCTCTGCACACTCATATCCAAAGCGTCATTCAGTTCCATATTAATTTCATCCATTTTTTCTTCACTGCATGAGAAAACAACCGATGAAAGAAGAACTATCAATAATATTTTTAATGTTTTCATATTCATTTAATTTTTAGAATTAAAAAGTTAAATTAAGCGTAACCCCATAAGATTTGGTTTGAGGCAATGACATATATTCAAATCCCATTTGTCCGTTGCCCATACCCTGAGAAGTTTCAGGATCAACGTTTGGCAAAGTAGTCCATAGCAAGAAGTTACGTCCAACAAAACTAATAGTTGCTGCACTCATTTTTACAGGTTCAAGAATTTTACGCGGAAGGTCAAATGTTAAAGCAACTTCTCTTAATTTCAAATATGAAGTTTCATAAACTGCCATTTCATCGATGCTACCGAAAATATCTGAATAAAAATCAGGATAAGCTTCAATATCATCAGGGCCACCTCTGGTAATATTGTTTGGTGAACCATCGGAAAGAACTCCATCGCCTTTTGCATTTTCAGTGTCTTTATATTGAAAAGTTGAAGTACGATCTTCGGTAAATCCGGCAGAACCGTACAAGGCCATCAAACGGTTTGTTCCTGAATAAATATCTCCACCCTGTTTCCAATCCAACAGTGCAGATAAGGTAATGAATTTGTACCTGAAAGTATTAGTGATGCCCATTATGAAATCGGGAGAAACATCACCAATTTTACCTGTTTCACCTTCCATTGGATAGCCATAATAATAACTATCCGGGTCATCATCGATCAAAATTCTGCCCTGATCATCGCGTGCCATTTGCAAACCATAAATTGTAGGATAGGTATAACCGGCATAAGCACGAACGTTAGGAGTTACATAACCTGCGAGACTTACGCTTTCAATACCCGGTGCCAATTCCACAACCTTGTTTGTTATTTTTGTAAAGTTTGCGCTGATTACCCATTCAAAATCGTTCATTTGAACTGGTATAATATTTAACATCACTTCGTGAGCCACTGATGACATTTCACCGGCATTGGTTACAAAATTGGCATATCCTGTTGATCCTGCCATTGGCACACTGAAAATCTGATCAGTTGCCAATTGGTCTGAATAGGTGTAGTCAAATCCAAGGCGGTTTTTCAGAAATTTCATTTCGATACCCAACTCATAGTTTTTTGTATTTTGTGGTTTCAGATTTGGGTCGTAAACGGTTGTATTCTGACGAAAACCAGATACACCACCCAACGGATAGGTAATACCATCATCTAAAAAACCACTGCCTGCTCCACCCTGATAGTAGGTTGGCTGATTATATGAACCTGCCTGTCCAACCTGTGCAAATGAAGCACGTATTTTCCCGTAAGGAAGTGTAGTATTGTCTTTTAATGCTTCCAGTTCGGTAAAAACGAATCCAAGAGAAACAGAAGGGTAGAAGAATGACCGGTTATTGGTTGGCATGCTCGATACAACATCGTAACGTCCCGACAGGTTCAAATACAACATGCTTTTGTAATCCATTGCAAGATTGGCAAAGTTACCTACCGAACGAAAACGCCCTTTAGATTCATCAGCAGTTTGGGTGGTAGTGTTCGACATGTTGTTCCATCCGGGAATGGTAAAACCTGTTCCCGTCATGGTCCATGACCGGCTGGTTTCATCCCTGAATTCGTTACCAATAATTAACGTACCGGAGAGGTCTTCATTAAAATCATAATTAAATGTAGCTGTAAACAATGAGTTAATATTACTCCGCATCACACCATAATTATCGATGGAACCTCCTGTGGGTTCTCTGTAACCAAACGTAGTTTTCGTTGGCGACGTATAATCGCCTGCTGTTGGCAAAACCTGACCGGTACCAGCACTACCTTTTTGGTATAAATCTTCGTTGTCGGTTGAATAAGTGTCAACTCCCAACTGGCCCCGCAAATTAACCCAATCTGCAGGTTTAAATTCGAGGTATGTATTTCCAAAGAAACGACGGGTTGTTTCAAGAAAATGGTTGTTCATCACTGCCCATCTTGGGTTTTCACCAACACTGCCGCGGCGGTAAGAAATCTGTCTGTATTCGCCAAGTGGGCCTTCCATGTGGTAAGGAGTTCCCATTAAATCGAATGATGCCGGAGCCCCCATTACTGTGAACAGGTAACTTGAGTTACCGGAAGGTAGTTTCTGTAAGTCAACATCTGAATAGTTTCCTGAAAAGCCTGATCTCCATTTGTCTCCTAATTTGAATGAAGCAGCCATTTTGGCTGTATATCTTTTCATTCCGGTATTCTGTACAACACCGTCCTGGTTTGTAGCGCTTAATCCAATGGAATAATCTGCAATTTCAGTAGAATTGCTGACATTTGCACCATAATATTGGGTAAGCCCGCTTTGGAAAAATCCTTCTGCATTATTATAGGCCATCGGGTCTTGCCAACTTCCTTTGTACGGATCCCACCATTTTCCGGGTTGGCCAAGTGCATCTCCTCCTAATTTTGGGATCTTTGGCAAATCAGATATTTTTGGACCCCACGAATAAGAAAAGGCACTATAGAAATCTTCATAATAACCTTGTGCATAAGTTTGCTGGACATCGGGCAACCTTGAAATAACATCCGAGGTTATTGATGTTGTCAGTGTTACTGTTGGATCACCTTTAGTTGCTCCCTTGCCACTTTTGGTTGTAATAACAATAACACCATTTGATGCCCTTAATCCGTACAATGCAGCAGCAGCCTGGCCTTTCAACACGTTGATTGATTCAATATCATTCGGATCGATGTCGATGGAACGATTTGAATAATAAGCTCCGGTTACATTTTGATCATAGTCAGGATTACTGGTAATTGGCATACCATCAACCACATACAATGGCTGGTTGTTACCATCGAATGAACGTGCGCCCCTGATTAGCACTGTTGCCGGTGCACCGGGCATACCTGACGACTGACGAACTTCAACCCCGGCGAGCTTTCCTGACAGTGAAGTAATCAGGTTGGGGTTGTTGGCACGTGATATTTCTTCTGAAGAAATATCCTGAACAGCGTAACCCAGGGATTTTTTCTCTCTGGAAATCCCCAGTGCAGTTACAACCACTTCATCGATACCGAAAACATCGGTTTCCATTTTAACACTAAAATTAGTTTGTGTACCAATTTCAACCTCATAGTTTTTCATACCAATGAAACTAAATACCAATGCTTTGGCATCCTGCGGTATAGAAAGATCGAACACCCCATCGAGATTTGTAACAGTCCCGACTGTTGTTCCTTTTACTGATACCGAAACTCCGGGAATGGGCTGATTATCATCATTCGAAGTAACCGTTCCGGTTATATTCTTCGTTTGAGCATAAACAAACACAGTTCCCATGAAAAGCATTATCGACAAAAAAAATGCAATTTTTTTCATAGAAATAGTTTTAAATTAATAATTAAACAGCTATAAAATTTATAAAAATCATTCTCTAAACAACTCAAATTAAATTCACACAAATGTTTAGTTTAAAAATTATACTTTTTGATATTCGCCAAATCCCCCAGCAACAACATTTGTTAAAATTCGTTAACCATGACAAATTTAAAAAAAGAAACTATTCGCCAATCAAAATAAAAAAAATTTTAACGTGACACCCGAAAGTTTAATTTTTTAATTGGCTAACTAACACTAAAAAAGGAAATTATAAAATCGTGCTTAGATTACTTATCGCCCCGATTTTATATATCAAACATGCCTTGTTAATTTGATTTCTGACTTTTGTCAGGTTTTGCACAGGGCTGTTTTGGTAATGAACGGCGTCTATTCCGCAATTAACCGCTCCCAAAACATCAACTTCCCAGTCATCGCCAATCATTATACTGCTACTTTTCCGTGCATTTGCCGATTTAATTGAATATTCAAAAATTGCACGTTCGGGTTTGGGTGATTTAATTTCTTCGGAAATAAAGATTTTTTCGAAAAATGGTTTCAATCCCGAGGTTTCAATTTTCTCGCGCTGAACTTCCTTGAAACCGTTGGTTATAATAAAAAGTTGGTACCTTTTCTTTTTCAAATAGTTCAAAATTTCAATTACCCCTTCGTTTAGTGTTTTTTGGTTTGGCATTTCATTTAAATATAGTTCGTTCATATTATAAGCATCAATACCTTTAATCTCCAAATCGTCAAATGTATTCTGAAAACGAAGTCTTGTTAAATCTTTCTTTAGTAACCCATTGTTCCGGTAACTCAGCCAAAGCGAATCATTGTGTTTGGTGTAAGTTTCGAAAAACAGGTGAAAATCACACGAGGCTTGAAGATTAAACAGGTGAAAAGTAACAAGCATGGCATTTCGCGAGTTGGTTTCGAAATCCCAAAGGGTATTGTCGAGGTCAAAAAAGATGTGGGTGTACTTTTTATTCATCTATTGATTATTGTTTTGATGCAGTTTAGTTATTAAACCAGACTTCGACTACGCTCAGTCTGACGGTCACCCTGAGCGCCTGCCTGACGGCAAAGGCAGGTAGTCGAAGGGTGTTTGAAATGGCATTATTTTTATTTCCTTATTTGACCAAATGAAAATTACCCGCTAATTCTTTTCATCTCGGTTTCCTTCCACCACAATCACAATTTCGCCCTTGGGCGGATGGGCAGTGTAATATTGTACAAGTTCCTGAACGGTTCCCCGCTTAATTTCTTCAAACATTTTACTGATCTCACGGCAAACACAGCACCGGCGTTCACTTCCAAAATGTTCGGCAAACTGCGACAACGCCTTTACCAAACGAAACGGCGATTCGTAAAAAACCATGGTCCGCGATTCTTCGGCCAACTGAAACAAACGGGTTTGCCGGCCTTTTTTTTGCGGCAGAAATCCTTCGAAAACAAACTTGTCGGTGGGTAAACCCGACACGGCAAGCGCTGGTATCAAAGCGGTTGCGCCGGGTAAACACTCCACTTCCACCCCATTTTCAATACAGGCGCGCACCAGCAAAAAACCAGGGTCTGAAATGCCGGGTGTTCCCGCATCGGTAATCAGGGCAATTTTATTTCCTTCCTGAATTTTGGCAACCAGCGGACCAACCGCTTTGTGCTCATTGAATTTATGGTGGACCCACAGTTTTTTATCAATTTCGAGGTGGTGCAGCAACCGCGACGAAATTCGGGTGTCTTCAGCCAAAATGATATCAGCGTCTTTCAAAACCAAAACTGCCCGGAATGTGATATCGCCGAGATTACCAATGGGTGTTGGCACCAAAACCAGCTTTCCTGCATCACTCATTGGGAAACCGCCTTTTGATGAGGTTTACAAATTTAAGGCTGGTTTCGTTTTTCTTCCATTTAAAATGGGTCTGCAAATAATTTACTGCTTCCTTAATGTCGTTCATTGAATCGAGATCGGCGACAGTTTTTCCAAAATTATCGGCGCTGCCCTCGAACAATTCGCGGATGTACTGAAACCTGTCGTTAATACCAATTGCCGACTGAATACTTGTAACCGACCGGTTCGAAAGTTTGTGCTCCAGGTTTGAAAAGTCTGCCGATATGATATCGTTTACCGACTTTTCCTTTAAAAAGCTATCGCCAAGCCGTTTATGGTGAATATCAACCGGTTCTTCATCTTCCATTTGCAACTCCTGCTGAACAGCAACCTGTTCCAACTTGTTTACTTGAATTGTATGTTCTTCATCAATTTGAACCCGGATTTCAGCTTCAGTAACCGCAACTAATTCTGGCGCTGCAATATTATTCTCAACCACCTGAATTTTCTCTTCTGTTTTAGTTTCATGTGCTTTTTCCTGAACTACAACTTCACCTGCATTGTTTTTTATTGCTGAATTTGCTTCCAGCCAACGGTTTCCGGGCAATTTTTCCTCACTTACTTCCGGTTCGTTTTCTTTTGTTTTTGGTGTTTCCTGAATTTCAGTTTTATGTTCCTGTTTCATCTCCTGATGAGATTCTTTCGTCACCTCATTTTCATGTTCAAAAAACATTTGCACCAAATTTTTTGCTCCTGAAACCCGATTTTGAATAAATTCCATTTCAAGATCGTCGAAACTGTTTTTTCCTTTTTCAGAGAACATTTCATCCAATTCGCTTAAATCTTTCAGCAGATATTTCAGCAGCTTTTTATTTTCCATTTTGCGCAAGCCAAAGTTTTAAATTTTACTTTTGCAAAAGTACTAAATTCTCGCCAAATCGATGTTTATTGAGCAAAACATACATAACCGTAAAAAGGTAGGTTCAATTGAAGTGATTGCTGGCTCGATGTTTTCGGGCAAAACCGAGGAATTAATCAGAAGGCTGAAACGGGCAAAAATTGCGCGCCAGAAAGTTGAGATCTTCAAACCCGAAATTGATGTCAGGTTCTCGAAAACCGAAGTTGTTTCGCACGACGAAAATGCCATTCAATCCACTCCGGTTGGGAATTCGGCCAACATCCTGCTGCTTACCGGCAACGTGGATGTGATAGGAATTGACGAAGCCCAGTTTTTCGATAAAGGGTTGGTTGATGTGGCGGTAAAACTGGCCAACATGGGAATCAGGGTCATTGTTGCCGGACTTGACATGGATTTTAAGGGAGTTCCGTTTGGGCCAATTCCCAAGTTAATGGCGGTGGCCGACCACATTACCAAAGTACACGCAATTTGTGTAAAATGTGGCAATATTGCGCAATTTTCGCACCGGTTGTCGGAAAAAGAACAAACAGTTTTACTGGGCGAAAAAGATATTTACGAACCACTTTGCAGGGGCTGTTTTCGCGAAGTGAACAAACTGAATTAGACTTTCGTTGTTATGGATAAAAATTTCGGAATGGGGTTAAAAACCCCTTTGCAACCGCATTCAACAAATCCGTTCACTAAAGTGAACGGCAATAAAATCAACTCTTTTGCAGTTTTATTGCCGTCAGCTTTAGCTGACGGTTTTGATAAATTGCTGATGAAATGGGCTTTAGCCACATTGATAATTATCTCTATTCAATAAACAAGAATCAATGACCAGTTTTACTTTATCTGAAATTGCAACTGTTTTAAATGCAGAACTGATAAAAGGATCAAATTTCAGCAACCAACATATTACGCAAATTGTAACCGACAGCCGCAACTATTTCAGGGGAGAAAACGTGGTTTTTGTTGCGTTAACCGGCCCCCGAAATAATGGCCATTCATTCATTCCAAACCTGATTGAAAAAGGAATAACTGCTTTTTTGGTTTCCGATGCCTCGGTAATCAGTAAAAAAGCCAATTTTATTTTAGTTAAAAACACAACTGCAGCGCTGCAAAAACTGGCCGCGTTTGTTCGAAAACAGCAGAATTACCCGGTAGTTGGAATTACCGGAAGTAATGGTAAAACCATTGTAAAAGAGTGGATTTACCCTATTTTGGCCCATGAATTTAAAATTGTCAGGAACCCGAAAAGCTACAATTCACAGGTTGGCGTTCCGCTTTCGGTTTTACTGATGGACAGCGGTTACGAACTTGGCATTTTTGAAGCCGGAATATCGCAACCCGGAGAAATGCAAAACCTGGCTGAAATTATCCGGCCAACCATTGGCATTTTCACCAACATCGGCGATGCACACCAGGAAGGTTTTGAATCACTTCAGCAAAAAGTGGAAGAAAAGTTGCTCCTATTCACGCATTGCAAAAAACTGATTTATAATTCAGGTTCGGAAATTATTAAAAATCTTGCTGAAGAATTTTGCGCGGTCCATTCAATTGAAAAAGTTGATTGGTCACTTACAAATTCCGAAGCAACTATTTCTTTTTCAGCAAAAAAAGAAAACGGGTTTACCGGAATAACAGCAACATTAAAAAATAAAAAACACCCATTTAAAATACCGTTTACCGATGATTCGGCTATTGAAAATGCCTGTCATTGTTTTGCAGCGGCCAGTGTTTTAAGCTGCAATTTACCGGCGCTTTTGCCCGAATTCGAAAAACTGTACCCGGTTGAAATGCGATTGGAAATCAAACAGGGAATCAATAACTGCCTGCTGGTGAACGACTATTACAACTCCGATTTAAACTCGCTCGCCATCGCTTTGTCGGTTTTAAACCAACAGGCTGCAAAATCGCATCTGTACAAGCAGGTTATTTTGTCGGATATTCAACAAACCGGTCTGCCCAAAGCCGAATTGTACCGGCAGGTTAACAAGTTGCTCACCGACTGGAATATGGATGAAATTATTGGTATTGGCACCGAAATTTCGGGGTATTCAGATATGTTTTCGATGCGGAAATCATTTTTCGATTCGCTGGCCGATTTTGAAAAACAATTTAACCGAACCCGTTTTCAGTCGGCTGCCATTTTAATTAAAGGCGCCCGCCAGTTTACTTTCGAAAAAATATCGCAGCTTTTGCAGTTTAAAGCGCATCAAACTCAACTTGAAATCGATCTGAACGCGATTGTACACAACCTGAACGTATTTAAAAAACTGCTTCGGCCCGAAACCAAAATCATGGTAATGGTAAAAGCTTTTTCGTATGGCAGCGGCGATGTTGAAATTGCCAGTGCGCTGCAATACCAAAACGTTGCTTACCTTGCCGTTGCAGTAACCGACGAGGGCGTTCTGCTCAGAAATGCCGGAATTCAAATACCGGTAATTGTTATGAACCCCGAACAGCATAGTTTTCAGCAAATTATCGACTACCGGCTCGAACCCAATATTTACAGCATTGAACTGCTGAAGAATTTTATAAAAACAGTTTCTCAAAACGGGCTGCATGATTTTCCGGTTCATCTGAAAATTGACACGGGAATGAACCGGCTGGGATTTAAAACCGATGCCGAAATAACGGAAGCCATTCAATTCGTAAAAGGGAGCAACCGGATTAAAGTGATTTCGGTTTTCTCACACCTGGCAGCCAGCGATGACAGTAGCTTCGACCCGTTTACAACAGAACAGATTTCGCGCTTTGAGGAGATTGCCGGAATGGTTTTAAAGTCATTCCCTTACAAAATCGACAGGCATATTTTAAACTCTGCCGGAATTGAACGGTTTGCTGATAAACAGTTTGAAATGGTGCGGCTGGGAATTGGTTTGTACGGCATTTCGAACACAGGTTTGCCATTGCAGAATATTGGAACTTTAAGAAGTACAGTTTCGCAGATAAAAAAAGTAACATCGACAGAAACAATTGGTTACAGCAGAAAAGGGAAAATTTCGGCAGAAAGTGAAATTGCCATTGTTCCGCTTGGCTACGCCGATGGGCTCGACCGCAAACTGGGGAACAAAAATGGCGAAGCATTTATTCACGGCCAGCGTGTTCCGATAATTGGAAATATATGCATGGATATGCTGATGCTCGATGTTACCGGAATAGGTGTAAAACCTGGGGAAAAAGTGGAGATTTTTGGCCCCAACATTCCAATTACTGAATTAGCCGAAAAAGCAGGAACAATTCCGTACGAAATATTAACCGGAATTTCGCAAAGGGTAAAGCGGGTTTATTTACAGGAGTGATGCTGGATGCTGGATACTTATCATTGATCATCGGTCACTGGTCACTGGTCATTTTTAAACTCTGAACCCGAAACCTTAAACTTTGAACTTAACAATTATCCTAACTTACTGACCCGATCAAGCCGTTTTGCATCCAAGATTTTAATTTTTCTGCCGTCGATGGCAATCACCTTTTCACTGGCAAAAGTGGAAAGTGTGCGTATTGCATTCGAAGTGGTCATGTTTGATAAGTTGGCAATATCCTCTCTCGACAGATACACCCGAAGTGTAGTGCCATCGTTTTCAACGCCATATTTGTCTTTTAAAAGCATTAGCGATTCCGCCAGCCGACCACGGATATGTTTCTGGGTTAAAGTAACCATTCTGCCATTCGAGAAAGCCAATTCGCGCGCCAGTTTCTGAATAATTTTAAAGGAGAAATCGCTGTTTTTTAAGGCCCAATTCATAATAAAATCAGCGCTGATACTGCAAATCACCGATTCCTCGAGTGTTAAAGCCGAAGCGATATGGATTTCGTTGCTTAACAGCGCCCTGTAACCAATGATACCGAGCGGTTTGGCCATGCGAATAATTTGTTCGCGGCCTCCGACACCTTCCTTGTAAATTTTGACCTTTCCATCAACCAGGATAATCAACCCATTTGGTTTATCGCCTTCCTTAAAAATAAATTCGTTCCTCCGGTAATTCGAAAGTGAGATATGATGCTGTAGTTCCTCTTTTTCCTTCGGTGTCAGCAGGTAAAAAAGTGATTTTGGATTGTCAACGATATCTTTAATCCCAAACTCTGTATTATTGTACATGTAGCTGATTTGTATGTTTTACAGCATCAAAGCTAAAAAAAAATGTTTAACCCAAATAGTTTTAACGATAATTTTAAATTATATGAGTTATTTCCACCTTGCATTTTTCCACTTGTTTTGTTCTTCCATGTTGAGGAATGTCCAACCCACAAACCGGCTGTTTTTGTTTCCCTGTGCCATTGGAATGGTTTCCACATTTAAAGCATTTGTTTGTTGCAGCGCTTTATAAATACCTTTTAGGTTCGATTCTTTTGAAACCAAAGTAGAAAAATAAAAACAGTTGGCCGCAAACTTTTTGCTTTGCAGAATCATGTTGCGAATAAATTTCTCTTCACCACCCTCGCACCACAATTCGTGGTTTTGCCCACCAAAATTAAGGACTGGATCAACTTTGTTTCCCGTATTTAAATTGTGTATTTTCCGGAGTGTTCCAGCTTGCGCTTCTTCTGCTGATGCATGAAACGGAGGATTGCAGATCGAAAGATCTATCAATTCATCTTTTCGGATGATTCCGAAGAAAAAATCATACGGATTGGTTTGAAGTTTACATTCAACTTTCCTCTGTAAAGCAGGATTTGATTCAATAATTTTATTTGAAAATTCAATCGCAACAGGGTCAATATCAGAACCAATAAACGACCAATCATATTCATGAATCCCGATAATCGGGTAAATGCAACTCGCTCCCACGCCAATATCGAGGCATTTTATTTGAGTACCTTTGGGGATTTTTCCAAAATTGTTTTTGCCCAGAAAATCGGCAATATGATGAATGTAATCGGCTCTTCCTGGTACTGGCGGACACAAATAACCTGTTGGAATATCCCAGTATTTTAAGCCGTAATGATGAATTAACAGCGCTTTATTTAATGCTTTTACTGCATCCGGGTTGGCAAAATCAACAGACTCATCGCCGTAAATATTTGGGTTAACATACTGCACCAGTTCAGGGGAACTCCTGATCAGTTGGTAAAAATCGTAACGTTCACGGTTTTTGTTCCGCGGATGTAATTTCGACTTAACTTTTGAATGTTCTTTCTTTTTATGAAGCATTGAAAATAGTTTTCAAGATTCTAACAAAATTGAAAAAATTACATATCCTCCAATGAAAGGCAAAAAGTTTCAATAGTATATTTTGTCATTACTTGGTGTTTCAGGTGTTCAACCTTTGCCGCAAATAGTTCAGGTTTAAAGTTTTTCGTCTGATGTTTTACTTCCGCCACAACAACTTGATTTTTCTCCAGTTTTAAAGCAACTATATCAGGTCGCATAGTCATTTTTTATAATTTTGTTACAATCGTAACAGTAACGACAATAACAAAATTAAGAATTAAGATTAAGAAACGCAAACAGGGAATGAAAAGGTTAAACCAAGATGCTTTATTTCATACATATTACAGTTTCCAATAATTGAAAACCAAAAATCCTATCTGTCAAATAATTGTTATTAAAGTTACATCCACACTGCAGAATTCAAACAAAACCATACTTTAGCTAAAACTTCAATCAAAGGGAGAAAAATTATCTCATTTTGTTTTTATGGACCAGTTGTAAAATCAGTATATATGGCAATAATAGTCGCAATCAGGCACAATACATCTTACAAATACGATCGGCTTATTAACATGGGCCCTCATGTAATACGGCTGAAACCTGCCCCGCATAGTCGCACCAAAATTCATTCGTACTCATTAAATATCGAACCGAAAGAGCATTTTATAAACTGGCAGCAGGATTCGTTTGGAAACTACCTGGCACGCGTGGTGATGCACGATAAAGTGAAGGAATTTAAGGTTGAAGTGGAGGTTGTTGCCGAAATGACAGTAATAAATCCGTTCGATTTTTTTGTTGAAGAATATGCCGAAAAATTCCCTTTTCAGTATGAAGTTCAGGATAAAAAAGAATTGGCCCCCTATTTTGAAATTGCTGAAAATGGCCCGCTTTTAACCGGTTGGATTAAAAAGCTGGAACGTTTTAAAAACATGAATATCGTCGATTTTATGGTGGCTATTAACCGGGAGGTTAACAATGAAATTGAATATACGGTGCGAATGGAGCCCGGCGTGTTTACCTGCGAAGAATCGTTGCAGAAAAAGCTGGGTTCGTGTCGCGATTCAGGATGGCTGCTGGTGCAAACCATGCGTCATCTGGGATTGGCAGCCCGTTTTGTTTCGGGATATCTGGTTCAGTTGAAAGCCGACCAGAAAGCCATTGACGGACCTTCTGGTACCGAAAAAGATTTTACCGATTTACATGCGTGGTGCGAAGTTTATGTTCCGGGCGCTGGCTGGATTGGCCTCGACCCCACTTCAGGATTGCTGGCCGGCGAAGGTCATATTCCGCTGTGTTGCACACCTGCCCCGGCAAGCGCCGCTCCTATTTCAGGGGCAATTGATCCGTGT
>Ga0100380_10001255_pt1 | contig 27651 bp, 40 predicted proteins | sample CryGeymeta201504_FD_80417 | JGI IMG/M metagenome (GOLD analysis project Ga0100380, IMG submission 80417) | Groundwater microbial communities from Crystal Geyser aquifers in Utah, USA - Crystal Geyser metaG 2015-04 | ecosystem: Environmental > Aquatic > Deep subsurface > Groundwater | place... | reverse complement strand
TATGTGGAGGTTCCTAACTAGACCATAGCTGAAAGGATCGAAAAAGGTCTCACTGAAGTATACAACCACAACCAACAAATCGTCATGGGAACTGATATTTTGACTAGAAAAACCTCTATCTCTAAATTCATTACCATCGATCTCGATGATCTAGCCCTACCCTCTTCTTCTTATGATACGACTTGGTAGTACTTCCCCAGCAATTAAAGCAAAATTCAACATTTGGACCTTCTCCTCAGAACAAAAGAAACTGAGGAAATGATCCAAGAACTGATGAACTAGTAAAATGATCGTAGCGCTGTAGGTGCCTGGAGAAGAATAGCGGGCTCACTTTCAAATAATTAGCTGGAACATAAAAACAGAGAAGAAGTCAGGCAAAACATAGAGCAGCAACTGTTCAGCAAGTACCATCTCAAATATGTCTAAAACCAGGAGGTTGAGAGGAGGACATAGACTGTTTTGGGACATGTGGAGACTGCCTCAACAAAAGAATAATTGCTAAGGAAGGTGTCCCTGTTTAGTTTTTTCACTGGGTCTACTGACCACCTCAATAAATATCTGAGCATGCTGGGAGGATCCGAGGAATCTCTCCGATAAAGCATTCGTAAATTCCAGATTCTTTTCATCTGCAACATCAATCACTTCCAATCCAACGCTCTCGCTCTGCTTCCCCTCATCTTGAAATCCCCATAATTGTCTCAAAAATACTTCAGGGAACTCGACAGGATGTATGAGTAGCTCTTCAAGCATAAAATCAAGTAAATTCTCATTCAGTTCAATGAAGAGGAGTACAAGACTGTCCCTATCGTCAGCAACCAGGAGGCTGTCAGGTACTTGCTCAGTGGAGAAAGCTAAGCGCTGAGGAGAATGTGTGGTGAGGGAGTAAAAGTTGAGTATGTGTGTCGAGGTGTCGAGAAGATTGTTGTTAATCAGATCGGAATGCTGGAGGTCGAGATGCAAGGTTTGAGTGAGTGGAGTCGACAGGCCAAGATCAAACATCTACCTATTTTGTCTCTCTTGCAAAAAAATCTCCTGAAAAGATAAGCTTTGCTGGCCAACCCGCTTGAAGATAGAGAGGTCATTAGCTTTCTAAAAGAGCTTAATCTGAGCATCTTTTAGTTACCACTCTCACAACAAGGGTACTATCTCTGGTAACACTTCAAACCTAATCCCTCAATGTCAGTCAACCTCTCCTATCACCTTCGTCACGAGCTTAACCTAAAATACTACAGCTAACTCATAAACAGCGATAAACTATACCTCAAAAAGTACAGCCACTTCGCAGCACTCAAATACAGCGGCTATCTACCCAGTCAACTGCAATTAATAAGCGGAGAAATCCAGCACTGTGAAGATGAGATGGTGGCCGTTGGCAAATTGGTCGTCTATCGGGGGCACGACAACATCGATAGTTTGGTCGATTTCTACAAAAAGATGATGGAGTGGACCAGGAAGATAGAAGAAAGCAGCTTCAATCCTGCAGTCATCAGACAGGTGATTACTTAGACCTACCAGGTCTACTACCACACCTACAGCGATATCCTTCTTCCCTTTTACCTCTCTCTTCTGGCCATCCACCATCACTCATATTCCACCTCAGCTGACCGTAAAGTCCCTCTCAGCACCCTTATAGCCAACAAACCTCACCCCTTGGCTCTTATTAATTCTCTGATGTAGCAGGAGGAAGGTGAAGTGGACAGGAGCAAGGATTACCTTCGTTTCCAAAAGAAATTCAACAGGACAGTGATTGTTGACGAGTACACAGAAGAAGGAATGGCCAAAAACAAGCAAAATTTGGAGGATGAGTTCAATGATTTATTCGGAAGGGATGAAAAGGTTAGAGTTCAGTCTCCTTTCGAGGAGCTCTACATGCTGATATGCAAAAATAGCTAACAGTATGGTCAATATCTGACAAAAACTGTGCTCAAACATGCCAGCACCTACGAGCAGTTTGTCAGTGGACTGACCCTCCTCCTCAAATACGATCAGCCAGCCATCAACATCTACTAATAGCACAATCCTCACCTCGTTAACTAGCTAGTCACTTCCCTTCCTGCCATTCTGGAAGACATTCACCGCTTGTTGGCTCTCTATCCGATCGACAACATCAAAAACTTGGCCAATCTTTGCAACAAAATTCAAGAAAGGACCCTCTCTGAGGAAGTCTACAAAATACTTACTGACTGCTAGTTCCTCATAGAAAAGATTTTCTAAGTCAATCCGATTCTCCCTATGGCCCAACATATCAATACAGCCAGCATTGTTCAAAATTGTCTGAAGGTGAGAAGACTCGAACTGAAGAATTGGAAAAAAATGATAGATTTCAAGGTGAGAAGAACCCAACAAAGCGACTTGCTTGAATTCTTGGGATTATTCAAAAATATCAGGGAGGTCCAGAATTAAAAATAAATCTTTGGACTCTGCGAGCAATACCTCAGATAGAGCAAGATCTCTTGCCTACCTTTTAGAGTCACCTTGCTTATGTTTTTGGCCATATAAGGGGTCATCCCTGCTTGCTATCAGCACAGTCTTTTCAGAGTCATCGGCTTCTTTGACTACCTCAGTCCCTAAATCAGCCATCTTGTGGGCCGAGCTCGCAAGCAAAAGGAGCAGGAAATGCGATAATACGAAAAGTTGGCAGGTTGGAACAGCAACTAATATTTGATCTTCAAGGCCACCTGTGAAAAATTCCAGAGAAAGATTCATCATATCCTGAAGAGATACGACGAATAACTGTCGATGACTGTCGGTACCTACCATCAACAAATTTTGGAGAGACAGTTTTTCAACAGCATCAAATAATTTTCCAGCGGACTCAACACGATGCTTGACAACAAGCCAATTGAGCCTGAATAGGCCAAATAGGAGGATGAAGGATAATAACAACAGTAGGAAGCAGAAGACAACGAGGAGATGGAGGTCTAGAATGCAGAGCCCTTAAAGAACGAATACTAAGACCTGAACACCCGCATTTTCCAAAGTCTTTCAGAGTTACAACAATAACATCACAACACTCAGTCCAAGTTGCTGATCATCCGTACCCATTTGTCAGATCTCTAGGATATCTTCCACTAACTCACCCTCTCAGCTTCAGTTTAGTACAAATACCTCACTCCCCAAATGTTTGAGACGAGTTAACAGTACAGAAGAGCAGTCAAGTACTATTACGGACTATGGGATAAACTATGCCAGAGAAGTGAGAGTAAGTGGTATCGGGAGATGACTGATCGACTGTGGCACGTCGTCTAAAAAATATGGGTCAAAATTAACAAAGATATAAAATTCGGGAAGGTGGAATTCGCTGACGAAAAGGCACTAGACCTCAGAGCGTTGGTCGGTGACTTCATCAAAAAAGACCAAAAAGACAACCATCCGATCTTTAACAAGCAGCTCGATTCCATCAGCTAGTATCTCCAGCAGATAGAGTAAAAATAGGCAATCAAACCTGATCCCGAGGTCATGTTGGAATCCAACACCGTTAGTCTGATGAAATTAGGGTATATCCTCGCAAACATTTCAGTCAACATCCAGAAAAACGGATTTTGTGTCAAGGAATAAACCGAAGAGAATGAGGAGAGTGGCAGCTAGCAAGTAGGTGAGGGCATGGGTATCGGTGAAGGGTAGGCCCACGATGCTGCTGAAAATGTTGGAGACGAGATATAATTTGAGGAGCAGGTTATGGGGCACAAGGATGAGGAAAAAAATGATGAAAAGAATGCCAACAACAAGGAGGAAAATGATATCGAAATGTAGAACGACTTCGACGGAGAAATGTACTCCAAATAAGAAGAGGGCTAAGGTGAGAGCGAAGGCTAAGGCAAATCACAAGAGGCTGACGAGAAGATGGGGGAAGTTGACGAGAAAGAAAAATAGGAGGACATGAAGAATGAGGCTGGAGAAGCAGAGGGCAGCTAGGAGGCAGATGTCGATGTCAAGAACCAGAAGGAAGGAGATGAGGAGCTTATCGACAATGAGAGATAACAAAAGGAGGAGAGGAAGGGCCAGTAAAAGAGAGATATGAGCGAGGAGGACCCAGAAGACCGAAGTGATTGGGACGACAACAATGAAGAAGGCGACAAGATCAACAAGCAAAAGGAAGATGTTGAGGCACAAGAGTAGTCCAGTTCATTCGAGATGGACCTCAACAAGAAGCCAGAATAAATGCAAGAAGAAGGCTCAGTTTCTGAAGGAGAGTAGTAAGAAAAGGAAGGAGACAATGGTCAGTCTGACAAAGAAGATGAGTAATAAGAAGGATCATCTGAAGAATAAATGGAAAACTAGGACGACAATGGCGAAAATAGAAACGGTGAAGATATAGACCCATAAGCCTAGCCCGAGCAGGATTAATAAAAATAGGAAAGAAAACCAAAACAACAGCAGAACCAGAAAAAATACGACCCCTCCTATGGCCGCAGAGATCTCAACACCAACAATCAGGTTATCAACGAGGAGGAAAACCCAGCCAACTAAATGGGTGATGAAGGCAACTAAGCTCACGGCTAGCAGTAAGGCAATCAAGGCTCAGGCAATCCAGTTCATAACCTCAGCCCAGAGTTCATTGAGGAAGTCCTCAAACATCATCAGTCAGAAGGCAATGAAAAGTTAATCAGAGATCTGAACGTGCTGATTCATGATTAGAAATAATAGGCAGCAGCTGATGATGAAAATGCTCAGCAGTACGAACTAACTGAGGAAAAAGACAAGAATGCTACAAATTTGCAGATGATGGACGATCAAAAGATGAAGCAAGAAGAGGAGCAGCTCATTCAGGAGAAAGAGGACAAGAGAAATTCTGAGTAAAATGCTAATCGAGAGAAGAAAGAACAGACTGAGAATGAGAAGAAAGAGGAGAAGCAAAGGCTGTCAAAAGAGCAGAAAAAAAATGAGCAAAAAACAGTCAATGAGAATGCTATGGCAGCTTAAAAATACGAGATAGAAAAGAAAGCACAGAACAAGCCAAAAGAGGAGGAAAAGTATGAGAGGTAGAAAATAGAGGGTGACGAAGAAAGACAAAAACGGATCAAAAATGCCCTGAATTCAATCAAATCTCAGCCCAATAGTGACAGTCAGCTTGAGAAGGAGAATGGGCAAGATATACTAAGTGAGGCTTACGATGTTAGCAAAGTTTTAGAAGAACAGCTAAAGAGCGTTCTTGAGCCTATGGACAACGCTGAATATAGAGGAGACTTCAAAACTGGCAAAAAGCTCAACCTCAAGAAAATAATTCCATTCATTGCCTCCAATTTCAGAAAAGATCGCATATGGCTTAGAAGAACTGAGCCCAGTTAGCGCAACTACTACATCATGCTCGCCCTTGACGACACCAAATCGATGCATTACGGAGATGTGGGCACATAGGCTCTCAAAGGATTGCTGGCCATCAGCATGGCCCTCGAGCACCTCTCCATCAAGACCAGTGTCTGTTGCATCAGGGATGAAATGGTGACCCTCAAAAACTTCAAGGACACCCTGAACAGCCAGCAAATTCTGAACAACTTCCAATTTGAATACTAATCATCAAACAGCCACGACCTTTCGATGGCTGCTTTCATGGATTCCTCAATCGAGTCTTTCAAGAAGGTCGAGTCCGAGGATATAAATATCGAATGTCGCAAGTTATGTTTCATAATATCGGACGGCAAAATGAACAAGAAGTTGGTGGCTCCCTTTATGAAGAGCGCCAAGAAAGAAGACATAACATACATATTCATAATAGTTGACTCTCAGCAGTCCTCGATCATGAACATAAAGAGCGTGGAGTACGTGGAGAAGAAGATGAAGATAAAGAGCTACATGGCTGACTTCCCCTTTGAGTACTTCCTGATCATCAACGACGTAAAAGAGCTGGGAGAAATATTGGCAATGACCCTGCTGCAGTTCATCCAGGAAAAATGATACTTCGATAATCTGATATAATTTGCAATCTGACTTTATATCATTTTTAAAATTATAACATGGGTTTATCCTATGTTGAAATAATAGATAGAACATAAGCTAACAGCGCCAGACAGTTGTTGGGATTGATTGTTTCGAAATAGTCTTATTTTGACTAAAAGAACAGATTCTGATATACTTCCTTCCGTCGAATAAAATGAAAGCAAAAACACCATAAACAGTCGATAGTCAGCACTACACCGTCAAAGGAACATCCTGGCTCCTGGGTAGCTAACCTCGTGCTCAAACTCAGCCAAATAGCAGTCGTCTCATCAAGGGAATGGTGAAGGTCATGCAACAGAACAAGAAATGGAAGAAAAATACTGCTAATAGGTTCGCCAGGTATTCAAAGGTCATGAGCCGAAACATCGAAAATAAGCTCAAGGAGGAGGACAAGAATTACAACAGCTACCAATACGGCTCCTTAAGGCAGACAGAGTCCGAAGCTAAATTATCCACCCGTCACAGCCGACTTTCCCGCTCTTTCTACCAGCAACGATCTACCATAGAATGCACCATCTTTGATCTCAGAAAGCAGGAGAAGGGCATTGAGCTGTAGGCCGAGAAAGTGGGTAAGCTAAAATAAATAACCAACATTTTTGAGCAGAAGAAGCACTTCTACGACAGTTGTATTGAGGGGTACTTCAAGAACTACGAGAAGGAGATCAACAGGACGATCAGTCGACTGACCAAAGGGCCCTACCTGCATCGGCAGAGACCGGTCATTAATAGCTGATAGGTCATGTGATAATCCCGACAATATAATATTTGCTATGGTTTATATCAAGCTCGATAATTCCCTCTACTCCCGCCTGAAGAGCCTCATTCAGCCCGAAAAGTTGATCAGCTGCCAGAAGCAGTTCTTCGTTCCCTATCCAGAGTTCAGTACATCATTTTTCACTCAGAAAGAATAGCACATAGTCACCAAATGGACATCCATCAATAGATAGGTAGGAAGGACATAATCACTTACAACGATATGGAGCTCCTTCTCTAAAAGGAAAGGCAGACTCCCCAGCAACAAAGATTCATCGACTAGCTGAAAAATAAAAGTGAAGTCAGAAAACTGAAGCTGCTGGGCTCAAAGGTGAGGGAAGACTACTACCTTTAGAAAAAGCCAGCTGACCGAGGAATTCGTTAAATGACATAATCCATGTCCTTCTCCATGGCCTTCATCTTCAGCTTCTTCATGGCCGGACTCACAGGCTACTATGTTGGCAACTTCTTCCTATAGTGGTCCTTCGCTCACTCGATGATCCTGGCCCTCATCTTCATCATACTTACAATCATAGTCGAGACCTCCCTCTTCATTATCAGACAATACGCCAAGGACGCCCGCAAGAAGAAGAAAGCTCCCTACATCGATCCAGCCTTTTCCCGGAAGAAGGTCGCCCACAAGCAGAAGAGCAAGAAGGACAAGAAGGAATGAAGATGATATTGTGAATATGCTACAGACTTAAGGCTATAATTATTTATTCGAGAGTATATAGCAATGCAGAAAGTTCGCTAGGAACTCCAGAAGGAGGTCGAAATGAAGGTACTGGACCGGTACGAAAAAATAAAGGATAAAGTCATGGCTCTGAACAATCTGAAGAGTTAGGAAGACTGTCCCCCATAGATACTCAAGGCCATTTAGTCGATTAAGTAGAAAATCGGTTTGTGCAAATTGGCATAATTGCACCCTCCCTACCTCCAGCGAACAGTCACCAGGTTCAGACACGAATACTTTCTCCCCATCAAACGCGAGTACCACCAGAAACTCAACTCCAACAACGAAGAATAATTCAAAAAAGGTCAGCACATTCTATACGAATTTGTGGCCAACTTCGACTGTGAGATGTTCGACATATACCTCGAACAAATCCGAGAGCCTTACACCAGAAAAATATTTAATGAAAACTATGAGTTCGACAAGCTGGACTTCAAGAATATCAGCCAGGAGTACCAGATCAGTAAGGTTTGCTTAATTCAGGAACCGAAATCGAAAATATGCTGAACAGTGCCTCAGAATGGCTGCTGCAAATATAAAGGACACAGGACCTGCTAGAAAGAATCGAGCTATACTTTGACATCAAGACGCCAATGGTCATCGAGAAGGCCAAAAAGGAAGGGATATAAAGTAACCACAACAGGACCTTCGGTGATGCTTTCAACTCTACCATCAGAAACCTGGCCTCCTACACTCTTAGAAAAGGGTCTAAGGTCATTCAGACCTCCTTCTTCACAACCCTCGCACCTGCCACTGCTATGCTCACTCTCGCCATCATCGGAGGCAGTGCCACTCTTCCTTGGTAGTCAAACATGAACGGAAAACTGCTTATTTCTCCCATTGTCGCCATCACAGTTCCCTATCTTCTCGACGGGCTAGCCTGTAGCATCTAAAGGAAAGAGTTTCTTCAGAAGCTGGAAGAGTGGGCAATTGCTCTGGAAGGAGTAGCCAGAAGTATCGCAAAATTCAATGAATAACTTGAGGAAACAATTTTGGCTTGTTGCACGGTTTAGCATCTCGAAGATTACTAGAAGGAAAAAGTCAACCTACAAAAGTACGTTAAAGTCCTCAATGCCAACTTGGCCTCCTTGACAGACTTCAGCTAAGAGAAATTCCAATAAATGCGGGACAGAAGCTAGGCGTATTTCAAAAAATATATCGAGATTGAGTAAGGTGAGTGGAAGATAGTTCTCCCTCATGAAGACTATCACGGTTAGGGCCCTCTAAAGTGATTTGTGACTCCATTTCTAGTGATTTCTGTATAGAAAAATAACAATGAATAACTTTTTCTCCCTCAGTTCCACCATCTCCCGCATCAATAGCTCTGAAGGCGATAACGGACAAACCCGCAACCTTTTCGATGAGGTTATCCGCAAGAATCAAGAAGTCACCAAGGCAATGCTCACCAAAATGACAGAGCTCTACAACAGTACATGTGAAATAATGCAGGGCAGGAGGAGTACGAAAACAATCTAGCTGAGCTCAACTAAAGTAAGCATCGTTTTATTGAAGAAATAAAGGAAATTGCAGAGAGCAACAAGAATTTACACCATGAGGTTCGAACCGCAAACTTGTAGTTTGAGAAAAAACAAACTGTCTTGATAGACGACATAAAAAAGGTCAAGACAGGCATCAAAATGCCAGATGACCATGTCTCGCATGAGGAGTACCTTTCTAGCAACTTTTTCAAAGAACAAACACATATGATTAATGACAGAGCCAGGAGCCGAAAAACAATCCGCAATAGGACCAATATCCAATAAAAAGTAGCCATATTCGAGCTCCCAGATGGGGAAGAACGCCGGGGAACCCTTGAAATATACAGACAGAGATCCACAGCCAACATTTCCGAGGCTATCTCCAGGCCCAGGATATAAAAGGAGGTAACTTTTGATGAAAAGAAAAGCCTAAACATCTCCACCCACCTCCTCAAGAGCAAAGAGGAATAGGAATAAATCGAAAAGGTGCTCAATCAAGTAAAAAACATGAACGGTAAACTATAGGAGTCGGTCAATAGAGTCATCGATGATATACTAAATAAGCAGAGAGATTTTGACAGTAGGATGCAGCAATTGCAGGAAGAGATGAAGTACAAGTTGGATAAAATGTCAAATGATATAGAGAGGGAAAATCAACTGGGGAAGATCAATTTCGAGGGACTACACATATATATCGATAACAAAGTCAAATAGAATTTGGCTGACAAGATAAGCAAAAAATACTTTGAGGAGTCGCTAATAAATTTACAAGACACTGTTTAAGCAGAACTCAATAGAGTGTATATCTTGCTTGAACAGAAGCTGAGCAAAGTCGACCTTATTCAAATTGACGACAGGATTAATGAATTGAGACAACAAATCTAAGGCTGGAACAGTCTGAACTCCCTTAAGATTCAAAATTTATCCTATAACAGTACCTGTAAGTCCACTCCTTTCAAGGTCAATCTTGAACGCTCCAGCATCGAGGATCATGACAGTAACAACCGTCTTCCTCGCTAAACAGACGACAGTAAGCTCAAAAGGTCACAGCTCAGGTATTGCAACTCAGCTTCAGTTATTCAAAAGAACGAGGAAAAGCGATAGATACAAATAGAGGAGGTCAGTGAGCAGAAGTGGAAGAAGAGAGTGATGTTCGCCCTGGGGACAAACAAGCAGCACAAAATTCGAAGGGAGAGGGCCTGATAATGAATTATGGTAGCTATCAATTAGGTAAATATCAGAAAAGAATGCTCTGTTGGCCAGAGCATAACATGTTCCTTAGGGTTTCTTTGTTGACGTTTAGTTCGTTGCTGGTCAGGTTTACCATTGCCTTCATGTACTCTTTCTGCAATATCTCAATGTTCTTCTCGTATTCCTAGCATAGAGTACCCACTTTTCTCCGCCACTCGATCTTTCTATAGCTGGAATCCACTCTTATCTCCTTCTTCTCAATCAGCTCCTATAAATTTTTGACCTTCCCTGCCATAAATTTATTCTCGCATTCTTTGTTGTCTTGTGCAAAACTTAAATTTTTTTTCAAAATTGAATTTTCCTCCATCAACTGAGATATCTTCTTGCGGTTGACCTCCAAAGATTAGCTCATTGACTCATCTAGACCCTTGAGCTATATCTTTCTGGATTGAGTGGCAAAACGTAGTGTAGAAAGGGTCTGAGAAAAATTGATTTATGCGGGGCTGATAGTGCAGATGATGAGGGTCTTTTTGCTGGTTGTCAGGGAGTTGGCCAGAAGACGGGTCAATTTCGAGTCTCTGAAGGGAATGTGGGTGCTGAGCTAGTATATTTTATACCTTTTTTTAGGATGCGCCAGTTTGTAGATGACATTCGAAAGCACAAACAAACTTTTATTGATGTAGGCGGTCTCTTCTGAATTTTCTTCATCAGCAAGTCTCTCATTCCCTGACAAATCGACCAGATTTAGCATAGCTTTGACCTTGGTTTCACTCTCCATCATTTTCTATCATAAGCTAATCTTTACAATTTGGAAAATGGTATGCGATCTTGAAGAATGGTCGTGGCATTTTTTTTATGCATAGGCCCTTTGGTACTCCCCCTCATTGAGCAGGTCAAGTGCTTCCTACATGTTAGAAACATCACACTGAGACAATCCCTGAACAACTTCGTCGGCGATCTTCAAATTCACTGCTCCTTCCTGCAGCAAATCGTTTATTTGTTCATTGTATATCTCGAGATACGATATTTTAAGACGGGCCTGGGTACTTTTATTGCTGAATATGTCTCTGAGAGAGTGGGTGATCATGCCTTCAGTCGATTGATTTCCCAGCATTGTGTAGGTTTTACCCGAAGTCGTCTGACCGTACATAAAAATTGTGGCATTGTTGCCTGCCAAAAATTATTGAACGACACCCGAGCAGCATGAGCCATAGACCTACCGATTGCTATGGTGATCTTTGAAGACATAGTCAAGGGAGAACTCATATACATTGTTCATTTCGACCTTGCTTTTTTTACGAGTGATGGCTGGCTCCTAGTTGAGAATGTTGCTATTGTTTCTGAGGGCCTGGCTGCGGGGCAAGGAGGACACCTTTTTAGCCTAATCGTTGATAGCCCAGACCTCGTAGTCCTCGTACTAGTAGATGAGGGGACGCATTCTTACGGCCACCTCTATTCTTTTGCTTTTCTTCATCTTAACGAATATAATAGGTGTATATCTGTGTATAGGAGCATTTGAATTATTTTTAAATAATGAGTAACTCACTTCCCAAGAAGGACGCGCAGGACGCCAAAAAGAATGACGCAAAAGACAAGAAGAAAGACCAGAAGCAGTAGGAAGATCTCGTAAGTATGCTCACTATTCAGAGTGTCGAAGACCGCGAGCTCAAGGAAAAAATAGATGGACACTGCGAAAGAATAGCTTAAGGGGAAATGGGCTCTCTCAAGGAGCTTAAAACCATCGTCCGCTCTGCAACCACTGCCCTCACCAGTGTCCCCAAACCTTTCAAGTTCCTCAAAACTCACTATGCCATCCTCACCCAGCAGTACGACAAATTAGCTGATTCCGACCAAAAAGTACATTCTTCTTAAATTCAGGCTGAATTTGCCGACTTCCTGTCAGTTATTTCAATGATCTTTGGCGAAAAAGGAGCCAGAACCAGTCTTTACTATCTCTTGAAGGGAACCAACAGAGATTTCACAGAATGGGGCCACGAATATGTCAGCAACCTAGCCAGTGACCTTGGCCAAGAGTACGAGATCAGAATGGAAAACAATGAACCCAACGACGAGTTGTTGGCTATTGTTGACAAGATCGTTCCTTACTTCGTTAAAAACAACGCCGAACACGACGCTATCGATCTGCTTCTCATCGTCGACAAATCAGAAGATATTAAGGCATACGTTTCAGCTCAGAATTTTTCAAAAGTGTACATGTATCTTTCTGCTGTCTGCGGATACAGCTCAGATCAAGACGAATTGGTGAAGATTCTGACCATCATGTACGACATCTCTCTCAAGTTGGAAGAATACACAATTGCCTTGAGAATGGCAATCAAGCTTGATGACCACGACAAAATAAGACAAGTATTTTAATAGTGTCCTGATGATCTCATCAAGAAACAGCTGGCTTTCAATGCTGCTCGTCAGAAAATATTCATCCCTGGACTTAGCGAATAACTCAATGATATAATCTCCAACAAAAAGCTTGCTAAATTTTACGTTGAGTTAGCTGAAGATCTCGAAGTTCACGAGCCCAAACAGCCAAAAGATGTCTTCAAAGTGCACCTTGAATAAAATTACAAAGGAGGATAAATCAAAAACACTTCCATTTATAGCATCTACGTCAACAACTTTGTCAATGCCGGATTGACCAAAGACACCCTCATGATCGACGATGAAGAAAGCGAGGAGAAAAAGAGCTTTGCTCTGCAAGTCACAGAAGAAGCACAGATAGCAGCTGTGGCTGGGTTGGGCTTGCTATGTCCTTGGGATGCCTAAACAATCACCAAACATCTCATGACCTACCTTGATAACGAGGGAAAGTGGATCAAGGCAGGAGCCAGCCTGGGAGTCGGTATCTGTAGTGCAGGTATAAATGACGATAACGATATCGCTTTTGGTCTCCTTTCGGATAGCATCAACGAAGGAGATGAGATAGTCAAAGAATGTTCCATCTTGGGCCTCGGCATGGCCTACGCAGGAAGATCCAGCCAAGAGCTCCAATAAGTTTTGATTTCTAAGATTGTTGATACCAACCTTTCTCTCAAGGAAAGCGCCTATGCTGCTCTGGCCTTGGGTCTCAGCTTTGTCGGACAGTGCAATGGGGACGTTGCTGAAGCTATCGTCCAGACCATGATGGAACGAGAAGAAGCTCAACTCAATGAACATTTTGCCAAGTACTTCGGAGTCGGGCTTGCACTTCTCTTCATGGGTCAGCAAAATAAATGTGAGGCTACCCTTGAAGCCCTGCAGCTAGTCGAGCACCCTATCAGGAAATTTGTGGATGTTATGGTGATCAGTAGCGCATATGCTGGCACTGGGAATGTTCTCAAGGTGCAAGACTTGATGCATGAGTGTCTGAGTGAGGATAAATACAGCGAAACTGCGATCCTGGGCCTTGCTCTTCTGGCCTCCAGTTAAGAGATCGGTAACGAGATGGCCATGCGTCTTCTCAATCACATTCTTCACTTCGCAAAGACTGACAAGAAAAAGGTGGTTCCTATTGCTTTGGCAATCCTCAGTCTCAGCAATGCTAAGATCAATGTGATGGACCTTCTCTTCAAGTTGGCCTATGATACTGACACTGAAATCTCATACAGAGCCATCATTTGCTTGGGCTTGGTGGGAGCAGGTACCAATAACTCTCGTCTTGCTGACATTCTCCGCAAACTTGCCAGCTACTACAGTCGAGAGAACGACCCCCTCACTCTGGTCAGAATGGCCCAAGGTCTACTCTACATGGGAAAAGGTATGCTGTCCATCCAGCCCTACTACAGCTAGAGATTTTTGCTGAACAAGGTGGGAATGTCAGGACTAATGATCTTCCTTGTCTCTCTGCTCGACATCAACACCACAATCCTTGGAAAGTATCACTACTTCATCTACTTCCTCTCCCTCGCCATGTACCCCAAGTCCCTTTTTGTGGTAAATATATGTCTATTCAGCTTAATGATAAACTTGAGCCCATGCCTCTAAACATCAGAGTCGGACAAGCTGTCGACGTTGTGGGACAGGCAGGAAAACCAAAGAAAATAACTGGTTTCCAGACCCATACCTCTCCAGTGTTGATCAGCAACGGCGAAAGAGCTGAGCTGGCATCCTAATAGTATATTCCCATTCAGGAGTGCGTGCTCTAGAACTTCGTCATTTTGAGGAAAAACCCCGATTACGTCGAGGAGGAAAGACCAAGAAAGAAGACCAGCATGTGATCTGTATGACTATCAATGCTGACTTTTGTCATAAACACTACTAAATTAATCATAGCATTGAATTAATAAAGTCATACAACAGCATTAATCAGCATTCGTTGAAGATTATGTTGAAGATTTTGTGGGCAGCAGGGAAAGAGGTCTGGATGCTTATTAGTGTCTGTTTACGTTGGAAATATAGTTCGATCTGAATAGATGGATAAGTACGCCTGAGTTGACGTTGCTCTTGAGCGTCCGCAGAATCTGGTAAATGAAGTGACGAGGATCTTCATCACTCTTGAATTTCATTGATTGAATTTAGGGGACCAATGATATCTGCTCTAGTAGATCTGATAAATTGGGGCATTCTTGGAGAATATCTTTAATACCAATTTTGCTGTAAAACTTCTCAATCGAGGATGGACTCTTGAACTTCAAGTTAAGAAAAACATTTTTCATCAACAGACTCAACAAAAACCGTATAGACCCTTCATTCTTGCCAGAAGACTCCACCAGTTATCTGTATTTTTTCATCACACAGTTGGGAGCTTCTCCGCTGATGCTCAAACTGAAACCTTTGAGTAATGTCTCAACAAGATTGTCCTTTTCTAGCAGATCATAGATGGAGAAGTTTGTTTCGAAGTGAATGTTCGAATAGATGTAGAAGGAGTCCTCAAAGAGAGAATCGATTTTGTCGAACTGAGTGGTTGGACCCTCGAAAAGTGACATTAATGCCTCTTTTATTTCTATGTGGAAGATCAGGCACTTTTCAGCAGGCTCAAATCTAATGCCCAGATATGGGTTTTCTTATCCCTCACCTTCAAGGAAGGGAAACTGTCCAGATCCGCTGAGACTTTTGAGCAAACCTGCCAACTCCTCCTTTGTCTTTTTGGGATCATCACAAGGAAGTAAGGCAACAAAATTGGCAGAATTTTCATTAAGCCAGCTGGCTCCTTTGCTTTTGAGGTTCTTGATCTGCTCAGTGAATCTATCTCCTCTGTGATAGATCCCCAAATCAATCTTCATGCTTCCCTACTTGGCCTATCCGCATGCAAGGCTAACATTGATGATATCTATTTCTGAGTCCTTATCGAATTCGTTGAGGTTGATTCCTGCCTTTTCAAACTGACCCATGAACTCTTTGGTCATTTTCATGGTCTGAGCCTTCAGATAGACCAGATCTCCTAGCTTTCCCTTCAACCCGTTCATCCACCAAAACTTAAACTCTTTCAATGAAATTTTTCCATCGCCATCAGTGTCTAACTTCACGACAATATCTTTGACCTGCTACTCTGTCAATGTTTATCCCAGAGCCTGTGCCACCTCTTTGAGTTCGTTCAGCTCAATGGTACCGCTTTTATCCTTATCGAAAGAGTTGAAGATCTGTTCGATTTGTTGCTCTTGGGGTGCTGCCATTAAGTTTTATTTTTATAAAATCTCCAAACCAACTAATTAAATCCTTTGTTCCCACCATCGATTAACAAAAAGAGCACAAAATGCAAATAAATGTAGTACGATCAGAGGTATTTGCTACTCTTGACTCTTTTAAGTTTCCTATGTTGAAACAGCTCCTCCTGCTTGTTTAGATCAGCCTTCACGGCTTCATTTATTTTCTGTTGAGTCTTCAGAGATCTTTCGACCATTGTCTGCACGTATGTCTGCTTGCAGTCCATAAATTTATTCATCTATGTTCGGATAGTCTTCGATAGAGTCTCCTTTTTAGGCTCGATCGTCTCGATACTGGGAGCATTGAGAGACTTAACAACAAGCGAGTTGAGTTTTTTCTGGAAATAGCTAGCTTTGTTGATGTCAATTTAGAGGTAGTAGTCGACGGCAATCTGCTTAGGACTATAATTACTCTGTACATCTGACTGAGTATCTGAATGAGCTCTAAAGATTCCTACTCCTATAGACGCATCTCGAGGTCAAGCACCTGGTCGGCGAAACCCATGGGTAAAGTAACGGGAGCATTTTTGAGAGAGCCACGGAGCGACATAATAAAATATTGAGCGATAGATAATTTTATCATATGAAACATCAAACATAGTAGTGTTTGGAGTATACCTCCTTAGATGCACATCCACGCAACTTCTTCTGCTTGCTACCACCCTCTACTTTCCTCTTCTGACTCTTCTTAGCCTTCTCGCATCTTTCCTTACTCGTATTTCTAGCCGAGCAAGAGAGGTCGGCTGAAGAGGCTACTGAGTTGCTTCGTTTTTTAGTCGTACATTTCGCATTTCCCAATTGGTACTCGTCATTGAACCGTTTGTTGGTCTTTTTAGGCTTATCAACAGCCATCTCTGCCACCTTGGCAGGTAGTTTTAAAGGCTTGACAGGGTGGCTATCTTTGGATGTGCTTCTCGGTTTGTGCGGAATGTGAGGATGAAGCTATTTGGCGTTGGAGGTAGATCTTTTTTTAGAAATGGCTCTAGGCTTATTTTCTTTGCTGATGGTGTCCATGTTTTTCGAGGACTCAAACAGACTATCGTTGAGCACTTTTTATGGCTTTTTGACCTTATTGTGCAACAATTTTTGCTTGCTGGTCGATCGCTTGGTCTTCATCTTGGTCTGATTGACCTTATAGCAGGCCTTGCTTTCATACAGCTCAGTGTCCTCGTATTAGGTGTGCACCACTCTTCGCTCCTTACTCTTGCTCCTCAATTTCTGCAACTTGGCAGCCAGAGAAGCATTCATACTCTTTTTCTTGATCGGAGCACTTTGTTCGACCTTATCCAGCACAATGCTCTCCAACATCCCTTCTGCATTGTCCAATGTCACCTCCTCCATCAGATTAGTTTTGAAATGATGCTCGTAGGACGAAACTATCTGCTTCATGAAGAGCAAATCACAAGGAAGGTATAGGGCCAGGTGAAGAACAGATAGAAGGTGATATATATTGGCTCTAATGTATTCCTATGAAGATACCCTTTCCTATGCTTTTTTGTAGAGCTGATCAGCCATTAATCTATACTCAGTCGATATGGTGAAGTATCCCATAGAAAAATGCAAAAGCTGCCTCATCGCTGACCTGCAATTTGGTACATTTTAACTGTCAGGCTGGTACTCCAGTGGCACCAACTCGATGACCTAGCTGATCGAATAGTTGCTAACATGCTTTTCCAAGTTGTAGCTGATCTTTCTCACTACCTTGTCTTAGTTCCACTGCTTGAGATACCATCTGGTCACTGCTAAGTATTTTGTGAGATCAGAAGGAAGAACATCCTATCGAAAAGGTTTTATCTTCCTGAGGAGCTGCTGTATATCTTCAGCTTCAGTGGAAGTGTCACTCTGTAGAGCTTTGTGCTATTGAAGGTCAGGAAGGAGAGCCTTCAATATTTGAATAGTCTTTTTGCCAGCCTCCAGAGCCAACTTCCTATTCTTAGCCTGAGAGTTGACTGTACAATACTTAAGGTAATAGTGTACCAGCTCCATCTTCTTCTCCAGGGCCACACTAGTCAACTAATTGCTTTTTGAACCCCGCGGATGCTCAGAATTACTGGAGTTGCTTGGTGAGCTGTCAACGGAATCCAGATGACTCTTGAGGTTGAAAATTACACCTTCAATATAACGTGAAGCCGTAGCCAGGTCTGCAGCCTTGTAGTAGCAACATGCTTCGTTGTGCAGAGTGAGGATGATCAGAGCTCGGTCGATGGTCCGACCACAACTGGCACCATACTCCAACAGTCTTTCAGCTTATGCCAGGTACACTAATGCTTCTTAGAGCTCATCTTGCATGATTAATTTTTTTGCTTGCTGGTTGTACTGTTCCAATGTATCGACGTACTGGTCTGCATAGTCCTAGCTGTACTTTCGTTATATGTTAGGTCCAGCAACTTGCTACTAGTTAATTTGATCTCCTGCCTCAACTGTGATAGTTCTTCTTCCTGCTCGTTCTCTAGCTCTGTCATTATTATTCTAAAGAAGGGGTTTAATAAAACAAGCCAACTAACTGCTAATAAGATGTTGCAGCATACACATCACAGTCTTTTCTCAACATGAACAAAACCGTTCTATTCATAGTCCTTGCGAGACACGATCCACTTGTCGAATATCCTCATCGATGACATTATCGTCGCTCCTAGCCAAGAAGAAATGCCCCTTTCGGCCTTCTCGTTGGTGGTGAAAACCTTCATCTTTGGACCGTACCCGCTGAAATCAGCCTCAATGAGCTCTCTCTGCAATCTATCAGGAGTTGTAGCAAAACTTGAGCCTCCTCCTACCAGCTGAATGTTCGGAATCAATTATTTCCTTTGATCAGTATCGCATTTCTCCAAACTTTGCCCAATCAGATGTTGAATGCCTTTAAAGCCCTCTTCCGATTTCTAGCTGAAGTACACCTCGGGAGCAGTGAACAGTTCCTTTCCAAAAATAATCTTATTCTTGTCGGGTAATTCAAATGCAGTCTTATCGGTGAACTCATTGTATGAAATGCTTTCGTGCCTGTTTTCAAGCAAGTGACAGTGTTGGTGCTTGACCTCTCTCATTAATTCCTGAATAAAGGAAACAATACCATATATCCCCAGTTGTTCATTTTTTCAGTGAGAACCGACTGATTGACGTAATTGTTTTTGTACTTTCCTTGAGTCAGCGAATGCTTCAACAGCTCTCTTGTGATGCTCTATCCTCCCACGTTAGCACGAATTATGCCTTTGCTGTGAATAAATCCCTCAACAACAGGCACCACGTGCGTGTACTCTGCTCCAATGTCCACAACAAGGGAGCTCTATAGGCCGAAGAGGTAGGTGGACAGGACTGGAGCTTTGTGCATGAATAGACCATTGAACTCGTACTACTAGAAAAACAGTTCGATAAGCTTTTGTCGGTATTATTTGCTGCTGAGAGGAGGTTCGATGTAGAACATTGGGTGCTCTGAAGGGTTGACCAGGAGTTTCTTGCCTAAGGTGAAGTTTGTCAGGGTCTGGAATCCTTCCCAGTCGTCGATGAAGCAACTCTCCAAAATGCTTTCGGGGTCTGCATTTTATCTAGCCATCGAGCCGTAGAAGTCAAGTTCCGTTTTTTAGCCAGTGTTGTTATGGACCTGGACATACTGCGTGAGTTGAAGGATACCGAGGGGGCAATCAGATCGGGGCGGTCTTTCCCGGCGAATCCTATTTTAGCGTTGAGGGAACCCACTTCCATGATGAGAGGGATCCCGTAGAGATGGTTGAAGCCTTGCGGAATGTACATAGTCTAGTTATAAGGTCAAAGCCCAATATATTATTATGCCTCCTCTGATGGCCCAGGCGCACTTTTTTGTTCAAAATACTCACAAATCACACCACTTCTGTCCATTTTTCAATACTATCCCTGTTTTCATCTCCTAAGGTCTATTTCAGCTATAATCAAGATATGAGCCATCCCCACTTGCTACTTTTGCTGGCCCTTATTGCTAGCAGCTACAGCTACCTCCTGGCAGATGACAGCTACTTCTACCTCAATAGCTCCTACGCCAAACAAACCATCTCATTCACCATGTGCTTCCGAATTGACACCCCGGCTTCCCTCACTCTTATATCAGATATTCTTGTTCCTCAGTAAACTCATCAAACGACAGCCAAACTCGACCAGGAAAAAGGATTCATTTTTGACAATCCTTTCGATAGCTAACTGATAGGTTTCAATAACTATGATCTAGGTGAGTACTGGTTTGGAGTCAAGGTTAAATACGAGAATCATGAGAATAATCAGTTTGTCCAACTGAGAATGGATCTGACAGTAGGATAGTCAACCACCAATTATGTCTTTTTGGTACCTCTGTTTAGCTTCCCACTTGTTGCTTTGGAAGTCTCACCCAGCAATAGCCTGAGAGTTTGTGGAGGAGAGCTGTTGGTAAGCAGTCGATTGGCTTACGGGTAATTCGACATGAGTGTTTTCAGCCCAAAGTAAGTGAAATCTATTGAAGTCAAGTAGAAGAAGGACTGGGGATATTTCAAAGATGATGCTGCTGGGAACTATCTCCGTTTCAAAAGTAAACACGTCAGTTCATCAACACTGACAGGCAAAGCCAAAGCTTTCCAAGTCAGATGCACAGTAGACAAATAGATCAACAAATCTCCCTTTTCAGGCAGCAAACAGGCGTACAGCCTCAGAGATGTACTTCTCTTGACTCCATCTTTGGACAACGAGGCATATGAGCTGTGAAGGATAGTGAATGAATGATTAGTATAAGATTATCAAGGTGTTTCTTTGGTGGAATCCATCTTGTAGAAATTGTGGCAAGAGACGCCAACAGAATCGGAGTGCTCTGATTTGAAATTGTTGTGAGATTGCTGCCTCTTGTCCAGCTGAGGAGTCAGCCTCAGTTCCTACAGCTCCTTCTCAATCTTGAATCTCGAACTGCGCCTTGACCTGATCTTATCATTGGTGGCATCTTTGAGCACATCGTATCGGACTATAGACCCCTGACTGCCTATCAGTTCAGAAGAAGAAGGGTTGAGCTTTTTCTTCCTGCTCAAAATGTCTTGGAGCAAAGCTTTATTTTATTATACATCTTTGTCTGGAGGAGGCACATAGTAGTACCCTTGCTGACCTATATTGTTCCAATTGACCCCTTCAAAGAATGGATGAGCCTTTATTTATTCCAAACCATGTGATCCCAGTCTTTCCTTGGGATGGGAGTGCAGTAATTTTTGAATGAAATCTTTACAGCTTTCTGTTATTTGATCTTCCTAGGTTCCCACTTCAGGCCAGTCAATCTACCCTTTGCGAATGTTGTCAAAGACTGCCTCGACTGTCATGTCAGCAAAGGGCGGATTTCCTATGATCATCTGATAGGCGATGACTCCCAGAGAAAACCAGTCTATGGCTTCAGTTGCGGGCTCTCCTCTGAGAACTTCAGGAGCAATGTAATCTGGCGTTCCATAGAAGGAGTTGACCTTTTAGATTTCCTGATGTTTTATCATTTTGCAGAGGTTGAAATCTGTAAGGATAAGCTTTCCATCTTCGTCAATAACTATATTGTCCTAAATAGTTAAACATATACTGGCTTAAGGTCACGGTGGATGATGTCGATCGAGTGGAGCATTTCAACAGCCAAGACAAGGTTGGCCAGGTAGATCTTTGCATCTTTTTCTTAAAAGTATACTTAGTCTTCCAGTAATTGCTTTAAAGTGCCACCTGGTCCGTAGTCAAGGACAAAGAAGTAGAGGTTATCTTCTCTGAAGGAATAGTACAGCTTGACGTTGTATGATCCACTTATGCTTCTGTATATCTTCTGCTCCTTCTTGAAAGCTGTCATCCTATCGGATCTCAGGTCTTAGAGCTCTATCACCTTCATTGCATACAAGTCTCGAGTGTTGCGCTTTCTTACCAAAAAAACTTCACTATAAGCTCCCTGACCTAACTTTTTAATGACTTAAAAGTCCTTTAGTCGAACAAAGGCCAAGTTGGTTCCTCTGCTGTATGAGTCATTGTCTGAATTTATTGTCTTTTCCGAGTGCGAGAGGTACAATGTCTAACCCTCCGGATCAAGAGAAGTCGAAGAGAAGCCGACACCTCTGATGCTGACAACTCTGTTAGACTTCAAACTTTTGAGCTCCTTGTCGCTCAATGTTTGTCCCTTTGCTTCCTTACTCCTGTACCTGTTGTACTCCATCAGAATATCTTTGAGCTCCTTTAATTCCGAAATAGTGTTCATCTCTAACTACTGAATGACGTCTTTCAGCTCTTCAAGTGAATTTTTATGCTTGAAGATAGCATTTCTGCCGTCAAAAGTAACAAAAATTTGTTAGAAAAAATGCTCGATTTGACTTGAGTTCACCTCCTCGTTTTTTATGAAGAAAGCCAGTAGTTATGACCCCTTCTCTTCAATTTTTGCCTACAAATACTTGATCTCGTGCATGCGTTGGCACTAAGTCAGATGCAAGCTCATTGCTGTCAGAGGAAAATAACGCTCGCATAGTCGACAAATTTCATATTTAAGCGAATCCACTTGCTTTTCTTTGAGCTCAACTAAGGTTTCCATCATGCTTTGGAAGGTCTATTCGTCCTGATTGTAACACCTACTGGTGTCGATGTGCTGGTATTTTTTCATAATCAGGAATCCTACTTTGATGAGTTTTTTCATGATGGATATGATTGTATTGGACAGCTCAATGCACAGAGAGAATGATGCCAGGTTGGTGATGTCGTAGATCCATTTGAGTAATTTTGTTGAGTTTTATGTGGTCAGAGCTGAGGTCCCGAGCAAGCGATAGAAAATAACGAGCACCTTGATGCTTTACTTAATATCCGTACCCTCAGATGCATCTTCGAAGGTCTCTCGAACGATCATGCTCAGTGAATTCCCCAGCTCCTTTGCCAGCACCTTCTGAAGGTCATATAGGTATATCGTCTTTTCCTTGTTGAAAGATTTGGACGATTCGGGAGGAAAATTTTCATCAATGTCGCTCTCAATAGACCTGCTGGATCCCTCATCAGCACCAAGACTGATTTGGAATTTCATGAATATCTCAGACAGTTCTTTGAGGGCCTCGTCTGGCTCCATGGCAACTTAGGGATGAATGTGTACACTTTTCTTCTTCTTCTATTCACGACTCTTCATATTCTATATTCTATCAATTATATCGATAGGGAAATCCTTTTTCTACCTTAAAACAATGGCCAGACTTCCCTGATGATTGATTGTCGACAATAGAAATGAAGTGAGATCAAGATCAGGTCATGCAACCTGGTTGTTCATTTGCTTGGGAGTCTTACCTGCAATTGCTAGCCCGATAATCACAATAATTGCCACTGCTATTATGATAATTATGCAGATTAGGCATCTGTCTGCATACACTTGCCTCCCAAAATACCTCAGGTGCTTCTCAGCTCGGGCCAAAGTGGTCTCTGTGTCGTTCATCTCATCGTAAATCTGGTCTAATTTGTTGATCTGTCTGTCTAATTCTGTGAGAATGTCGTTGGCTTGTTCGTCCATCCTGCCAATGTGCTGCTGGATTCTCTTCAGTGCCTCCTCACTCTACTTCTGAGCCCTGTCTCCGGCCTCAATCACCATTTGCCTGTTGTTGACCTCTTTCATTTCTACCTACCGACTGGTTTTAGGCTTATGCCTGAAAAGATCTTCCTAGGTCCCTACATCCTGCCTGCATGTTTCTAGAGATTTATCAAGCTGAGCCAAAGTTTTCTCGAACTCTTTGTACTGAGATTTATGGGTAGCGACAGTGTCTTAAAAGGCTCCTGATTGTATGGATATCTGATATGTGTTCAGCAACCGTTTGATTCTTTTGAGCTGCTTGTCCTGCTTGAGAAGAGCTTACTCCTTGGCTTTTCCAATCAGTGAGGGCAGCAAGTTGAGCTTGCCCTCGAAGTCTTTGATCTGCTTGCGGATGTCCTCTGGAATTTCTTAGTGGTTCGACATGGTTTGAAGGTAAATTTAAAGATTATATAATCCAAACCAATCGATAGCATATTATCAATCGAATCTTGAATAAACCTTTAATACGATCTTAATGATGGCTCACTCAATGTCTTCAGTAATGACCAAGGGGTCTGAAAATCTCGATATTTTTTTAAGGGGCTTTCTGAGAAGCATCATACTGGTCTAACTGGTATTTGATATATTCGAGGGTCTTTTGACCATGTCAGTGGAGGTGTAGATCTGTGAATTGCCCATCCCGTCTATCCCGTCAATATTCTAAGAAAGGATTTCAACAGGAATGATCTCTATTTCTCCCTTCTCAGCCAGCTACTATTCCTTCTTTTTAAATTCCAGCTGCTGCGTTTACTCGAACAGTCTACGGTTGGTATCGACAGGTTTGCTGTTGAGGATGGTGTCCAGAATATAAGGGTTGCTGTGCATATGCTTTTTGTAGATATCGATGAGGGTGGGTTCAAACTAGAACATGAAGGTAACGTAGGTGAGCTTAACGACAAGAGTTATCATGCAAATAACAAAAATGGTCAAGAAAAATCTCATGTTCCAGTTATCAGAGTAGGCGAGGTAGGACCCCAGGAAAGCCAGATAGTTCTCAGCAACGTAGTAGATGGAGGAAAGAACCAGATAACAGAAGACAAAAAGGACCACCTCAAAGATCCAGTTGTGGGACTGAGTGTCTATGTAGTTGACTATGATCATGTTTATAGGAAGAGTCATACCATTAGCTATGTGCTCGGTGGTTGAGTCCGCGATCCTTCCGTTGCTGTCCATTGAATTGGCAGGGCTGAGGGATGTGATCAGGATCTAGAAGCTGACCAAAGCTACCATAATAGCTGAGATCGTCCATGCCGCAAATCTCTTGTATGAGAAAAGGCCTCTGTTTTTGGTCTACTCGTATATCTCTGGAAGGTACTTCCAGATAGCTGGCTACAGGTCATCATTGATGTCTTGATCATAAAGTCCAGAATTGACGATCTGGGCCACTGCGAAAAAGCTATTGAAGACGACATAAAAGAATTATGTGAAATTGCGGACTCCTGAAAAACTGCTGTGAACGTTGGCGTAGAACATCATGAAGGTAATGATGATGTTCTTCCAACTGTAAAAAATGAAAAAGTAGGATAATCGATAGTACGCCCATCGACCATGATGGAAAAGCAGTCTGTCCAGGAATTTGAATTTCCCAAAGCTGAAGTCACTGACAGCAGCAGCCGAGTTGCCTTCTTTGCCGATGATTCCCACTCCGATGTTGGCCTCTTCGATCATGCCGACATCGTTTCCTCCATCTCCAATTGCCAGCACTGTCGAGCCCATATTTGTCCTGATAAACTTGACAATTTCAGCTTTTTCTTTGGGGGAGGACCGACAGAAGATAACTGACCTTGCCTTCAACAGTATTTTTTTGTATACCTCCACATAGGTTGGCTCTTTTTATTGGACCATGTTACTGATTTGCTTCCCTTCTACCAGAATGGCCACCTCATTATCGGTCTCCAACTCGATCAACAGTTCTTAGCATTTCGATCTGAGATCGACAGTATCAGCAGTCAACCTCACCACTTTAAAACTGCTCTTGATAAGCTTTGCCAAATATCCTATATTCTCAGCAGTCTCCATCTTGTCACCAGTTATCATCATAACCACAATGCCTGCCCTCTGCAGACGTTCGATAGTCTGAGGAACATCCTCCTGCAACCTATCCTCGATCCCTGAAGCTCCGACGATGGTCAGATTGCTTTATATTTCTTCGACAATGTTGGCTAACTCGGCATCATAAATTTATTTAGTCATTTTTCGCTAAATTTTTAGCCTCTTGGCTGAGTTTCTGCGATCTATGAATTGCTAATATTATGTTGTTGAGATTATCCTCTTGGAAAACAGTAGAGTCCTCAGACCTTCCCTAGCAAAATTATTGATTTTGTTGTGAATTTCCTTCTCGTATTTATATTTATGAGCCTTTGCTAAAACTTGGGAGTCTGCTCCTTTGGTATACACAATAACTTAATCAGGGTTCGACACATCTTTGACAGCCACACTCATCCTTTTCCTAGCGTCAAAGGAAAGAATGTCCACCAGTTCATACACTTTCTTCTTGTTCCTGATCATGAGCTCAATATGAGTCTTGGTTCTCTTGATAAACTCATAGCCTATTTTTTGAGCATACTCCACAAAACAGACTTCATCAGGACTGGAACCCTCGAACTTGTCCTTGTTTAGATCCTTTACAACCTCATGGCAAATGATCATGCTCTCCAGAAATTAATTGACTGCAGAGTATTGGCTCAGCTCATCAATGTGGGCAATTATGTTCTCCCTGTCAAAGATCCTGTCCTAAACCGCTATCTTCCGAAACACCATTTCGTTAGCTGTCAGAGTGCCTGTCTTGTCAGTCAGGACATATGATATCACTCCCAATTCTTCAAGAATGGAGCTGTTCAGCACTCCACAGCTGCTATTGGTCTCTTCGTCTTTCATCTTGTTGTCCATGGCCAAAAAGATTCCAGAGAAGGTCTTGATTCCTTCGATGAAGATGGTTAGACTGATGGGGATCAGAAAGTTGAGTAGAATGAAGACACTCAGAAAGTTCAGACCAGCTACATGCTAAAATGTGTACACTCAGCCTCAACTGAAAGCCCGTAGTTGGGAATGTATGATCCAGGATCTCTTAATTTGTGATGAGAATGGATGAACCAGTACCCCAGACTACAGGTTCCACAGATCACTCCAAGAATCAGCAAAAATACAATTTGAATATAGTTTAGCTTTTTCTCAATTTCGCTCATTTTGTGATGCACCTGTCTGCATAGAACATGTTTTACCCTTGATTCTGGAGGATCTTAGTATCGTAGCCACAGTAAACAGCAACTCCTACCACCTCTTCTGTGTTCCGCAGGGTTGTTTCTCTCAAAAGCAAGTTGTCAAGGCCCACATATTGCAGTTCTTTGTCTTTCATTTGAACCTTTCCGTCAAATTAATGGAGGTTGGGTTTGGGAGAGTCAAAAGTGCATTATCCTTCTAAGAACGCGAATTAATGAGGATATTTTTTAATTCCTTCTGTGAAGGCGAATTTTTCCTTGAGATTGCTCTCCCCGTCTAAGTTGGCTGTTTAAACATAGCACATCGAATTTTATTCAGAAGTATAGAGAAGAAGCAAATCGGCTGGAATTATCTCTCCGTCTCTGACCTTCACAAAGTCCCCGACTCTCACATTCTGCCACTACGTCTCTTAGTAAACACCTTAGCGCAAAACCCGCGTGATTCTCGAATTAATTTAAGAGTCGCGAACGTGCCTTTTCTTGATATTCGCAAAAGTACTCTGTCTTCATAGCCCTAGCGAATCAGACTGACAAAAAGGACGAAACACAGCGGACCGATAGCAGTGAAGGGACTCAAGTTGGAAATGATGCGGATAGACTGGAGGATGGCGTTGGTGAGGAAGACTATGTTTGAGAGCCTGAGGAACTGCAGGAGGATGCATTTTGGTATGAAGGTGATGGCGGTATACTTGGCTGTGTAGACTGTGTTATCGCTGCAGCTGTCGTCAATGGAACCGAGGCGAACCACACGCTCTTATTGCTATGTTCTCTTGAATAGCGAGCCCATAATATTAGGATGATTGAAAAAAATCCCTTGAGTCTAAGTATCACAGTTCTCTTTCTTTCTCTTTCTTCCCATTTTTTAAAAATAGCGACATTAATAGCACTTTTTAAATCATACCACTGTTCCTTCTCCAGTCGTTATTTTTTACGATCAGCCAGAAAAAAAATAAAGATGAATAAATTAAGGGATTTTGCATGATCTCCTTCAGATCGCCTGATCTTGCTCAGTATTTCAAGATATCGCTGTTGACGGTATAAAGAATAATCATAACCGATATTTGCGAAATGCAGATATAAAAAAGACGAATGCTATATCAATATTAGTTGACTATAGTTGGCCTCCTGAGAAGGCCAGATATTCGTCAGAACTAATGTTGAACTTTTGATTAATTTC
>Ga0100380_10001250_pt1 | contig 27725 bp, 30 predicted proteins | sample CryGeymeta201504_FD_80417 | JGI IMG/M metagenome (GOLD analysis project Ga0100380, IMG submission 80417) | Groundwater microbial communities from Crystal Geyser aquifers in Utah, USA - Crystal Geyser metaG 2015-04 | ecosystem: Environmental > Aquatic > Deep subsurface > Groundwater | place... | reverse complement strand
GGACAAAAGGACAACACAAGCTCTTGCCGAAAAAAGATAGAAATGATACATTTTTTCCGCCGTTTTACAGCAAATGTTCGGGCAAATCATGGTGGCTATGGTGAAATGGTTATCACAGCGGTTTGTGGTACCGCTAGTACGGGTTCAATTCCCGTTAGCCACCCCACAAGAAAACCTCGCAAATTTGGGAGGTTTTTTGTTTACATTAAGATTTTTCTGTAAAAAATCCCACCACAGAATTGTGATGGGAAAGCGAGAAGATTTGTTTACTTTAAATCCAAACCGCTTTTTCTGGCTTTTTCGAGCAAAGCGGCTTTTGTTGGATTGGTCACGCATCTTCTTGGCGCTTCTGGATCATGAAAGATCATGAGTCCGTTATTGGCCGCCAAATCCAGAATTTCTCTCAATTGTCTGTAGATCTCAAACCACGAAGAAGTGGTTTTTTGATTTTTTTCAAACTCATCGAGAATGCCGGGCATTTTTTCTCGATACTCTCCAAAATTATTCAATAGCCTTTTACTGGTTACAGGGCCATAAGCTCCGCAATAATCAGTAAGATCAAGGAGTTCATAGAAAGGCTTGTCTCCATAAAACAACGGATTACTCCAAACAGTCTCAATTGAGACACCGGTTGCGCAAAGAGACAACAATTTACGCCATCCCAGAAACTCGGAATAGGAAACCGTTAGAACTTTTCTGTCAGAAGATTCATAGCATCCGATCATTTTACCATCAAGACGCCTTGCATAGGCCGCAATTGGCTCTACATAATCATGATTCTGCAAAACACAATAACCAACTTCCACACCATGAATGTGACGTGCGCCCCTGATTCCGATGATTTCCATGACTTGTCTCCTGTATTTTTGGACCACCACCTGTGGCCTTAGGTTTGTCGATTTTGTGTTCGACAACGAGCTAGTCTGTCATTTTTTACTAAAAACGTCAAGAAAAATACACACAAAAATCCACCACCTAAAATAGGTGATGGAATTGTGGTGCCTTCGGCGGGGTTCGAACCTGCAACCTCGGGCTTAGAAGTCCCTTGCTCTATCCAGTTGAGCTACGAAGGCAATGGTACAAATCTATCTGGAAAGTCCGTTAACGTCAACGGGCAAAACTATTCTTCCGTAGACTTTGGTGATTTGCCATGATGTTTTTTGTGAATATCGCGTAAGTGTTTGTTTGTAACGTGAGTATAAATTTGCGTGGTGGTAATTGATTCATGACCTAAAAGTGATTGAACAGCACGAATATCGGCACCGGACATAAGTAAGTCGGTCGCGAAAGTATGCCTCATGGTGTGAGGTGTTACATGCTTGGTAATTCCAGCCAAACGCGTGTAGCGATCAACAATACGTTGCACAGAACGCGGAGTCAGCGAACCGACTTCGTCTCGACCACCTTTGGCTCTGTCGTGCGCCACAAACATGTGCTCTGATAAGTCTTTACGTTTTTCTAAATAAACTTTGATGGCATTTTTTGCTCTCTCCGACAAAAACACCAAACGTGGTTTGTCTCCTTTTCCACGAATAGTAAATTCATCTTTTTCTAAATTGACATCGGTGATTTCTAAAGCAGCTGCTTCTGAAACACGTAAACCTGTCGAAAAAAGCAGTTCCAGCATTGCTTTGTCTCGCAAAGTAATGAGAGTTGTTTCGTCTTTTGTTGGTTGTGCAAGAAGTCTTTCGAGTTCATCTGGTTCCAAAAATTCAACAATTCGCTGAACTTGTCTGGCCAATTCTACCTGTTCCGGAGGCAAAGACGGAATTTCATTTTTGCTTAAGTACTTTAAAAAAGAACGCAAAGCAATTAAGTGATAGTTTTGAGTGCTTTTGCGAAGTGTGTCATCTGACCTGCCTTCAACAGAACGATTGAGCCACAAACGATATTTGTGAACTAATTCTCGCGTAATCATTTCTGGCCGTGGATATTGGGCCCATTTTGCAAAACGATTTAAATAAAAATGATAATTACGAATAGTGCGAAGCGAACGACCCCGATCAATTTCGAGGTATTCCAAAAAATCAATAATTCGTTTTTCTATTTCTGGTTTTTGTCGTGCCTGTTTCATACAATAAACAGTATACTTTAAAAAACGACACATTATAAATTTACTGTGTTAGAATAATGGAACATAAATACACTCCATGCTTCGTCGGCTTATTACACAATGTATTTTTTTAATGAGCATCGCCACTTTTGGCTTGATGTTTTTTACGCAATCCCGTTGTGATGGAAATTTTTTGTCAGCACACAGTATGTTGGCCTGCGCTCGCGAAGATTTATCGGTTGCGTCTATTATTCAAGTCGATCAACCTTCACTTACAATTGCTGTCGGTTTTGGTTTTGTGCTCTTTGCTATATCGATGTATTTTGTACTGGCCTATTTAAACAAAACTTCTTTGATTACTATTTACAGCAAAACGGAAAGATATTTACACTTACCGCGCCACGGCCCGCATAAAATGCAAGGAATAAAATTTATTCTTTCACCTCGTTCTGATCTTGTTGCTTTTCAATTTTAAGATGATCAAACTCTAAATATTCTGAATTTGTATGGAAACAAAACAACCAAACTTATTTGATACTTTACCTCCAAAAACCGCTTTTGTCGTCGGGATTGTTGGAGCTGTTTTATGTCTTGGTACTCTAGGATTTATTATCTTGGGAGGCTGCGTTTTAACTGGTTCATGTTCTGGACTGGGTGGTGGAAGTGCCCCAGCAGCTGCCCGCGCCCTGACCGTACCAACAGACGCCGTAGCTGCGGGTGATCCTGTTCCTTCCGGAAGCCTTCCAGACGTAACTGCCGACGAATACGTTCGAGGCAACAAAGACGCTGCCATTACTTTGGTGGAATACTCTGACTTTGAATGTCCTTTCTGTGGACAGTTTCACACTACACTTCAACAAGTCGCTCGTGATTATCCAAATGACGTAAAAATCATTTTTCGCCACTTCCCATTATCTTTCCATCCAGAGGCAGAACCAGCCGCCTTGGCTGCTGAGTGTGCTGGAGAACAAGGTAAATTCTGGGAATTCCACGATATCATATTCGAAAACCAAACTCAGCTTGGAGATGCATTTTACACCCAAACAGCCTCACAGCTTGGCTTAAACGCCGGTAAATTCAAAGACTGTGTGAGTTCTCAAAAATATCTATCTAAAATTCAAACACAATCTCAAGAAGGTGGAGCAGCTGGTGTAACCGGTACTCCAGGTTCGTTCTTAATTGGCCCCGATGGTAATGTTGTAGCAATTAAAGGAGCTCAGCCATATTCAGTAGTAAAATCATCAATTGATCAGATGCTAGCCAAATAAGTACTTTCTTCCAAAACCCCGTCGGTATCCCCGGCGGGGTTTTCTTGACGGCAAATGTAGGTTTCTGCTATAATTCGGCCGTTATTTTGTAAATATGACGTTCGTCTGGGTTTTGTTGGTAGAGCACCGATTAAGCCTTGAGGAAACGCACGAAATCATGAAAAATTATGCTCAACGCTACACAAAAGGAAAAAATCATAAAAAAATTCCGTACCCACGACAATGACACCGGTTCCCCACAAGTTCAAGTAGCTATTTTGACCACCGAAGTAAAAGAACTTACTCGTCACCTCAAAATGCACAAAAAAGACTTTTCAAGTCGCCGTGGACTAATCAAAAAAGTTTACGAACGACGTCGTCTTCTTAAATATCTTGAACGGGAAGACAAAAAAGCGTGGAAAGATCTTAAAGAGACCTTGAAACTCAAATAGTCATTAGAATCCCGGTTTACCGGGATTCTTTGTTTTTACAAATAAGTGCTAAACTTTCTGGGTGCATCAAAGCCCAAAAAAATAATATGATTCGTCATTCAAACCAACGTGTGGGTGTATTTATCGACACTCAAAACATGTACTATAGCGCCCGTTCTGTTCATAAAAAGAAGGTAAATTTTGGAGCAATTGTTGAAGATGGTGTTGGAGAAGGTAAACTTATTCGCGCCATTGCTTACGTTGTTACCACAAAAACAGGAGATGAAAAACCATTTTTAGACGCTCTCCAAAAAGTAGGAATAGAGCTTCGAGAAAAAGAATTGCAAGAATTTTTTTCCGGTCAAAAAAAGGCTGACTGGGATGTTGGACTAACAGTCGATATTATTCGAATGCTCGACATGCTCGATGTAATTGTTTTAGTGTCTGGTGATGGTGACTATTTGCCACTTGTGTCTTATTGCCAGAGTCGCGGACGAATAGTGGAAGTAATTGCCTTTCGCGAAACCACTTCTTCCAGGCTTGTAGAAGAAGCTGATGCCTACATTAATATGTCTGACAACAAAGACCGCTATTTAATCGGGTTAAAGCGTCGTGAAACAGAAACAATTGATGAGATAGACGAAGAAGAGCTTCCAGAAACAAAAGATAAAAGAACAAAGAAAAGAGTAATTTTTTAAAAAATAAACCAATATTTCTATGACACAAACACCGCAAACTTTTTCTACCCAATGGGGCGGACGCACACTAACTGTTACCACCGGAAAATATGCCTCACCAGCCAATGGAAGTTGTTTGGTTCAATATGGTGAAACTGTTGTTTTAGCAACCGCCACAATGAGTTCAGGTACTCGCGACGGCATCGATTATTTACCTCTCATGGTTGATTACGAGGAAAAATTGTACGCCGCCGGTCGTATTAAAGGCAGTCGTTTTATTAAAACAGAAGGTCGTCCAACCGATGAAGCCGTTTTGACTTCTCGTTTTGTAGATCGTGCTCTTCGTCCTTTTTTCGATCCTCGTCTTCGCCACGACATTCAAGTTATCGTAACTGTACTGGCTTTTGATGGAGAAAACGATCCGGACATTGTTGCTTTATTTGCAGCCAGCTGTGCTCTGCACATGAGTGATATTCCTTGGGCTGGACCTGTTGCCCCAATTCGCATCGGACAAATAAGTGGCGAATGGGTAATTAACCCTTCCTACGAAGTGCGTGCAAAATCACTTTTGGACTTATCTTTTGCAGGAGACAAAGACACAATTGTCATGGTTGAAGCTGGAGCAAACGAAGTTGAAGAATCCGTTGTTTTGGATGCTTTTTGGTTCGGTCAAAAACATCTATCTGATCCAATCAAACTGATTGAAGAAGTTAGAGCTGCAGCTGGAAAAGAAAAACAGGTAATTACATATCCAAACGATGCCGCAGAAGCTGCACAGAAAGAAGTTCTTCTTCCACTCATAGTGACTGAAATTGATCGTTTGTTCTTTGATGCTCCTAAAGCCACAAAAAGAGAACGCGGAGCAGCTAAAGGTGTGTTGCATAATTGGGCCAAATCATGGATGACCGAAAAATACGGTGCAGATGTAAACAAGTCTTGGCTTGGTGGTTTTGTTGATGGAATGATTGAAAACCAAGTAACAAACCGCATTTTAGCAGAAGGAAAACGTGTTGATGGACGTGGTTTACAAGAAATTCGCCCTTTGACTATTGAAGTTGGGCTTTTGCCACGAGTTCATGGAACCGGTCACTTTTTGCGCGGAGAAACACAGGTATTGTCGGTAGTGACTTTGGGTGCCCCTGGAGACGAACAAACTTTGGATGGCATGGAAATAGTAGGGAAGAAGCGTTATTTTCATCACTATAACTTTCCTCCATACTCAGTTGGTGAAGTAAAACCTTTGCGAGGTCCAGGACGCCGCGAAGTAGGACATGGTGCTTTGGCAGAAAAAGCATTACTTCCAATGCTTCCAGAAAAAGAAGCTTTCCCTTACGCAATTCGCGTAGTATCTGAAGTTTTTTCTTCTAACGGATCAAGTTCAATGGCATCTACTTGTGGTTCAACACTTGCTCTTATGGATGCTGGTGTACCAATTAAGGCTCCCGTTGCCGGAATTGCCATGGGACTTGCTTCTGTGCCAAATGGTGCCTGGAAAGTTTTGACTGATTTACAAGATTTAGAAGATGGAACAGGTGGAATGGACTTTAAAATCGCCGGTTCTCGCAAAGGTATTACAGCAATTCAAATGGATACAAAAACACTTGGATTGTCCAAAGAAATAATTATAGAAACTTTTCAACGTGCCAGAGAAGGTTTGTCACAAATTTTAGATGCCATGCAGGTTACAATTGCAGAACCTCGTGCTGATTTATCACCATACGCTCCACGAATCATTACAATTCGCATTAATCCGGAACGTATTGGAGATGTAATTGGTCCAGGTGGTAAAATGATCAACGAAATCATTGCCACAACAGGTGTACAATCAATCGATATCGAAGATGACGGCTTGGTAATGATTACTTCAGCCAATGCCGAAGGAGCTAAAGCAGCAGAAAAATGGGTTAACGATTTAACTCGCGAAGTAAACGCAGGTGAATTTTTCACTGGAAAAGTTACTCGTCTCATGGACTTTGGAGCTTTTGTGGAAATTCTTCCAAAACAAGAAGGATTGGTACACATTAGTGAAATGGCTCCATGGCGTGTTGCCAAAGTGACTGACATTGTTAATACAGGGGATAAGGTTCAAGTGAAGGTTAAAGAAATTGATGATTTGGGACGCATTAACCTAAGCATGAAAGATGCTCCAGGAAATGTATACCCAGAAAAACCAACCGACACTGGAGCTGGTGCTCCAAACAAAGGTTACATTCCAAACAAAACACCTCGACCATAACAACCTTATGGCCCGGCTAGAAATTCCTTTACACACAACAGAAGCACCCTTTCTAAAAAGAGGGGGTGTTTCTGTGTATGTGGTGGCCTGTGTGCTGTTTGTTTTGTGTTCTATGGCTCTGGCTCGTTTTTGGGCCTACAAAGACACCACAAGCCCATATGCGCCCGCAGATACTCAAGCTGTGTTTCATGGGTATTTTTTGCGTCCAAGCATTTCAGCCAATCATGCTTGGCTTAATAGTGTTCAACCAATAACAGGAAGTACTGCTACTTTTGGTGATATTTTTTCTGACATCAAAAAAGAATATTCCTGGTTTATAAGCGAAAGCGGAAATTCTTTGTGTATTCGTTCTTGGGACGGACTTTCAGATGAAAAATTAGAAATGTTTGGTTTAAATCAAACCAAAATTTCCAATAAGTTATTTCTACTTTCTGCTGGTGACAACCAAAAAACAATCACTGAAGAACCGCTTATTTTTAAGGCAGCTCCAGCTTCTATAATTTCTCTACTGTCATTTAAGGCACCACTTATTGGTCAACTTGGCTTTGTTAATCAAAATGCAACAAATCTCAAAATGCAACCGATTTTTGCCAATGATTCCACTTTAACAATAAGCATTCCTCCTGTTTCATTAAATGCTTTTCCTCGCTCTTTTGTTTCTCTAAACACTAATTTAGCTATTGGTTTTCCATCAGAACAAAATGAATTGTGGAATTTATTGATACCAAATCTTTTACCGGAATCTTACGCTGGATTTTTGCCACCAAATGGAATAGTGCAAGATGAAATAAATCAAAAAAATACAACTTTAATGTGGTGGCAAAACACAGATTTAAAAGCTAAAAAAGTTCTTCCTCTCATGCTGGCTGCGCAAAATCCAGAAACCGTAATCCAAAAAACAGACGAAGGTGGGGAATATGAAGAATTAAGATTGTTTCCAGAAAGAGTAACTTTGACCGACAAATCTATCGCAGACAATAATCGTTTTCAGGCAACTTACAGCAAAAATAATGTACCTTCTTTGTTTGCAGACGAATCAATTCAAGAAGGTTTGTGGTTTGCTGTTTCTGACAATTCAACAATGTTAGATCGTATACACAACGACCCAACTCCGATCAACAATCCCATTTTGGCTTATGCAAAGTGTGATGTTTTGCTTAAAATGATCAAACAAAATCCTTTTTCTTCACCGGGTTCTTTGGAAGAATTTTTTAACACCTGCAAAAATATTACTTTGTTGCCCGCAAAAAATGCAACAAAAATAATTTTAGAAAAATAAGCTGATTTTCAAGTCATTGCGAGGAAGCACCTGACGAAGCAATCTCTGACAGTTATCTGTCAGGTGTTGAATTTAATCGGGTAGAATACAAAAGACAGATTGCTTCGTCGTCTAACTCCTCGCAATGACTGATTTGTGTGTGCTCCTGACGACTAATTAAAAATGCGTTACAATGAAAACACGTTCTTTATACAGAGAGTTCTTCTTTGCAGATGTAGTGTCGTGGAAAATGGACCACACACCCCAAATGGGAGCTCCCTCTTCTTATACTGTTCCGAGTAGAGATATTGTATGTACTGGCAAAACTCTGGGTTCGTTTTACTAGTTTCGAAGTTATTTTTAATAACTTCACCACGAAACAAAACCAATGAATGGTTTGAGAAGAAACCTAGCCACTAAGGATTAACACAAAGGGCAACTGGGATACTGAGCTAAATATCGGTCTTAGACAGGTGTTTTGCCCGGTATCTCGTTTCCCTTGTGCCTTGTGGTAAATTGAGCCTAAGGGCTCTTTTTGTTTTACCCAATTGTCAACGTTAGATTGTAATGATACGCTAAAGCCACTGCTTTTATAGACGTGAACGATGCGACATATGAACAACGCCTTTTTACAGACAATGAAAACTCAACTTGAAGCTGAACTTGCTCGTTTAACGGGTGAACTTCAAAGCCTTGCTAAGCACGATCCCGCTCACTCAGAAGAATTTGAACCAACTTTTCCAGACCACGGCGACAGCGAAGATGAAAACGCCGCAGAAGTTGCTCAATTCACTAGCAACATTTCACTCGAAGAAGAACTGGTAAAAGCTCTTCGTGATGTTGAAAGTGCACTCGCTCTTATAGAAAAAGGTGAGTACGGCATTTGCAAATACTGTCAACAATCAATCGACGAACGTCGCTTGCAAGCTCGTCCAACTTCTTCTTCTTGCATTCAATGCAAAAAAACCTTCACCCAAGAAGTATAGTTTTACAGAATCTGCGCAAAGTTTTTTGGCTAAATTTGGTTTTATCCACAACTGTTGTTATCGCCGACATCTTTTTTAAAAGATTGGCTTTAACACATTTAAGCGAAGGAGCTCCTGACTCTTTTTCTTTGTTGTCTTTTTTTCTCCATAAAAACATGGGGATAATTTTCAACATACCGATCCCAATATCTCTTGTAGTTATCGCTTCTTTTGCTGTAATTGGAATACTGATTTGGTGGTCAATAAAAAATAAATCAATCACTGAAATTACTGTTGGATCAACCTTGATTGTTGTAGGAGCTATTGGAAATTTGATTGATCGCATTCAATACGGTTTTACAATCGATTACATAATACTTTTTGGACGTAGTGCTATAAATCTGGCTGATATATTAATTTTTATAGGAATTGGCTTGTTGTTTTTTACTCAAAAAAAACACAGACTTTTTGACAATCAAACAAAAAATTGATTTACTAGAGTTATCAAATAACTCCTCACACGTTGGGGAGTTTTATGTTTTATATCAACACAGGAACAATTTACGGTATTGAAGCTTTGCCGGTTATTGTAGAAACAGACATCGCTTTTGGCATGGGTAATTTTCAAATCGTTGGCATGCCAGACACCACAGTTCGAGAAGCACGGGATCGAATTAAAACCGCAATTAAAGAAAGTGGTTTTACTTTTCCCCGCACCAGAATAACTGTTAATTTGGCACCGGCCACTGTTAAAAAACAAGGTTCGTCTTTTGATTTACCAATTGCTTTATCTGTTTTAGGAGCAACCGGTGTTTGTAATCAAGATCGTGCAGAAAAACTTTTGGCTGTAGGTGAACTTTCTTTAGATGGAACTCTTAGACCAATTCGAGGTGTTTTACCGGTCGCACTTTTGGCCAGGCAACTTGGTTACAATGGATTGATTGTGCCTTTTGAAAACGGTACAGAAGGTGCCTATGTATCTGGTTTATCTATTTATGCCGCAAAATCTTTAAAAGAAGTGGTGTCTTTTTTAAATGGCACATATGAGATAACTCCATCTATACCAGATCATAATCATCAAAATGATCGTCTTGATAATGCCAATTATCCGGATTTTTCTACTATTCGTGGGCAGTTTTTTGCAAAAAGAGGAATGGAAATTGCAGCGGCTGGTGCACACAATGTTTTGTTATCCGGACCTCCCGGAACAGGGAAAACAATGCTGGCACGGGCCCTGCCAAGCATTCTACCAACTTTAACCGAACAGGAGTCGCTGGAGGCCACTGTAATCGCTTCTGTAGCCGGTGTGTTGCAAGGTGAAGTTGGATTAATTACCACCAGGCCTTTTCGGTCACCACATCATTCAACATCGGCAACTGCCCTCATAGGTGGTGGAGCCACTCCACGCCCAGGAGAAGTCAGCCTGGCGCACCGAGGAGTATTGTTTTTAGATGAGCTAGCTGAGTTTTCTAAGGTTTGTTTGGAATACTTAAGACAGCCATTAGAAGATGGACACGTTACAATTGCTCGAGCTTCCGGATCGGCAACTTTCCCCGCACAATTTATGCTTGTTGGCGCTACCAATCCTTGTCCTTGTGGTTTTTTAACCGACCCACGTAAACCCTGTGTTTGTTCAACACAACAACTCAATCTGTACAGCAAAAGACTGTCCGGACCAATCAAAGATCGTTTTGACATGATGATAGAAGTTCCTTTTTTAGAACCAACTGCTTTGTTCGATAAAAAGAAGGAGGAATCTAGTGCTGAAATAAAAAAACGCGTCCAAATGGCGCGCAATAAACAAGAGGAGCGTTTCAGTAAAACAAATATTCACGCCAACGCCCACATTCCAGCACATCATTTAGATGATTGGTGTGCATTGTCTGCCGATGCTGAATTTTTACTTAAAAAAGCTTTGGAAGATTTACATATTTCTGCTCGAGGTCATGCCAGAATCAGAAAAGTAGCTCGAACCATTGCTGATTTAGATGCTTCAGACCACATAGAAGCAGAACATATTGCAGAAGCCTTACAATTCAGACATGCAGCCACACAGTTCTAAATATCATTTACCAAAACGACGTTTTCTCAAAGAAAATTCCGCTAAAACAGCATCTAAATCTTCTGCAGTAAAATCAGGCCATTTTTTTTGCAAATAAAACCATTCAGAATAAGCAGCCTGCCACAACAAAAAACCAGAAGATCGCTGTTCACCAGATGTTCTAATGATTATGTCTGGATCTGGTGTTTCATTTAACCATAGAGAATTAGCAAACATTTCTTCTGTTACGTCTTTTGATGAAACACCTGAATCTATTAGTTTTTTTGCTGCTTCAACTATTTCTGCGTGACCTCCATAATTTATGCAAATATTCAATTCGGCTCGCACAAAATTGCGAGTTGTATTTTCAGCTTCTTCAATCAAGCGAATAAATTTCTTAGAAAGTCTGTCGCGAGAACCAATAATTCGCACACGAATTTGATTTTTAGAAAATTCTTTTACTTGTTGTGAAAGCATTTTTTCTAACAAAGACATTAAAAAAGAAACTTCTACTTTTGATCTTTTCCAATTTTCAGTCGAAAAAGCAAAAACCGTAAAATACTTTATTCCTCTTTCAAAAACCGCTTGCGCAATGGCGGGGAAGCGCAAAAAAGCAGCTAAATGTCCTTCTTGTGGTAATAATCCTTGTTCAACAGCCCAACGGCGATTACCGTCCAAAATACAGGCCAAATGTTTTACTTGGTGTTTGGTGTGTTCCATACCAACTGACAGTACGAGGCAAAGCAAAAAGAATCAAGCCCCGCTACGTGATCTAAAAAAGAAGTAAACCGTTATCAAAATAGCCACCCAGGCAGCACCAAGCATATCTAAAAGACGCATTCTTTGGGTGAATTCCTGCCAAGAATCCCATTGTCCATACTTCCAAGAAAGTTTTCGTCCAAACAAAAAGGCAACACCCAAAGCCGCAAAACCAACTACTGGAATTAAGGACATAATAAACAAAATATACAAACGAGCCCCAAAACTAAAACCCTGTGTCCAAAGCAAAGCCCCCAAAGAAGGCCAACGTAAATAAGATTTTTTACGTTCTTCTTCCTCTTGATTTACTGGTGTAACACCCACACCACAATCACGGCAACGCTCTTGCCATTCATGAAGCAGGGCTTCACATGATTCACATTTTCCTCCTTCCATATTTTTAAAGTATACATGACGACGCATACAAAAAGAAAAAGCCCCCAAATTGGGAGCTTTGTCTGTGCCTCTTTATCTTACGTAATCGAGAGGATTTTGGAACTTACCGTTTTTAATAACCTCAAAGTGTAAGTGAGTTCCAGTTGAACGACCAGTGGTTCCGGTTTGAGCCAAAGCCTGTCCGGCTGTTACTACGTCTCCAACTTTCACAAAATTCTTGGAGTGGTGAGCATATCTGGTCACAAGTCCGTTGCCATGATCAACTTCTACACAATTACCGTAACCGTTTCTCCAACCGCTGTAGATAACTATTCCGTCTGTGGCCGCAAAACTGAATGTTGTGTAATCACCATCAATATCGACACCAGTATGTTTCCAACCATAGTACTGAGTAATAACACGCCAATCGGTTGGCCAAACCCAGTTTCCTTTTCCTGTAGATGAGCCTTTGGTGTTGGTGGATGTATCCGCACTTACATCAGGGGGTGTTGAAACTGTTGTGGTGGTAGGTGGTTTTGTCGGTGCAGGTGTAAAAACAGAAGTAACTGGAGCGGTTCTTGTCTTAACAGGAGTCGGAGGTTCTCCGTCCGGCAAAATAAGAGTAGCACCTATAGATAGGTCATTTGCACTTTCAAGATTATTGAAGGCTAGAATTTTATCAGAATCAGATTGATATGATTTGGCAATTCCACCCAAAGTATCTCCTTTTTTGACAGTATATAAAACACCATCAACTGGTGGAATTTTTAAATCAATTCCTGGTTTGATAACTGATTTTACTGTTAAATTGTTGGCCCACAACAAAGTACTGACTGTTACATGATAGCGAGTAGCGATACTCCAAAGTGTGTCTCCGTCTTTAACAGCATACTCAATAACTTCTGTACGACTACTTGGAATATCTTCGGTAATTTGTGTTGTGCCATCAATGGAAGATCCTGTGGTAGATGTCACAAATGCATCTCCAAAAAACAAAGAATCAGCATGTGCATCTGGACTGATAGCCACATCATTTACATAAGAAGATGGCCTTAGTGAGGCTGAACCTGAACTACTCACAACTTCTACAACAGTAGAATCTTCACCGGACACAAGGTTATAAAGCATGCTTTGTTTTCCAAAAGATTCTGCACGTACCTCGCCACCAGAAATATTAACCACACTCGTAATGATTACTAAGCACATTACAACCACATGAACAGCATAGCGATTGGCGACAATGGCTATCAGTTGTTTTTTTGCCGGTCCAATAGCTGAGGCAATAAAACGTTGTAATTGAAACCAGCGCCTATAAAACGGCAATAAAAACCAGCGAATCAAAAACCGACCCACTAAGGCTCCGGGTTTAACCAGTAATCTAGCAGCGAGTCGGCTCCATTGTTTTATACGTACCAACCCCCGCAGAAAAGCGAGGATCATATGTATGAAAAATTGTTTGAATGTCAATCTAGAAATATAGACCTCCGAAAACCCTTATGCGAAACGCATTTCAATTGCCATTTTGATGACCATTTTGCGATCAAAAAGCGAGTAGAAACACCCTTCGGAAAGAGATAAGAGTAAAATAACTTTGCCAGATCAGTATACTCTATATAGCGCAAAAAGTCAATGAAAAACGCTATTTTAGGCTTATCTTAGGCCTATTTTTGATCATATTTTCTAGCCCCATAGAATAGGTTGAGCGATGCTCTGGACTCAAGCCTTTGGCGAGCAAATTTTCACGATGTTTTTCAGTCCCATAGCCTTTATGAAGAGCAAAGTCGTAACCGGGGTATAAAACGTCTAATTTCGCCATATAACGGTCCCTTGTAACTTTGGCGACAATAGAAGCTGCGGCAATTGATTTTACCAACCTGTCACCACGAATTATGCCTTTTTGTTGGATTTTTATACCAGGAATAGTCCATGCATCTACTAAAACATGGTCAATTTGAAGGGATATTTTGTTGATTGCGCGAGTCATAGCCAAATAAGTGGCTGGACGAATGCCGAGCATGGTAATTTCCTCCACACTGGCTTCTCCAACCGCCCAAGCACGTGCTTTTACGCAAATTTCTTCAAAAACTTCATCTCGCTGTTTGGCTGATAAAAGCTTACTATCACGCACAAGTGGCAGTCTTGTGCCAATATTTAAAACAACAGCCCCAGCCATAACCGGCCCCGCCAAAGCACCACAACCAACTTCATCTACACCAACAATTGTTTGATACCCAGCCAGTTCGAGTAAACGTTCCTCTTTGTAGGTTGGATTTTTTATTATCGCCATAAACTGCTTTATTCATTAAAAAATAGGCTTTTTTTGATTGACACTCAGCAAAAAACTGCGGTACACTCCCCGACGATACTTTTTTGAATATGACGCTTTTTACGTATGACAAATGTTAAAATTGAAGAACTTCCAAAAAACACACTTAAACTTACGTTCACTATTCCTCACGAGGATTTGATGCCATTTTTAATGGCAGCCGCTGAAACTTTATCACAAAAAGTTACTATTCCAGGTTTTCGACCAGGAAAAGCTTCTTATGACATAGTAAAACAGCATGTAGGAGAAATGAAAATTTACGAAGCTGCTCTAGAGACCGTTGTTCGAAAAACATACATCGATGCTTTAGAAGAGAACAAACTAGAAACAGTTGGCTCACCAAAAATCGATCTAGAAAAAATGGCTCCTGACAACGATTTGGTTTACACCGCAGAAGTATCTCGCATGCCAAAAGTATTGCGTTTGGCTGATATCAAAGACGTAAAAGTTACTACAGACAAAAAAGGTGTAACTGAAGCAGACGTAACTCGTGTGCTAAAAGAACTGCAACGAATGCAAACACAAGAAAAAAGAGCTGAAACAAACGCTGTAGCTGCTGCATCTGACAAAGTGGTTGTGGCTGTCGACATGAAAAAAGAAGGTGTACCGGTAGATGGTGGTCAATCACCAAACCATGCCATTTTCCTAAATGAAGACTACTACATTCCCGGTTTTAAAGATCACTTGATTGGAATGAAAGAAGGTGAAGAAAAAGTATTTACTTTGGCTTTTCCAAAAGAACACTCCAACACTTTCTTGGCTGGACACGAAATTGAGTTTTACGTAACTCTAAAAGAACTCTATAACCAAGCGATGCCGGAATTAGATGATGCTTTTGCCACAAAACTAGGACAAGAAAACCTAGAAAAACTCAACGAACTTCTCAAAACCAACTTAGAAAACGAAAAGAAACAGGAACAGCTAATGGAAGAAGAGAAGGCTATTCTTGAAGCAATTGCTGAAAAATCTCGTTTTGAAGACTTGCCAGATTTGTTGGTAAATGAAGAAATCAACAAAATGCTTCAGGAATTAAAGCAACGTGTTGAGTCTCAAGGTGTTGAATTCAAGGACTATCTTACCAACCTCAAAAAGAGTTTGGCAGATTTGAGACTAGATTTTACAGAACAAGCAATTATTCGGATTAAAGTCGCCTTGGCCATGCAAGAAATTGCTAAAGAACAAGGAATAGAGGCTGAAGAAAAAGAAATAGACGAAGAGCTCGACAAAATGGCCGAACAATATAAAGAAGATTTGGAGATCAAAAAACAGATTTTTTCTCCTGCTTACAGGCAGTATATGACCGCCACGATTCGTAACCGTAAAGTAATAGACTACTTACGCAAAACGATTTTAGGCTAATTGAGGTTGTGTTTTTCGCTTAATTAAGCGTACGATAAAGCAAGAATTATCTTGCTTTTTTGTATTTTTGCATATGAATTTTGGAGCTCACATATCTAGCGCCGGTGGTTTACATATGGCACCTGCACGTGCCAGTGAATTTGGTGGAACAATCTTTCAAATGTTTTCTCGTCCACCACAAGGAGGAAAACCCAAACCAATTACATCTGTTGAAACAGATCTATTTAATAATGCAATGAAAGAAGCAAAAATGGAGCGTTTTTATATACATGCACCATATTTTGTGAATCTTGCTTCGACTGATAATCGTATTTATCACAGTTCAATAAGTATCCTTCGCGAAGAATTAGAACGCGGTTCTTTGCTTGGTTGCAAAGGAATGATGTTTCACCCCGGGTCAGCCAAAGGAAGCACCAAGGAAGAAGCACACGCCCGTGTTGTTGTGGGTATAAATGAAATTCTCAAAGGCTATACAGGGTCTTGCTTGCTAATCATTGAAAACGCCGCCGGAGCAGGTGAAATTGTCGGTGACACCTTTGAATCCTTGGCTTTCTTTATAGAATCAGCCAGCGAACCTAAAAAAATTGGTGTCTGTTTAGATACACAGCACGCCTTTGCTTCTGGTTACGACTTAAGAACAAAAGATGCTGTTAAAGATACTTTGCATAAGTTTGATCAAATTGTTGGCCTTGAAAATTTAGTTGTTATTCATACTAATGATTCAAAAATACCTTTCGAAGGAAGAAAAGATCGCCATGAACACTTAGGAAAAGGTCACATTGGTAGTGATGGTTTTTGTGCTTTGGTGAAGCACGAAGCTCTGGCTGACATGGATTTTATTCTAGAAACTCCACAAGATGAATTCCGTGGGGAAGACTTGAAAATCCTAGAAAAATGTCAAAAATAGTATGAACCAAGAGTTGTTAACTGTTTATGCCAAAGCCGGGGCTCGTTTAAATCAAATTTATTTGATTGATGAAAACACCATTCGTGTGGAAGTTCGAGAACGGGCTGAAAAAGGGCTTGCCAACAAAGCAATAATTCGCCTAATGAGCGATACTTTTGGTGTTTCAGCCTCGACTCTTAAGATAGTTCGTGGTCAGACATCCTCCATAAAACACTTTACTGCTCCTTTAAAAGTCTTCGAAAAAATCCCCTCGTTGCCGACGAAAAAAAAATCATCTAAAATAGATGAGTAAAATTCATAGCATAGAATCTATGTCAGGAGGATCTTGTGTGAGCTGTAATACAACACCTTGCACCTGCATAAAACCCAGTTAAATTGGGTTTTATCTTTTTTTAGGCACTGGGTCAGCACCTCCTTTGGTCCAAGGATTGCAGCGCAAAACTCGCCATATAGATAATTCTAATCCTTTGATTAGTCCGTGTTTTTCTATGGCCTCATAACTATAAACAGAACAGGTTGGCTCAAATCTGCAACAACCATAACGAAAAAGTCTTTTTGCTGGTCCGTGATCTGGAGAAAGTGTTTTTTGATAAATCCTTATATAAAAAAGAATTATCTTTTTTGGAAGATCAACCAGAAACTTTAGTAAAGAATCCATCATACTATTTCGAGTAATTTTGCTTTTACAAGCACATCTCGCAATTGTTTCCTTAGTTCTGCTGGTGGGGCTTCTTTGGCTGCGGGACGAATCAAAACCATAATATCAAACCCTGGCTTGATATTTGGTAATATATTGGATAATTCTGCTTGTAATACTCGTCTAATACGATTACGAACAACTGCTTTTTTGGAGACTTTAGAACCCACAACGACCGCAAAACGAGTTACCGGCAATTGATTGACTCGTACTCTGAGGCCACATAAAACACCAAAAACGCCCTTTCCTTTAGCGAAGAGCGTTTTGATGTCTTTCTCCTTACGTAGTCGGTTTTCACCAGCTAACATGTAAAGTTTTTAGTTTAAACGGCTATTTGAGCACGTCCTCTTTGACGACGGCGTCGAAGAACGTTTTGACCGTCTTTGGTGCGCATGCGTGACATGAACCCGTGTTTTCGGGCGCGCCTCTTTGTTTTTGGTTGATGGGTTCTTTTAGGCATATTCCTAGCGGTTAGTGGCAAGATCCTAACACGAGAGCAAAAGAAGATCAACCCCCAAGCCCTTTTCAGCAAAAAGACTTGCCCACCTGTGGACAGATACTCTAAACTAGGGCATACATTCATTGATTTCTAAACCTTTTCACTCTAAGCCGTGCCTATGAACACAAACGATCTTTGGCAAGCGGTCCTGGGAGAATTGGAACTATCCCTCAGCAAGGTCCATTTTACCACATGGTTTAGAAATACTTTTATATTTTCCTTTACCTCGGAGGAGGTCGTGGTTGGTGTTCCGAACAACTTCACAAAAACCTGGTTGGAAAAAAAGTATCATAAAGAAATTCACAAGTGTCTTGTTACGCTTACGAATTCAAACATACGACGCGTTCAATACAAAGTTGAAACTCGAAAACCAGTTGCTCAATCAACTATAGAAGAGCCCGTAGTAGAAAATATCAGTACACCTGTTGAAGAACATGTTGCGACAACAAATCAAGTTCCAGTACAAACATCAAAGACTGCAAACAACACTCAACAACAAACCAGAATAGAAAAACCATTGAATGGTAAATATAATTTTGGAAATTTTATTGTTGGTAAACAAAATGAACTAGCTCATGCGGCGGCTCAAGCTGTTGCTGCGCATCCTGGCGGTGTTTATAATCCGCTCTTTATTTACGGTGGGGTAGGCCTTGGTAAAACTCACTTATTGCAAGCAATTGGCAACGAAATGCGTCTACGCAATTCTGAAGTAAACGTTTTGTATGTAACTTGCGAAACTTTTACCAACGAATTCATTAATGCAATTCGTAGTGGAAAAGGCCGTGATTTTAAAACTCGTTATCGCAACGTGGATCTTCTGTTAGTAGATGATATTCAGTTTATAACCGGTAAAGAGGGAACTCAAGAAGAGTTTTTTCACACTTTTAATGAACTACATCAAAACAATAAGCAGATAGTTATTTCTGCTGATCGCCCACCTAAAGCCATTACATCTCTTGAGAGTCGTTTAATTTCTCGTTTCGAATGTGGCATGATGACCGACGTTGGTAGCCCTGATTTTGAAACCCGTGTTGCGATTCTTGGAACCAAATGCAAAGAAAAACAAATTGCTATTCCACAAGAAGCTTTGCATTTTATTGCCGACACAATTCACAACAACGTTCGAGAACTCGAAGGAGCTCTCAATAAAGTTATTGCGTTCCACCAATTTAAAAATATTCCGATTGTACTTGAGACTGTTCAGCCAATTATAAGAAGCTTACAAGCATCTCCGACCGGAAAAATACTGACACCTCGAGAATTAATTGAAATCGTAGCCGCTCACTACGAAATTCAACTAGATGACATAATCGGAAAAAGTCGCGAAAAAAGAATTTCACATCCACGACAAGTAACAATGTATCTTTTGCGTGAAGAAATGAAATCGAGCTACCCAAACATTGGAGCAACAATAGGAGGTCGCGATCACACCACAGCCATGCATGCCTATGAGCGAATTGCGGGTGCAATTGCCGAAGATGAAGAAATCCTTCATGATGTTGAAAGTATCCGCCAAAAACTGTATTCCTAAAAGTTATCCACAGGGTTATCCACAGGTTACAGGAAGTTATCCACAGGGTTATCCACAGTTTTTGCTAAGTTATCCACAGGCTAGGGGGTGTGGATAACCCTGTGGATAAGCTGTGGATAACATGTGGATAAGTCGTCTAAAACTGTGGATAACTTCTGGGGCTAAAAAGTTATCCACAATCAAACAAAAGTTATCCACAGGGTTATCCACATGTTATCCACAGGTACGAAGTTATTTTGAGCTAATATTTATAGGGTGTTCCGTGAGTTATCCCCACTATCCACAGCCCCTACTACTATTACTGCTTTATTATATAAACTGTTTTAAACCATAACAGGGAATCTATGAAACTTTCATGCACTCGAGATAATCTTCACCAAGCCCTGGCAATCACAAGTCACTTAACAACAAAAAATGTTAATCTCCCTATTTTACAAAATGTTCATATAAAAGCTCAGGGAGGAACTATTCATTTCACTTCAACAAATTTAGAAATGGCAGTGCATTGCACTATTCGCGGAAAAGTAGAATCTGATGGGGAAGCAACAATTCCATCTAAACTTTTTTATGACTATGTAAACCTTCTTCCAAGCGAAACGGTTTCTATAGCGGGTAAAGGTGATCATCTTTCAATGGAGTGTGGTACTTACAAAACAAAAATCCACGGACTTCCAGCTACAGATTTCCCACTTGTACCGGAAGTTCATGGAGGAGTTGAGTTTCAAATTCCAGTCGATGATCTCAGAAAGGCTCTCTCACGCGTTTTATTTGCATCTGCGTCCAACGAGTCACGTCCAGAGCTTACAGGTGTTTGTGTGAGCGTACAGACAGGCACAAACGAAGGTAAGCTAGTATTAGCTGCTACAGATTCTTATCGATTAGCAGAATCAGTGATTCCGGTTGTAACTCCAGTTAAACCAGAAGAAGAAACACAGTTCATTGTTCCTGCTCGTACTTTTTCTGAACTCAATCGAATTCTTTCTGTTTTTCGAGACGATGTCGAATCACCATCAACCGTTCATTTAACTGTTTCAGAAGGGCAACTAGTTTTCCGTTTTGGGTCAGTCGAACTTATTTCTCGAACCATAGAAGGAAATTACCCTCCTTACAGGCAAATCATTCCAGCTGTTTTTACAACAAAAGTTTCTATTGATCGCGAAGACTTCATGAAAGCCGTCAAAACAGCCAGTCTCTTTTCTAGAGTTGGATTATTTGATGTCCACCTTGAATTCAATCCAGAAGAACAGTCTTTGGCAGTACAGGCAACAGACGCAACTCGTGGGGAGAACGTAGCAACTTGTTCAGTCACAGTCGATGGTCAAAAGAATGGCGTAACAGTTAATTACCGCTATTTGCTAGATGGTTTGCAAGCAATGGATTCTGAGGAAGTGAGTTTTCAAATGAACGACTCAGCTAACCCATGTTTGATTGTTCCTTCTACAACTTCAGACTTTTTATATATCGTAATGCCGATTAAACAATAAAGCGGCAGGCAGATACTTTAGGCAAAAGAAAACCCTCCCGCATCATGCTGGAGGGTTTTCTGATTGTAAGGGGTCAGACCTTGTTATATCCGCCGCAGCTGCACTAGCGAAGGAGGACATTTTGCATTTGGCCTTTTTTCTTGGAAAGTCACTATTTTTTCTGGAAGAATTAATGAATCATGCAAGTTTTTTTCACTCTCTCCATTATTACCAGAAGCACAGTGGAATGTATTTCAAAAAATTCCTATGAAAAACACAATTTTCCCAACAAAGTAGAAAAAATTCCAGATTCCGGGTCAGACCCCCAACATAATAATTTTCTTGCGTGATTTATATGTTTTACAAAGTTTTTGTGCAAAAATCTCTGCTAAATTGCAAAATGCACGATGCAGGGTCAGACCCCCCCCTTAAGCATAATCGCTGAGGGGATTTTGATTATTCTTGCTTTGGTAAAAATGGTCTGATTCCTTGCAGGAGTTCTGGAGGTAATTCAATCGGTGGATTGTTTGGAGTGCCTGTTGCTGAATCGGAAGTTAAATCAACTGTTGTATCTCCTTGAACTCTGTTGCGATTATCGATAGGTATTCTAACCAAAATACTTGGTGCGTAAATTGCATCTCCAGTATCTGTGTCACGTCCTTCGACTGTTAAAACCCAAGTACCAGACTGTGGAAGATTCCAATTAAAAGTTATAAAGGGTGATTGAGGTTCAATGATGGCGGCTATACGTGTTTTATCTGCTGAGCCAACTTCTTGTGTGTATAAAGATACAGAACGGAATCTGTATGGGTTTGGAGCAGAAACGACCACAGTGTATGTTTCTGAGGTTCTTTCAATTGTCTGCCCGTTTTGTGGGTCTGTTATTTCTACAGAAGAAGCAGAACCACTTTCATCTATGCGAATTCCTACTGTTGATGAACTGCTGTTATCAATATCATCGTAAGCAATAGCTTTGAGTGAGTGATAACCGCGATCCAGACTATTTGGTATGGAAGCACTGATATTAAAAGGAAAATGTGTATCTGTTCCTAAATAGAAACCATCAACATAAAAGTCTATACGAGCAATTCCTCGAGGTGCTTCGGCAGAAACGTCTGCATTCACAATTCGACCCGAAGTAGTGTCTCCTTCGCTTGGTGAAGTTATTCGGACAACAGGGAAGTTTTCTGGAACGTGTAAGTCATCAAACTCAGTCGGTGCTTCTTCTTGAGTAATGGTTTCACCTGTTTCTTCACTCTTTGCTTTTACCCAGGCCTGAACCGCATTTTCCCAATTGTTGTAAGCCGGGTCTTTCTCTGGATTTTTTGGTCTTTCTCCTAATGGATTTTCTTTGTTTACGTAGAATAAAATATTATGATATTCAGCAAAAGTTTTTTCTTCTTTATAAGTTTCCGGTGTGTATTCTGTGGCTAATTTTCCAGAGGCACGATCAATTGTAACTGTGCTTCCAGAAAGTTCGCCATTCAGTATTTTTTTATCTGTTTGTGGAATAGAAACACTTGGAAATTGTTCGATAGGTGTTCCTTCTAGTACCTTTTTCATAAAAGCATTCCAAATTGGAGCGGCAGCGGTTGATCCACCGGCGCGTGTTAGTGGATCGTTGTTGTTGTTTCCACTCCAAACACCAGCCACCAAAGATGGGGTGTAACCAATTGTCCAAGCATCATGATAATCGTTCGTTGTACCGGTTTTGGCGGCGACTGGCCTGTTCCCTAATTGGAGTGGACTACTTAAGCCAAAAACGTAAGAACGTGCATTGTTGTCAGAAAGAACATTACTTAGCATGTTGGCTGCTTCTTCTTTTATAACTCTTTTTCCTGCCTCTTCTTTCCATTCATCCAAAACATGACCCTCAGCATCTTCTACTTTGAGAATCGAAACAGGTGGCAAGTGAGTTCCGCTGTTTGCAAATGAACTGTAAGCATTTACATGATCTAACAAAGTAACTTCGGCTCCACCCAACACAATAGCCAGACCAAAATTGTCTCTATTTTCAAATGTTGTATAACCAAGACTATCAGCAAAATCCAGTGCTTTATCTACTCCAACCAAGTAAAGAGCTTTAACTGCTGGAATGTTTAACGATCCCTGCAAAGCCAAACGCAAAGATATTGGGCCTCTTTCTTGCAAATCGTAGTTGTTTGGTTGATAACTTCCAGAAGATGAAGCAAAGTTTGTTTTTACATCCCATACCAAGGTGTTTGGTGTGTAACCCATTTCAAAAGCTTTGGCGTAAACGATTGGTTTAAAGCTTGAACCGGGTTGCCTAGGGCGAAGCGAAACGTTTACCTGACCATCGATATCATTATCAAAATAGTCTTTTGAACCAACCATTGCTAATATTTGATGATTTTTTGGATCAATTGCGACAAGTGATGAATTAGAAAAACCAAGTTTTTCACCATCTTTTTCAACGGCACCTGTAATGACTTCCTCGGCGATTTTCTGTTTGTCGTAGTCTAGAGAGGTAATTACTTTTAACCCGCCTTCTTCTACAATTCGACGACCGTAAGTGTCTTCTAATTGTTCTTTTATGTAGAAAACAAAGTGAGGTGCTTCGATTTTGTTTATTTTAACGGCAACAGGTGTTCCCATTGCTTTGGCGGTGTCTACTGCTTCTTTGGACTGATAACCAAGTTCAGCCATACTGTCCAAAATCCAATCGCGACGTGCTTTTAGTTGGTCTGGATTGTTTAAAAAGCGAGTCGGAGCTTGTGGTAAGGCAGCCAAAGTTGCGGCTTCAGCTAAATTTAGTTCATTAACGTTTTTGTGAAAGAAGTTTTGTGAAGCTGTTTGAATTCCATAATATGTTGAACCGTAAGGAATTTCGTTGAAATAAATTTGTAGAATGTCGTCTTTTGAATAGCGACGTTCTAATTCAAGTGAAAGAAGAAGCTCTTTTACTTTGCGAGTAATGGTGTACTCGTTGGTTAAAATGGCGTTTTTAACTAACTGTTGAGTAAGTGTTGATCCACCTCCGCGCGATCCACCAAACGCCACGGCACGAAGTAATCCTTTTGGACTAAAACCGTAGTGACTACAAAAAGCACGATCTTCTGCGGCTAAAGTCGCTTGCAGTGCAAACAAAGGAACACCATTCGGATCGAATTCTTTTTGAGGATCATCTTTACAAAAACCTTCTTGCAACTTAACAATTGTGCGATTTTCGTCATTGAAAATTTCGTATAGCAAGTGTTCTCCTGTGCGATCAAAAATTTTGGTGCTTTGTTGAATGTTTCGTTCCGTTAATGAGTTTGGATCCGGTAAATCTTGGCTTATGTAGGCAATTATTCCAATTACAACCACAAGTCCGGCAGCACCAGCAATTAAAGCGTAATAAAATAACTTTTTTATATTCTTTTTGGAAAAAATTCGTCCAAGAAGTCCTTTTTTAGATGTGGAGGGTTTGGAAGAGTCCTTCCAGGAGGTTCGTTTTTTGGCAGACATACAAATATTGGTGGTTTGAATCACTGTGTTTGTTCTTTAGGGTAAAGAAAAAGCCCCATAATTGAAAGGGGGCAGACATTAGCCATGAAAATTTACAAGGGCTAAGGAAAACAAAAATAAGATAGTCTGATATTGAAAAACGGTTTTTTATAAAAAAGTGCAAATTTGTACTTTACAAATGATAACATGAAATATACTGTTTTAATTGGCTTTTTACACCATTATTTTGTATGTACAAAATAAATGTACAAAATAGACCTTTAGGCCATTGACAAGAGGGGTAAAATATGGTATGTTGTGTCTATCAAACGAGGCCCTCACGGGGGCTTTTTTGTTTGCCTCAATCAATTTGTACTTATTACAAAACGAGCGGGGATAACCAAAATTACTATGAAGAACACAACCATTGTTTCCCAAATGAATCGTGTTTTCCGAATCTTCCGTTTTCAGGCTATTACAGATGCTGTGATCTCTATCGTCGCTGCTTTAGCTATAATCGTTGTAGCTTTGCCTACTGGAGTTCAAGCTGATATTCAGCCTACAGATACTGTTAATGTTTCAGAGACTGTTGTTTCAGAGAATTCAGTAGCTTTACCGTCAATTAACGACTCAGAAGCTCTTTGGACAATCAATATTCCCCTTACTGCCTATTCTTCTGAGCCTGGTCAAACAGACGATACCCCGTTTTTGACTGCTTCCCAGACTCACGTTCGTGATGGAGTTGTTGCGGCAAACTTTTTGCCAATCGGTACTCGTGTAAAGATTCCTGCTCTTTTTGGAGATAAAATCTTTATCGTTGAAGATCGCATGAATGCACGTTACGATAAAAAGATGGATATTTGGATGGATCAAACCTCAGATGCTATTAAATTCGGTTTGAGACATGCGACTGTAGAAATCTACCCAACCCTTAAGGAAAAGAAAAAGCGTTAAAACAAAATCCCCGCCTACATTGGTGGGGATTTTTGTTGCTCATTTTATGACTGTTTGATACAGTTCATGCGCTATTTCGTTTGGCCACGTGGCGAAGTTGGTTAACGCGGCGGTCTGCAAAACCGCTATTCCGCCGGTTCGAGTCCGGCCGTGGCCTCCACAAAAGCCGTCTTCCATTTTATTGGAAGGCGTTTTTGTTTTTATGAAAGAGCTGTCCTTGAGTCTTCTAAGGCTTTTAGTGCTTCATTTTCTGGAAAAGAAAGAAGATTTTTTCCCAAAGTTCCTTTTACTAATGCTTTCATGTCACCGGGAAGTTTATCTAGAAAACCTGAAAGCTCTGCCTGAGGAATCGCCAAATAAACTTCGGTCCAAACAGAATTCTGAAGTTCATGACGCATTTTTTCGATAATGCTTGCAAACAAATGATCGCGACGGGTGTCTGATACATGTTGATTTTCTGAGCTACTGGTTACTCCTCCTGGTGTTTGAACGAGCGCCTGATCTCCGGATTGATATGGGTGCAGATCTTCTTTTAACTCGAAAAGTGCGGTAATATCAAGTCCAGATGCTAGGTAGCCTTTTGCTTCGGTGGTGTTTGCTATAATCAGCAAAGTTTTGTTGGCAAACGGTGGTCGTGATTCAGAAATATGCATAGTGTTTCTATAATTTCTTTTTCTTTACTATCTCATTGTACTAGATTTTCATAAATTATGGGTTTTAATAAAGAAGTAGCCAAATCAATTAGAGAAATTATCTTCGGTTTAGAAGATGGTTTGGTATCTACTTTGGGTACTTTAACCGGTGTGGCTGTTGGTACTCAAAATGCCTCAGTGGTTATTTTGTCGGGATTAGTTTTGGTGGCTGTCGAGGCAACATCAATGGCGGCCGGAAGTTATTTATCTTCTAAAACTGCACAGGAAGCAGAAAAGGCTTGGGTTACTTCGGAAAATAAAAAAACAAAAACCAACAAAAACAAAGTAGACCTTTTTCAGGCCCACCCAGTACAATCAGGTTTAGTTATGTGGGTTTGTTATGCTTTAGGTGGAGCTGTTCCGCTTTTGCCGTATTTGTTGTTTCCTCTTGAGTGGGCGTTTTTCTTATCGATTGTGATCACATTTATTACTTTGTTTGGAGTCGGTGCTTGGAGTTCGTTGTACACCAAGCGAGACTGGCTTCGAAGTGCTATCGAAATGCTGGCGATATCTTGTGCCGCCGCACTTCTTGGATATGTTGTTGGTCGAATTGCCGGTGTTTATTTGCCAATTGTAAATTAATTGATTTATGTCGATTACAACCGAAGGTGCCATGAATAATTGTATGGTCTGTTCTTTGCCTGTGCCGGCTGTCGAAACCAGATTTAAGCACGAAACAGAGATTGGAATGCTTCAGGCTTGTTCTGAAGAGTGTGATATTGCTTATTTAGCCACGCCGGAAATTTATAACGTTCGGCTTGCAGACAAAGAATAACGATAGTAGATTACTTTTTGTATGCCAAAAATAACCGTAAAAGTTGATGTTGATTTGTGTATTGGAGCCGCTTCTTGCGTAACAATTGCTCCAGAAACTTTTCAAATGAATAATGAAAATAAAGCGGAAGTGCTAGACCGTGGTCTTATTCCTGACACTCCAAGTTACGAAAGAACCATGGAAGTTACTGATTCTGAACTCGCAACCATTATGATGGGCGCAGAATCTTGCCCGACTTTAGCTGTTTTTATTTTTGATGAAGAAGGAAAACAATTGTTTCCAGAAGAGTAATTGATTATGCGTGTTGTAATTGTCGGTGGAGGTGTAGCTGGAACAACAGCTGCTGAAGAATTAAAAAAACAAGACCCTTCGCTCGAGGTTGTTTTGATTTCAGAAGAACCACTTGCACTTTACTCCCGAGTTCTTTTGCCTCACTACATAAAAGGCAAAGTTCCTCGTGAACGCGTTTTCTTAAAAAAAGAATCTTGGTACGAAGAAAATAACATTGAATGGTTGCCTGGTATTTCTGTAACCAGTTTAGATCCGGACAATGCTTTTGTTTCTCTCTCAGACGGCCGTGAGTTGCCCTACGACAGGTTAATTATCGCAACAGGAGGAGATGTTCGTCATTTGCCTTTTGACTTGCGTGGCGTCTCTTATTTTCGAAACTTGGATGACACCGAGCACATGCTTCAGCTCCTCAATGAAACCCCAAGTGGTTCGCCGGCGGTTGTGTATGGTGGGGGTTTTATTGCTTGCGAATACATCAATCTTTTTGCTTATCGATCACTTCCAACAACTATTTGTTTTCGAGGAAAACATTTTTGGAACAGTGTTCTATCTAACGAGTCGGGAGAGTTGATCAACAATCACCTCAAAAAAAACGGAGTAACAGTTTTGCCTGATACTGTTTTAGAAAAAGTACTTGGAGAAAAAGAACTAACTGGAGTTATAACTTCAAACGGAGAATTGCCAGCCAAAATTTTGGGAGTTGGTATGGGGATTGAACTTGATCGCAGTTGGATAGAAAAAG
>Ga0100380_10001249_pt1 | contig 27734 bp, 28 predicted proteins | sample CryGeymeta201504_FD_80417 | JGI IMG/M metagenome (GOLD analysis project Ga0100380, IMG submission 80417) | Groundwater microbial communities from Crystal Geyser aquifers in Utah, USA - Crystal Geyser metaG 2015-04 | ecosystem: Environmental > Aquatic > Deep subsurface > Groundwater | place... | reverse complement strand
GTGAATCCTCGCAGCGGGGTAGTGAGGGATAACTAAAGTAGAAAGATTTATCAATAGGTGGATAAAATAATATCCATAGGTTAATCTAACAGATGGGCAGTACTGTATATCAAATGTATTGATTATAGCTGACATAGAATGAGTGAATCCTCGCAGCGGGGTAGTGAGGGATAACTAAAGTAGAAAGATTTATCAATAGGTGGATAAAATAATATCCATAGGTTAATCTAACAGATGGGCAGTACGGTATATCAAATGTATTGATTATAGCTGACATAGAATGAGTGAATCCTCGCATCGGGGTAGTGATTTGAGACTATAGGCTAGTTGAGTTGTGCTTAGGTGGATAAAATGTTAACTCATTTAAGATGAGCTATTCAACCAGCGAGGTAGTAAGGGATGGCTTAGGTGTTGGGTTAACAATAGGTAGGTGGATAATATCTTATCTTAAAGAAAGAGATTATTCCGCCAGAAAGGATTAAAGAGAATGAAGTTAAAGGTGAATAGGTGGATAAAATATTATCTTGTTTTTTAAGTTTGAAGTTGGGCTGAGAATTGAAGTAGGTAGAGTGGGTGGATAAAATGTTAGCTTTTTTAAGTTAATGAATTGAGTTTTAATGGTCTTTGATGTCACCGGGATGGATAAAATGTTAGCTTACTATCAATAAATATTGTCTACTTATTGTTATTTTAACCGCCCTACTCTGTTTGATTAGTATTATCTTCATCTGATTATTAATCTATTTACCACCTGTTGCTACAGATCAATCAAACCACTCCATGAGCGTTTTGATTGATCCTTTACAAGCCAGGTACTGATGTTAATCTACATTAGAGCAACAAAAGGCAATCCACAATCTTCCGTTGATGACCTTAAAAACACCTGAATACGTCCTCAGATAAAACTGAATACATCCTCAAAAGTGCTTGAATATTTCATCTATAACAAAATCACTAAAGTCATCTTTTTTAAACTGGTGATTGCCATATGTTTTGTTCTGAATTAACTTTTATGGCATGATTTTTAATAAAATAAAAACCATAATGACACTCTATGTAAGTTATATTAAAGTAAAACCTTATCGACTTCATTCGTAATCGGCTACAATCATTCCGTCTTACGGGAAGGTAAACCTTCCCGTTTCACCAGAATTCAATCGCCAATTACGAATGAAATGGTCGTGTTCTATGTAAATTTAATCAAAAAAACAGCCCACAAAAATGTGGACTGCGTGGTTAGACCTCGTGATTTATTGGTGTATCTTCAGTCTTGTTGAGAAATTTTTCCTGGTTAAAGTAATTCTTGAATCTAGTATTCTTCAATGATTTATGCACATTACACGCAAACTCATGTGAAATAATGTAACCATTGATGTTTGAGGCACAATTCAACTTGATGGCATCGAGAAGTCTTGCTTTCTGTTCAAACTGTAAACAACATAAACCCCTTTGTGTTTTCACAAAGGGGTTTGATTAACTACTTGCCTGGGTTACTTCTCTCTCCTTTCATGAATGACACCCATTTTTCAGCTTGTATCACCGATTTAAATCTGGCGTTAACTACACCATCAAAAGTTACCGAAGCCGGATACTCAGGATGCTCGTTTTCGATAAGCGAAATTATTGGCATGTTAAACAACGGATGTTGATAAAGAACCTTATTAACCTCGATGATGTTTGACCTGAGACCGTCAAACCTGGTTTCATTCGACTTCAGCTTACGCGTAGTGAATTCTACAATCTTGATGACGTAATTAGTCAATATACCTGAACCACCAATTTGATTTTTCTTCATCATTAATGGTATCTTCATTATGCCGGTGGAGCGACCTATCCTTCCGTACATGTCATATTCATCCATCCAGCAACGACCGGTGTCTTTGTTACCGTAAAAAATGCGCAACGCTTTTTTATTGTCGATAGCCCTCTGAAGAATAATCTTAACCTCCATTGCGGTACCCGGTGAAAACCAAGTACCAAGGTCAATTTCACTCGCCAATTTGAGCAGTCCTTGATACTGACCGTACTGAACCAAAGTGCCAATATCTTTCTCATCAGGGATGAGTGACTTAATTACTTTGACGTTTGCCGCCTTCAGTTTATCCAACAACTGAACCGCATCGCGATAGCAATTATCAAAACCGAAACAGGTATAACCTGTACCAGACAAAATAACGAATAAACGTTGCTCGTTATTGATTTTAACTTCTTTAATAGCTTTGGTATTTTTCATAATTTCCTCTTGTGTAAAACAGTTAATAAAACTTTGTATGAAGTTATAAATTACATACGCAAAGAAAACAGCCCACAAAAATGTGAGATGTGGTAGAACGATTAAGCGTTTGCCTCCGCATTTTTACAACGACTAATTTCACCGAGACTCACTTACCGTTTTCGTAATGACCACAACCGTTACAGGCTCCATCATGTCTGAAAAGATTTGCATCACACAATAAACAAACCCATCAAAAGAGATGGGTCTGAGGTGAAGTTAGTCTAGGTAATGTTTATTACACCAGTCATTGACTACGCCAAGTCGGTTTGGAGTTGCAGGCACTTTGCCTTCAATCATCGCTGTCTTGAAGGCAGCACGAGCTTGTTTTGAGGTAGAAACAATCAAAGATTGCTCCTTTATTGCATTTACCGTTTTATTGAAAGTGCTATGAAACAGTTCGATTGCGTTCATGATTATTCTCCAAAAGAGTTTATTAAAAATGATGACCTTGATGGTCTTTGTAATTAGTTATACATTTCACTCTTCTGTAAACAAGAAAAACCATCATTAATTTGATGACTTCTAAACGTTAACTTGAGCAAGTTGCTCCTACACAGTATTCATCATCTTCAATTTTAACAATCAAAGCCGGGTGTAAAGAAATGATGTTTTAACCACTACCCCCTGTGTCTAATCAACATAGGGAATTTTATTGTTTCATGAAAATAGTTTCTTACATAAGTTAAATTAAGGAGATAACAATGATAAATGTAAGTACATTAGTTTCAGATTTGTTAATCGACTGGAATAATGGTCGTCCAAAATTCTGGTGCTCAGGAAAGAAACAAAACATTCAACATGAAATAATCAGTGGTTCGCTGGTTAGTGGCGGAACAGCAATGCATGAAACAACGGCGGATGTTAATTCAAAAATGAAAAGAAGTGGATATAAACAGGTTCTTGACCTGCCAAATACTTTAACTTATGGTCATGTAATGTTATTTGCAGACTATTGTCGAGGAAAACTACCTCCACAATTAGCAAATAATTTTGATAGGGAAGTAAGATTACTTGCTATTAATATTTACCATACCGACGCAAGGATAACCTCTGCAACAAAAGTTGACTTTGCAGCACGTTTAGGACTTGGTAAATATACTCCAAACACAATAGATCAACCAGAACCTAATCTTGCACCCAAAACCATGAAAAATAAATTTATTGCCGCTCCGGTATTTTCCTCATTACCTAATGATGAAATAATGTTTTAATTAAAGTCACCTTGCCCTATTAGGGAGAGGTGACTTTTTGCGTAAAAATTTAACCATTAAAAGCGCAAGGCAGAAAAAGGGCGCTTACAGTCTGAGCAACGGTTCCAAATGATCTTAGCCTGCTGTCGATATCTAAGCGCTGTTTTATTTTAGACAATAATGAACAGTGGCATTTACCAGTATTCTTTTAGCTATCTATGACAGCAGGCAGGCAAGACTATTACTAGATATCCTACCAGGTAATAATAGTTAACTTTCGAGTTGTCTTTCTCTTATGTAAATAAGCATCTCAACAGTTAACTATGGTTAGCTATTACTGTGGATTAGCTCAGGTTACAAAAAAACTTACTTCGGCACGGCAGTAAGCAAAGAAAGTTGTGAAAATCAAAAAATTTGGATTACCCCAAATCTCGCGAGTAGCGAGTGCTTTAAAACACGCGGAGCGTGTTATACGACTTGCGAAGCAAGTCATATAACAGTGCGTAGCACTTAATACAAGACCCGTAAGGGCCTGATATAAACCCGCGTGTTTTATCAGCGGGTTGGTGTTTATAATCAACTTGAGTTGCACGGAAGTGCCTGTACTACTAATCTACCAGTCACGAAGACAGACTCTTGTTACTCGTGATCGAAGGAGTTAGTAGGGCTCTTTTCAATTAAAATAAATCACAAGTAGTTCAGTTTGGTTCCTCTACTATAAATAAAGTAGCGTTGGACAACAGTTTAGTCTGGACAATAGTTTAGCCTGATTGATTTAAGAATATATGTATTCTTATACAAAATAAACAACATATTCCATTAAGTAATGATTTTATATTAGTTAATTAATTACATAATAATTTATATAATAAAATACACAAACAAATTTATTATTACTTTAATTCAGTAATTCATTACATAATAAATAATACATATATTTTAAAAGTGACAGACAAAAAAGCATCCTAATCCGAAGATTAAGATGCTTGAAACATTAAGCTTGAAGCTTCAAATCGAGGTTCACTTGTTTTGGTCTGGCGAGATAATCAATGATTGATTCCTCGCTTTCCATTTTTTGATTACCTAAATTCCAGATACCCTGAAAGGTGATCGCAGCCATATTAGAAGTCAAATTGCCACGAGAAAACCAATAAGTCATCCACTTGGTATTGTTAACCTCGTTTTTGCAGAACACGTCCCATTCATCTTGGGAAATACCTTGGATCAACCAACCTCCAAGAACCATGTTCTGTAACTGCAAACGAATACCAACTGTTTGGGTTTTATTATCGTAACCAACGACGTAACCTTTTCCTAGCCTTATTCCGTAACTAGGAAAATGAAACCTCAACTTTACCTGACTGTTCATTTTGTCCCCCTTGGTGTTGATTCTTCATCGAATGACCATGCCGCATTAACAGCGAGAATGGCAGCTCGTTTGATACGAGCCATCAAATTATCGCTGATTACAGGACGATCGCCAGTATCATGAGCAAAGCCAAGACGGAAGATTATCTTGTCCTCAATCCCTTTAACTGGGCTACCATCCAACTCGATAGGCCAGGATTTTGCAACCCTTTCAGCCGCCTTCTTTATTTTTTGCGCAATAGCACTCTCAACGAGATTGCGTGAATCAAAGATAAAATCAGATGTATAATTGATCATAATATTTCCTTTTGGATTTCTTTATAAAATTACCCAGTGATGGGACCTTAAAATGATTTAGACAAAATTAATCCGTCCTATTAAAAACCATCTTTATATTCTGTTATAAATCCCATACAGCAATAAATAATTGAAATAAAAAATCACACCCGAAGATGTGATTAGTTTAAAATTTCATGAATCAATTTCTTAATGTCATGCAACGTTTCAATAAGATAGAAGATAATTGATCGGTTGCGCGGCAAACCTTATCCTTCAGGGCGAGGAGGATGTCAATCAGCCTTCTTTGTATCGCTCCGAATCAAGAATACCAATCAAGCCATCCAACGAACATACAGCTTGTCGAGCTTGGTTGGCGGCGGTACGCAGAGATTGAATATTGCCCTGTACGAGAACTTTTCCTTCAAACCGAGTGATAATCCCGGTTGCTCCTCTAAATGATTCAAGAGCATCACCAAGCATACGTTTTTTAAACGCTGATTTCATTATTTCCCTTTTTTAAAATAAATAAAGTCCCTTGAAGCAGAATCAATTTGTAAATAGATATACTTCTCATCAATTAATAAAAAAGACTCATGGCAGTGAGTCTTTTTTATTACATGGAATACTACAGTCCGAACAAGACGTAAGCAGCTTCCTTGTAACCTCCAGCCAATGTAGGTGAGGTCGCCTTGCCGTTGCTATACAGCATAGGCACTGATGTCACCATACAGGCTTTTTGTATAGCCAACGTATGTGTTACCACATCATAAGCCGCCTTACTTTCCATATCTGAAATTAGATTAGGAAGATTAATCTCATGCTCCTTGGCAAATTCAGCCATATTATCCGAGCCGCGCAAGTAAACTCCTTTATCTTTTTGTACTTTAATAAACGCGTCTTTCAATGCGTTAGTTTTGTTTTGATGCTCAAGTGCATAAACAAATAAAGCCATTTCTTCATTGTTTTTATCAAACACAGTCTGCAAATGATGGATTTTAAACCCGACCAGGTAAGATTCCATGTTCAAACAGTGAGGACATCCTAATGACATCAACTCAACCATGCCCTCAGGTGGTAAGGCGCTTTTGCATTCCTGGGAAAGAACCGTAAAGTTAGCACCCTCTTTCCCTTTTTGAACCTTGTATTTATAGGCTAACATTCCGCTAACTATAAGTGAAGATGCTAAAACGCCATACCCGGCGTACTTTAACAGCTTTTGTTGATAAGTAGTTAATAGCAAAATTGTTTCATCCTTAGTTTGTTTTTAGACTCGATTTCCTGAGCACAACCGGCACATTTGTCAGTCTTAACCAACTTCAGGCGAGCCGCTTCAATCACCCGGTCACATTCAATACAATTAATGCCATCGAAATTCGGATCAAGTTTGATAGCCGCAATCTCTTTACGCTTTTTGCGTACTGCAATTTCCGTCGCTGCAATATCAATATTAGTCGCCATATCTGATACGCACGATGCACGATTACCATCACCAAATTCAACAGCTGACTCAGTATTCATCTTTTTTCGCGTGAAACACTACGTTTTAAGGTAATGAGGTAGAGCGCAGAACGTAAAATATTCCTTGCTTGTGGCTTACCTGCTCACACATATCCTTTCTTGTTTTCCACAGTTAAAAATAGGTGGAGGATTTTCACCTCGCTGTAACCGAAGTCTCTACCACTACATCCTCTCAGTACGAATACCGGGAGGATGTAGTGGTTGGCATAACGCTTTATATGTAAAAATCCAGAGTAATCACTCTGGTTTAGACGTTCATTTGCAACGCAAAACAGTATAGCAAATCAAAAATATATTGTCAAATAACTACGTAATAATAAGCTACGATGATTTATGCTTACTGTATAAACCAATTAAATTTGATTTATACTTAATTTGTAGATACACTAACTATATCGAATTTATTTGTTATTAAAACTGTTCAAGGAATATTATGTCAGAACCATTACCTAACCCACTTGTTCCTACTGATTGCGACGTTCAGAATTATCCTTGTCTACCGTTGGATATTGCTAAATTTTTTAATGATGAATTGAATGTGATTACGTCAGACACGCAATGGCGAGCTGCTATTACGGTATTGATTAAGTCATTTCACAATGTCCCTGCTGCTTCTATTCCTGATAACGACATCTTTATGGCGAGATTTGCCGAATTTGGCCGAGACATAGGGAGCTGGATGAAGGTTAAAGACGCTGTACTCCAGGGGTGGGTTAAATGCAATGACGGGCGTTATTACCATCCTGCAGTGGCTGAAAAAGCACTTGAAGCCTGGTTGAGTAAAATTAAAAGTTGCAAACGTGGTTTAGCCGGGAGCGGTACTCGTTGGAATAAAGAGATCGATTTTACCGATCTTGATGAAAAGCTAAATGTAGCAGCGGAGTGTTTAAAACGATTGAATCCTGTATCGGAACAATTAACGGCTGGTACTGATACTGACAAATCATTTGAAAAAAAAGCAAGAAAAACCAAAGGAATCAATCCGATCGCTGAATCAGACATTCAATTGGCATGTAAAGCGGTGTGGAATAAATACTGTGAAGGTTATATAGCACGTTACGGCAGTAAGCCGATCCGAGATGTCAAAGTAAATACCCAGATTAAAAACATCGTTAAATCGCTTGGTATGTCCGATGCTCCATGTGTTATTGAATATTATTTAAAAGATAATGAAGCGTTTTACATTAAAACCTATCACTCGATAGGAACATTCATGGCTAATAGCAGTAAATTGCATACTCAGTGGAAAACTGGTCTAAAAGTAGAAGCAACTCCTGGTTTAGCAATGGGACGACGTGCTACTGCTGGTTTGCACACTAATTTAAAAGCCAAGGATTTAAAGGCTGGTGCATTAGAAAACGATAAATTTTAATAAAGGAATCATCATGCCAGAAGCAAATGAACCAGATGTAAAACTTGAAATTGAACCAACCAAAATGGCATGGTGGTCAGATAACGTCCGGGCTGTACCAAATTCAATCTTACGTTCAGCTCTCTTTTCTATTGTAAAAAAGGGTGAGCGTAAAAGTTTCTTCAGAGAACCAGTATTTAGCGCAAACAGCATCACAATCATCTTCACTGGTCAACAATTAGACCAATCAGACCTTGATGTATGGGCGCAGATTCTTCATTCCAGTAAGCATAGCTGCGGGAATAATGAAGTTGAATTCATTGGCACGCATATCTCTGCACCAGACCTGTTACGAGCCATGGGGAAGATGACGGGTGGTAGCGACGTAAAATGGTTGATTGCATCTATGACCAGGCTGCAAAGTGCGGTTGTTGAAATAAAATACGAAAAACACGCTTTCTCGGGACATTTGATCCACAACATCGAACGCAATGATAAAACAAAGAAGTATGTGATCGACATCAATCCTAAATTGGCAGGACTGTTTGGTAATACCGGTTTCACTCGAATTGAATTGGATGAACGTAATAAACTCAAAGGTAAACCGCTTGAAAAGTGGTTACACGGCTTCTACAGTAGCCACCAAAATACCGATACATTTCATTATTCTGTAGTTAAAATCATGGAGTTATGTGGAAGTAGGTCAGAACACATACGAGGCTTTAAACAAGAGTTGTCGAATTCATTAGAGGTGCTCTCCAGTCTTACCGGATGGGAATGTTACATAGACAGCGAAGACCTTGTTCACGTAATTAAAGATGAAAGTGTAATTACGGGATAGCACATACGCTTCGTTTATTGTATCAAAAAAAATCTCCTTTGATCGCTTGACGTAAAGCTAATAGCAAGTAGATAGCGTAATAAATAGTGTATAAAACAGAGGCTAAATAATTATCCTGATTAGAATTGTAGGATAATGATTGATATATTTTCTAGTATATTTATTCATCTGATTTCTACACGTTTAAGCATGTAAAATACCGTTAAATGCATCGAGGATGAAAGACGGGATAGCACATACATTTACGGGATAGCACATACGCAAACACGGGATAGCACATACGCAAACACGGGATAGCACATACGCAAACACGGGATAGCACATACGCAAACACCTCTTTTTTTATCACTTAACTTGTTGATTTTTAAACAAAAAACGACTGTTCAAATTTTTCCATTAATAATAGCTTTTAATAATAGGTTTTAATCATTGTTTTTAATATTTAAAAAAATTTAAGTAAAATTAAAGAAAAAACAAGATTTTTAAAACGAAAAACATCCCAGGAGCCTTCCTCTCGCTTCGCTCGATTCCTTGCTCCTGGAACGTGGGCAAAAAGTATTACTTAATTTTTAAAATCGTTGATTAAGTGTTTTTGATTTTGTTTTTGAATTTGTTTTTGAATTTGTTTTTGAATTTGCTTTGTTTTGTTATTCGTCTCTATAAACAAAGATTTTGAATTAAGAAAACTCCCCCCGTTGCGCGACCCCCCCCTCATTTGTTTGCTGTGTAAAAAGTTAAAAGTAGTGGTGTATTACTTGATGTATGCTTGAAGCAGGTTTATAATAGTTCTGTAAAATTAATCATCAGCTTATTTCACCTGATAAAGTTTTTAGGTTAGATTAAATCTGGAGACAAGCCGAATTCACTATTATTTAGCTCCTAAGGTTAAATAATTTTCTTTTAACAAGTGGTAAATTGATTTCAAACAAAAACACGTTAAAACCGACGTATTGGTGATTTAAAATGGAAAATGATGCTCTGAATAGTTTTGGTAGTCTTTGTGTTGAAATGATTGACTGTCCTACGCATGGTAAGCAGAAATCTGTTTCGATTGCAGGCAGACCTCTGCGTTGTGTGAAATGTATTGAAGATAAAGCGACTGAAGATTTCAAACAGGAAGTTGGTTTGCTTTATGCTCGGCGTGAAAAATCTCGTATTGACAGAGCGGTTAAACAGAGTGGTATTCCGGCTCGTTATCTTGAATCTTCGTTATCTAATTACGAACATGATCTTCCTGCACAGCTTTATGTCTTGAATAAATGCATTGAGTATGCGGCTAATTTTGAGCAGAATCTCAGAGTTGGCAAGAGTATGATTTTCTATGGCTACCCAGGTACCGGCAAAACGCATTTACTTGTAGCGATTGCCCGTGAATTGTTGAATAAAAAACACACGGTTAAATATGTTCCTTTCCTGGATATGATTGATGCGATGAAGTCAGTTGCTAATTTCAAATCGACGTTAGTTAAAGACGATGTAATTGCTGCTTATCTTTTACCTGATTTGCTTATCATTGATGAAGCAGGTGTTGCTTATCAGAATGATATGGAATACGTCTTTGTTTATGAAATAATGAATGCGCGTTATAACCAGCGAAAGCCTACGATTTTGTCATCCAATCAGAATCTTGAAGAACTGACAAAATGCTTTGGCGATCGAGTTATTGACCGGATGCGTGATTCTGATGGTAAAGCTTACCAGTTCAGTTGGGAATCATATCGTAAATAAGTGTTTTTTTTGAATAAAGTTTGACTACCATGAGAAATAATAAAAATGAAAGACCTTGATAAACTATCCGAACAAATGCTGTTGTCGGTATTTATTTCCAACCCAGTCAATATGGATGAAACTATCCTGCCGTTGGCTAATGATTTTTCTGTTGATGGAAATCGTTTTATCTTTGAATCAATTATTGAATTGACGGCTGATTCTCACCCTGTTGATGTTATGACACTGGCACATCATTTGGAACGTACTGGTAAGTTAACTTCTGCGGGTGGACTAGCCTATTTGATGGAGGTCGCTGATCGTGCTGGTACATTATTGAATATCAATGCGTATTCCTCGCAAGTAAGAGGTCGTGCGCTGGAGCGTAAATTAGCGTCTGCCGGTGATTTTATTAACAAACTGGCGTTGTCTCGTACCGGTAATCCTGAAGAAAAACTGCAAGAGTCTGAAGCTCTTTTGTATAAAATAATTGACGAAGGACAGACTTCAAAAAATATTCGTCATGTAAACCCTATTCTTTCTGATGCGATTCAGACGATTACTGATCGCTTTGAAAGTGATGGAACGATGACTGGTATCCCTACTTGTTTTAAAGACTTGGACGAAGCAACAGGTGGCTTGCAGCGCGGCGACTTGATTATTATTGCAGGTCGTCCGAGTATGGGCAAGGAATTAACTTTAGACTCAAAGGTATTACTATCATGCGGTGAATTTAAGCGTATGGGTGATATCAAAATGAACGATAAAGTGGCTTCGATAGACGGAGAGAATTCGATTGTTACTGGTGTTTTTCCACAAGGTAATAAACCTGTTTATAAATTAATATTCGCTGATGGCAGAACGGTAGATGCTGGATTAGATCACCAATGGGAAATTATGTGTCGAGATTGGGATTCCCCTCGCGTTGTAACAACATCATGGTTGATTGAAAAACTAAAATATAAAAGGTATCAAAATAAGCTATGCATTCCATATCTATCAGGAGATTTTGGAATAGACAAGGATTTGCTTGTTCATCCTTATTTGTTGGGCGTATTACTTGGGGACGGATGTTTTACGGGTGGTTCAATTCAATTATCAACATCGTTTGAGTATATAAAAAACAAAATAGAACCTCATTTGATGGGAGCTAATTTTTCATCAAATAGAGGAATTTATTATCAGCTTACAACAAAAAAAGGCACAGAAAATAAACTACTTGATGCAATAAAAAATCTTGGTTTAATTGATAAATATTCAGATGAAAAATTCATTCCATCACAATATCTTTACGCATCAAAGGAAAGCCGGCTTGAACTGCTTCGTGGACTTATTGACATAGATGGGACTGTAGAAAAATGTGGTGCTATGACATACACAACAACAAGCGAGCGTATGAGTAAAGAGATACAATCTCTAGCAAGATCACTCGGCTCCTTTGCTTCAATATCAAGTAGGATGACTAAATATCCTTATGCTGGTGTAATTTGTAAAAAGAAGAAATCATATACAATTTATATTAGTAATAATGATTGTGCTAAATTTGTAACGATTCCACATAAACTTAAAACTGTAAAAGAAAAAAATAGAGAAAGAAAGTTAAGCATTTCTTCGATAGAATATATCGGCGAGAGAGAATGCCAGTGCATTTCTGTTAGTCACAAAAGAGAGTTGTATTTAACTAATGATTATATAGTTACTCACAACACGTCAATAGCGATGAATATTGCTGAAAACGCTTCTGGTAAAGGATTTAAGGGCGCCATTATTTCTCTGGAAATGCCTGCCGCTCAGCTGGTAATCCGAATGATTTCATCGGTTGGTAAAATCGATTCTGTAAAATTACGTAAGGGTGATTTACGGGAAGATGATTTTGATAAAATTGGTGCTGCTGTCAGTCAGATTCGCGATATGCCTCTTTATATTGATGATTCTTCGACGTATAGCGTTATGGATATCAGGTCTTCAGCGCGTAAAATTAAGCGTCACTTGGAAGGTCTTGATTATATCGTAATTGATTACCTTCAGTTAATGACAAGTCACAGCAAAGGGCGGAACAGAAATGAAGAGATTTCTGAAATTTCGCGTTCTTTAAAAGGTATGGCAAAAGAAATGGGTATTGCTGTTATTGCGTTATCTCAGTTGAATCGCGACCTCGAAAAACGTCCTGATAAACGTCCCATGATGTCGGATTTACGCGAGTCTGGAGCAATTGAGCAAGATGCCGACTTAATCTTGTTTGTGTACCGTGATGAGGTTTATAACCCAGATACTGCTGATGCAGGACGAGCTGAAATTATCATTGGTAAACAGCGCAATGGCGACCTGGGTACAATTATTCTCGATTTCGTGAAAAACTGTTCGAAGTTTGAGAATCCTTCCATGACGCGTGGTGATTATTAATAATGAAACACTATTTGAGAAAGGCGGAAGATTGGTTACTTGAAAATGAATGATAAATAGACTGAAATTTAATTCATTGTAAGTAAGGTATCATTATCTAGTTCGCTTACTAAGAAAGAATTTATGCTACAAATGAAGTCAGTAACAAAGAAAATTGTATTGAGTTTAGCAAGGGTTATTGATTTAAGATACGTTACCTCTAACTTGCCTGAAGAGATGCGTGATATCGTTGCTGAGCAAGTCCAAGTAGCAATAAAATTGCTTGATGGAATTGTCCGTGAGCATTATGGGTATGGAATTGGTGATGCAGTTAAGAATGAGATTGGCGCTAATTATTCAGTTGGAGATTATTTGATTTCGATTGATAATCAATATGTTAATGTGATGCTTTATCCAATCAAAAAAGACGGCTCTATTAGCGATAATTTCATTTTCTATGAACTTGGTCCTTATATTAAGAAAATCTGATTTACAGCCAGATGAAAAACATTGCCTTAAGCAGGTAAAACATAGCAAGCCCAAGGGTGGTTACTGGTCTCTGACCGATGGTGATTCTGTATGGGCAATTGCAAATGTTCTTGGTAATCCTTGGTAATTTTGATGGATTGCTGTACTTACTGATTACAAGGCTGTTTCAGTTAATTTTAATCGTAAAGGAAAAATAATGAAAATTGTCGGAGAATTTAATTCGGTGTGGGATTTAGACGCTAAAGGACGTGGTTATGTCATTACAACCGACTGTACTATTGACCTCAAAACTGGTGAGGTAGTAGCAGAGGCAGTCTCGGCTGACGAATCTGCAAGTGTTACCATGCTTGACCGTGAGTTCGTTGAGGTTGATGGACGCGAATTTGCTGTTAAAGACGGTAGTTTGGTGAATATTCAGGAACTGAAAAATTTTGTTGCTCAGGATATATTCGATGCTATTAAACGTAACCTTGATTTTGTAGCTCGGGATATATTCGATGGCATCAAACAAAATCTTGATGACGAATTTATGGCAAATATTTAATTTCAACTTAGCCGTTGAGATGTGCAATCTCGTTAATACATCTCCATATTTGATTGCACGGATGAAGGCCGTAGTGTTGACATCTGACGTGATTGACTACCGTTCGCCATCAAGCAAACAAAGCCAACTGTTTTAACCAAACCCCAGTCAAAAGACTGGGGTTTTTCACGTCTATATATACTATATTTGACATGTACTTATTTTATCTGAAAACTTGCGCAAAAATACTTCTGGATTTGTAGTCAACATCTACACCAGAATGGTTGAATAATAATTACATTTGATATATAATGAAAAGGCTGGTAATGACTACTGCCGGTATACAAGATAATTATCACCAATTATTCACGTCTAATTTAACTTTAAAGAAAAGAAAGAATGACATGGCTGAACTAATTTTGACAGCAGAAGAAAAGGCAGCAGAGCTTTGGAGTGATCTTGATGACGTTACGCTTGGTAAGTTGGTAAAGAAGAAGATTGCATTACTCACTAATGCCTCAGAACAGTTAGACCGAGTGACTTCTTTATCTGCCGCTATGGTGCTTTGTTGTACTGCCGCCGCAACAAATGCAAATGAAATATCATTTGAGCTTGACGGACTAACGCAGGAGGGCCGTGACTTCGGAAATTGGCGCGTAGTCGCTATGAAGATTGAAAGGTAATATAAAAACAATTAACGACAGTACCTCTCATCCTTTGCTATTTGTAATTGCCGAAAAAACAAGATGTGACGTTCATTTAATTTCAATCATTAAGCTGTCTTAGTAGCTTAATTTGGAGGAAATATGAATTCAGCATTTACGAGAATCAACCCAGTGTTAAGCGTCGAGAAATATGAGGACGGCGAAGCACTTGTTTACATCGGTGACAAATACTGCACTCTCAATCAGGATGAGTTAGCCAAATTCATCATTGCTCTTGTCTCTCACACTAAAGCAACCGAATCAAAGCAACCAATCATGCCAGGTACGCCTACTGAGCCAGCCTATGTACCTAAGAAACCCGTGTTGACATCAAAATCTCCAGAGCTATCACCTGAAGAAGCAGCTAAAGCAATAACCTCTACAGGTGAGTGTCAAAGGAACGTGAATCATGACAGTAACTGGTGGGGTGCAAACGTGCTTGTTGACGGCACTGTAAGGCGATATACCTACAAATATCGCACTGGTGCTCGCAATGCGAAGGCAACCGATAATGTTGGCGAATTCGGGTGAATTGCATAATTCAAAATGATGTGACATAATGTTTGTGTATCGAGGTTCCCCCTCTACACACTTTACCCGTATAGAGAAATCTGTACGGGTTTTTTTTGAATGAATATAAATATAACAGGCGATAAAAAACACCTCGTAAGGTGTTTTTTATTTTTGTTAGCCAAGCAAATTAACTGTTCCGCAATCGTTCTTGAATGCGAGATTAGTGATTTGTCTCATTTTTTTAGAAAGAACAACTTCTTCTGGTATGTTTTCGATGTCGAGAAAAACTTCACCATTTTCGTCGGATGCAGCACTCAGGTTTTTTGCTTCTTCAAGCAAATCAGTGGGGACGTTGGTGAGGTGCATTATTTTACTAAAAAATGCTGTTGATAAATCCATATCTTGCTCCTTATTGAAAAACCGGTGGTAAACGTCTTGCTAATTGAGATAATGAGCATGAGCCTGTAATTTTTTACATAGATATCCAGATATCACAAGTAATGATTGATAAAAAAAATAACATAATTATCGGTTGCGCCGTAAAACCCCGTCTTTCAGGGCGGGGAGGAAGTCAACCGTAATTACCGAACCAATGTAACGGCATACACGGCAGGAAAGAGCGTTGAGTCAAGCAGGTCACGATCGGACGGAACGTCTACTGAGATTCATCACGGATCATGACTAATTTTTCTAGTATTGACCGACTTAAACATTTTTGCACTGATTATTCTTGATGAGTGAGATTCATACCATAATGTAATGCTAATAATTGCATTACTATTTTTAAATAAAAAAGGAAATAACAATGACACGGTCCGATCTTGAGCAGCGAGTTAATTCAGCGCGTTTGTCGCTTGAGCAGAAATATCCATCCGTAAACGGGAGGATGAGTGCTTCCGTTAAAAAAAGTCGTGATCCTGAATATATTCAATATTTAAATGATGTTGAAATACTTGAAATTGATGAGTGTAAATGTTGCCTGTTAACGGCTTTTACAAAAATCGAAGGCTTTGAACTGGATATGATGAAAAGGTATCTAGTTCAAGCATATCCACAACACGGCAACAAGATATATGAACTTAATGATTTCATCACCAGGGTTGAAGCTTTGATACAATTCCCGCCAAAAAAGAATTATCTCAACAGGGTGAAAAAAGCGTTGACTAATGATTTCATTAAAGCTTTTGAAAGTTCGATGGATGAAGAAGAAAAACCTGGTTTTGGAAGGAGATTACGTCCATTCAAAAGTAAGATTAACGTAATTCCTGCCAATACAAACAGGATTCTTCTGTAAAAAAGTTATCTATAAACATCTTTCAGCAGCTTCTTTACATCTGTGTCCGGGTGTTATGAGCTTTTAACTTTTGTAATTACACATAAACCCATATCTCTAATAAGGATATGGGTTTTAATTTTGAATTAAAGTAGTAGCATGTAGCCAATACATTAAGCTAGTCAGTCTAACAATGTCATCAGATTTTTGCTCCGAAAAACCTCGGCATGAAGACCAGTGAGTAAAAGGACACAACCATAGGTTATTTGATTTATGTTGCATTTTACACTCAATTATTGTATTATATAAACATGGACATTAAACAAACGCGCATACCCTTTTAGGTTTATCCAACGCCAGAATGTGGCAGTATCCATGACCGTGATATCAACGCAGCGCGTAATGTTTCGGCTGTTCGTCTAGCGGTGTCAGCCTTGGAGAATTTGTAAATTCTGTTTACATTTAGGTGCGCTCGGGTTGGATTTAGTGAATTGAGAATTCTTTTTTCTTTAGAGGGAACAGTCAAATGAGGAGGATATTAAATGAGTAACTGGCTTAAATGGGCTGAAGAGCTGCGCGTAACACCGGAACAAGCGGTAAATGATTTGTTGCGTGGTGCAGCTGACATCTATCCGTTTGAACGCGCAAGTGTTTGTGAATTTTTGCTTGCTATTCTGTCTCGTAATACCAGGATAGTTCAAGGTAAATTGCTCGGAGAGCAATTTGATGCGGTGGATACAGATGACCATCTTGATTTAGCTGACTACTTGGATGATGGTTTGTCAGCCTGGTTTCTGACACAACGTCAAAAACCGTTGCCTCCTGAGAAGAAGCTGAGTGCTTATTCGTTACAAGTAATGGGGGCTTTGGAATTATTATTGTACTTCAACTTGCCGAAAACGCTCGCTACACTGTATGAAGATCAGGACAAATGGTCTGAGTGGTTGACCAAGTTATTCATTTCTCACGACAGAGACCCAAAATTTGCCTACAGTCGTGTTGTTGACTGGCAAGGTAGAACACTGAACACTTGTTCTCATTTATCAATAAATTCAACTGATCTATGATTTTAATTTTGATTATTGATATTTACGTATTTTATTACTTAATGAATTTCTTATTAGATTGCGTAATTGATTAAAATTACGCATAATATTACTTTATTTATTACATAATAAAATACAGCATTTATATGCCGGTTTTTAATCCAAGAAAGAGAGATTCAAAATAATAAAACTTCTTACTAAGAAGTTGGTTGGCATTCAGCTTGATTAGGCTAAGGCAAAGCGTGAACACTATTCAATAGCAGAATAAATCGCGTAGTAAAACAAGAAACAGGATAAGCAGGTCAAGTTTGCCTTTAGACTGGTGTTGATAGTGCGAATAACGAACCTATACTTGCTTTTTAATAGCATTTGTAGTATAATTTGTTTAATGTTGGACATTCCCGTGGAACACGGTTTTTTATTGATTAATGAATTTGGCGAGTACCTCAATCCTCGTTGTTTATGGTGAGATACTTGAATTGATAATAAAGTATAACTGTAATTAAATTAATTTAATAAATTACTGTTGCAAGTAAAAAATATTGTTATGGATAAAGTTAATGAATTCTATTTTTAAATACTGGGGTAAGGCTGACCCATCTTTACATATCGAACAAAAATGGCATCCGCTAGTCTATCACAGCCTTGATGTAGCTGCGGTAGGAGTGACTTATCTTAAGAATTCTTCTTTACTTAAATCGTACTGCGGATTGTTAAACTGTTCAGAGCATGATTTTTTGTCTTGGTCATCATTTTTATTAGCATTACATGATTTAGGTAAGTTTAGCGAAGCATTTCAAGCACAGCGTCCTGATTTAATTTTTGAGTTGCAACAACGAGAACCAAACCCTACTAAAATATACAGCGAACGCCATGATTCCTTGGGTTTTTGGTTATGGGAAGATTATCTCGTTGACGAGGTATTGCTAAAAATAGGCTTTGACGCTTCGCGCAACACTCAGCGTAATCTTAAGTGTTGGATATTAGCTGTAACTGGGCATCATGGTATGCCACCAAAACAAACTGGCAATGCAGACAATTTTTTTCGCCGTGAAGATAAGCAGTCAGCTGCATTTTTCGTACAAGAGATGGCAGAGTTGTTGCTCACTAACGAAGCTAAGCATATCCCTTTTAACCATAATTTTAAAAGAGTCAGCGAAATGATGTCGTGGTGGTTTGCTGGTATTACGGTATTGTCCGACTGGATCGGTTCTAATACTCAGTATTTTCCATATAAAAATCTGCCAATGGCATATGTAGAATATTGGGAATATGCACAGGTTAAAGCAAAAGAAGCATTAGCTAACTCAGGAGTTTTACCATCAGTCATTGAACAAGGGCTTTTATTTAAGGATTTGTTTCCAAAGATTAAGGAAGCATCACCATTACAACAATGGGCAATATCAGTTGATATACCACAATCACCACAAATATATTTACTGGAAGACGTTACTGGAGCAGGAAAAACAGAAGCCGCGATGATGCTGGCCTATCGTTTAATGGAACAAGGTTTGGCGGAAGGTTTTTTTATTGGCTTACCGACTATGGCAACAGCCAATGCTATGTATAAGCGTGTGGCAAAAGTTTATCAAAATCTCTTTATAGATAATGCTAATTTAGTTTTGGCCCATGGTAATAAAAAACTGGTGGAAGAATTTGCGGCTACTATTTTGCCCCAAAACACACCAGAACAGGATATGGCACAACTTGATGAAACAGCTTCAGCGCGTTGTAGTGCATGGTTGGCTGACCATAGTAAACGTGCATTACTAGCTTCAGCAGGAATAGGCACGATAGATCAAGCACTCTTAGCTGTTTTGCACAGTAAACATCAATCTCTTCGTTTATTAGGTCTATTCAACAAGGTACTGATTGTTGATGAAGTACATGCTTGCGATTCTTACATGCAAGGTATATTGGAAGTATTGCTGGAGTTTCATGCTCGTACTGGTGGCTCTGTGATTTTATTATCAGCTACATTACCAAGTAGTATGAAACAAGCGCTGCTCAATGCATATGCAAAAGGATGTAATCAAATACCTGCACCTGCGCTAATATCAGATTCTTATCCACTAGCCACACGCTGGCATAATGGACAAACCGCCTTGTTGGAAAATAAATTAGATTCGCGAGCCAACGTATCGCGTACAGTGCAAGTGCATTACGAATCTAATGATGATAAGGTGTTTAAGTATATAATTACTGCGTTACAGCAAGGTCAATGTGTGGGATGGATACGAAATACTGTAACCGATGCGATGGCTGCGTATAAGCGGCTATCTAAAATTATTTCACCAGAAAACATAACACTATTTCATGCACGCTTTACATTAAGAGATAGATTAGATAAAGAAGAGCAAGTATTGGATTTATTTGGTGAAAATAGCACTCAGCAATTTCGGCAAGGGCGCTTAATGATTGCCACTCAAGTCGCAGAGCAATCATTGGACGTGGACTTTGATGTTCTGATTACTGACCTAGCACCGATAGATCGTGTCTTGCAAAGGGCGGGACGTTTGCAGCGTCATGTGCGAGATGCCAAAGGTAACCGGTTAGTTGCAACTGATGCTAAAGATGCGCGATCAGCATCATGTCTATGGGTATATGCTCCAGCATGGACAGAGCAACCGCAGGCCGATTGGTATGGTGAAATATTCAAGAAAGCTCAATATGTATACGGGCATCACGGGCAATTATGGTTGACGGCAAAGGTGTTACAGAAAGGATGTTTTACTATGCCATCTGATGCCAGAAATCTGATTGAAACTGTATTTTCTGAAACAGCAATATTACCTATTTCTCTTACTAACAATGCCTTAAAATCAGAAGGGCAAGCAATATCTGAGGCAAGTTTAGCACAGTTAAATAGTCTTAAAATAGATAGTGGTTATAAGCGTGGCGAGATTTGTGATTGGTGGAGCGAAGCTAAAACACCGTCTCGTTTGGGCGAAGAAACGATGGAAATTATGTTGGCAAAATGGGTTGATGGAAATTTGCAGCGATGGGCAGATGGAGTGTGGGCATATAGTATGGTGAAAGTGTCAGCTAAGTCTCTGGCACGAGTTGACATACCATTTAATCCGATAAAGAAATCAGCTTATATACATTTGCAACAGACATTACCTAACCAGGGTAAATGGTGTGTGTTGTTACCATTAACACAGCGTGTAGATGGAATGTGGGAAGGTAAGGCGTGGACTGCCGGAAATAATAAAGCAGGGAAAAACCCGGAACTACTAACATGGCTTTACGATTCAAAATTTGGTTTAAGAGTTGAAGAACATAAAATAGAGAGGTAAAAAATGAATTTATTAAATGAAAAATGGTTGCCAGTTCGCCGCCGTACCGGGTTAGTTGACTGGATAGCACCTCACCAAATTACCGAGCCGGATATTGTGGCGTTTGCGGCTAACCGCGCCGACTTCAACGGTGCATTGGTGCAAATAGTAATTGGCTTGTTGCAAACGACGACACTAATTGATGATGAAGATGGCTGGGAAGACTTGCTGGATACACCTCCGACCGCCGAAGTTTTGCAAAAATGGTTTGCGCCAACTGCCGAAGCCTTTGTGTTGAATGGTGATGGCGCACGGTTTATGCAGGATTTCAGCTTAACCGCAGCAGGAGGTATGGAATGCACGATTGATGCGTTATTGATTGATGCTGCGGGTAGTTCTGCGATTGATAAAAATACCGACCATTTCGTCAAGCGCAACACCATCAAGGCAATGTGCCCACATTGTTTGGCGACGGCATTATTCACCTTACAAACGAATGCGCCGGCTGGCGGCGCGGGACATCGAACCGGTTTGCGCGGCGGTGGTCCTTTAACCACGCTACTGGTTGCCACACCATCACGCAGTTTGTGGCAAGACTTGTGGCTCAATGTCAAACCGCAAAAAGCTTTCATGCAGCAAGGCTGTGATGCACAAAAAACAGCCAAATACTTTACGTTCCCGTGGCTTGCCGAGATCAATAAAATTCAACCCGCAGGCGGTGAAACACAACCGCTACAAGTGCATCCACATCATGTATTTTGGACGATGCCGCGTCGTATTCGTGTTGATTTTGACGATGAACAAACCGGGTCATGTGATGTCTGTAAACGCGATTCGACAAAACTGTTACATCGTTACGTCACCAAGCCACAAGGCTTGAATTACCAAGGCGTGTGGCGACATCCGTTTTCTCCCTATTACGAAATAAAGAAAGGCTGGTTTCCCGTGCATCCTCAGTCAGGCGGATTTAGCTTTAAAAACTGGCTAGAATGGGTGATGGGAGTAAAACAAGGAAAAAAATCTGTTCAAACTGCAGGAATTGTCGATTATTTTTTGTACGAACGCAAAAAATATCAAACATCAGGTCAGTTCAGACTACGTGTGTTTGGTTATGATATGAACAAGATGAAACCACGTTGCTGGTACGAAACCACCTTCCCCTTGTACGGATTGGTAGATGTTAAGCGGTCTACCCAGACGCAAATTCAAAATCTTATCGCCAATATAGTTGAGGCCGCAGAATTAGCCGCCTTTTATTTAAACCTAGCTGTCAAAGCGGCATGGTTTCCAAAAATGGACGGGAAAGTAGAGATGCGCGGCGATTTTAGTTTTGTGGATAAAGTATTTTGGGACAGCATGGAACCTGATTTTTATCAGCAGCTAAATAACCTGATTAAACAGGCGCGCACCGAGACGGGTATTGATATGGATGATGTCAGCTTCATTATTTCCTTGGGCGATACCTGGCACAAAGTTTTGATTAAATGCGCGACCAAACTGTTTGATATGGATATTGTCGGCGCTGGCTCTATTGGACAACAAGACCCTCGTCGCATTGCCGAAGCTTATAATGGCTTACAAAGAAACTTAAAAGGGAATGCGATAAAAACAATTTTGCGATTACCTGTAGATGCGAAGAAAGACAAGCCAGGTAATGAAAGTGAAAAATCTTTAATATCTACTAAATCAGAAACTCAATCATTACTATAAAGGAAATACAATGGAAAATAAAAAAGCAACACCAATCGACGTTCTTTTTGAAAAGCCATTATTTAATTGGTGGAAAGGATTAGATGAAGATAAGGCTAGTCGCGCTATTTTGCGACGTTGCTCTACAATTGATGAGGTCACGTTAAGTAATACTTACCAGCGTTTTTATCGTTATATGCTAAATTGTGGTTGGCCTGTAGATGCTGCTTCTTGGCAAAACGACAGATTAGCCGCTATCGCTGGTTTGTTATCGCATGTAAAAGTTGATGACCTGAAGAATTTACCGCTTAGAATGTCTGAATTATCAGGCGACCGACAATTAGTGTCTGAGCTTCGTTTTAGTTCCTTGCTTAAAGTTGAAGATATTAATGATTTATTTATCAGCTTGCGTCGGACATTCCCATTAATAAAAAATCAAACTAATATTAAACAATTAGCGCTAGATGTTTATTGGTGGAATGATAAAACAAAAAAAGAATGGGCTTACAGTTATAAGTGGACAATGAATAAGCAATAATTCACCTTTAACGAAGTTATTCTTGCTTTTTATAATATATGTAGTATAATTATTCAATACGGGATGTTCCTGTAGAACACGATTTTTGTTGATTAATGAATTCGGCGAATACCTCGAAGAATAAAGCTAAATTTCAGTATCATTAATCAAGTTTTATTACGAATCCTAGTTAACAAAAATCAAATAGTATTCCGTATTCAAGGCGGATACTTCTGCTTTAAAAACTGTAACAATCCTCGTTATTCGTGGCGAGGTACTTGAATAATGAAATTTAACTTACCAAGGAAAAAATAATGCCTCGTTTTATTCAACTGCATCTCTTGACCAGCTACCCGCCCTCAAACCTGAATCGCGATGATACTGGCCGTCCAAAAACTGCTGTGATTGGCGATTGCACGCGTTTGCGTATTTCCTCGCAAAGTCTGAAGCGTGCTTGGCGTACATCTGATGAGTTTATAAAAAATTTATCGGATGTAAAAGGCAATCTCATTGGTGACAGAACAAAGCGTATCGGTTTGGAATGGATTTATGAAAAGTTGATTGCGGATGGGGTCAATGATATAGAGGCAAGAAAATGGACTAGAGAACTGATGCGAGCATATGGCGCACCAGAAGGTGAACAAGATGATGGAACTGACTTGGCTTTGTATAACAGTCAACTGTTCCATGTAGCACCAATCGAAAAAGAAAAATTGAATGGTTTTGTGAATTTACTGGCGGATTATCTTAAAGGCGGTACTAAGAATGAACTGATTGAGAAAGCAGAGAAGGCCATTGCAGCCAGGAATAAAAGCGGCGACAAAAAGAAGGGGAATGCCACTCTGTCAAAAGCACTTGCAGACATTCTTTTAGTCAAGACTGAAACGGCAATTGATATTGCGATGTTTGGCAGGATGTTAGCATCCGCTCCATCTTATGGATTTGAAGCCGCCATCCAAGTAGCTCACGCAATTACCGTGCATAAAGCTGCCGTCGAAGATGATTATTTTACTGCCGTTGATGATCTCAATACCGGCGAAGAGAACAGCGGGGCGGCGCATATCGGCGAATTGGGTTTTGGTGCTGGTGTGTTTTACTTGTATATCTGCATTGACCGTGAGTTGTTGCAAAAAAACTTAGGCGGCGATGTCGTGTTAACACAGAATGCTTTAAACGCATTTATGCAAGCGGTCACTAAGGTATCCCCCACTGGCAAACAGAACAGCTTTGCTTCGCGTGCCTATGCTGGTTTTGTGTTGGCAGAAAAAGGCGATCAACAGCCGCGTAGTTTGGCACAAGCTTTTCTCAAACCGGTAAAACCAAATCAGGAGAATGGCGAAGATACTTTGACTCGAGCTATTAAAGAATTAATCAAACGTCGCGACAACTTCAATACAGTGTACGGCGAATGTACCGACACCAGTGCGCAATTTAATGTGGAAACGGGTGAGGGTAGTCTGAGTGCTATAGCCAAATTCATAGCCGAATAATCGCTATGGAAACTTTGATCTTTCAACTGCAAGCACCCTTGTCCTCGTGGGGCGAAGTGGCCGTGGGCGAATATCGCCCCAGCGCAGAATATCCGAGTCAGTCCGCCATACAAGGCTTACTGGGTGCTGCGCTTGGCATAGTTCGTGACGATGATACGGCTCAAACGGCGTTTCGTACCGGCTATCGTCTGGCAGTGGGTGTACTGTGTCAGGGGCGGCTGTTGCGCGATTACCATACTGCACAAGTACCAAGTCGCACTGATCTGAAAAAGCGACCACACGCCACACGACGGGATGAATTATCATTGCCTAAAACAGACCTCAACACCATTCTGTCGAGCCGTGATTACCGTCAAGATGCTGCATCATTAGTAGCGGTACAAGTAGTAGCGAATGCACCTTATTCATTAGCACAGTTAACCGATGCGTTGAAAAAGCCCAGATTTGTGCTTTATCTGGGGCGTAAGTCTTGCCCAGTTGCGGCACCTTTGCATCCGCGTATTTTAAGAGCGAAAACCATTAATACGGCATTTTCGGATTACCAGCAGCAATTGTCCGATCTGTGGCAACAGCAATTGCCAAAACATACCGAGCTAAACAATTTAACAGTTCGGAAAATTGTCTGGGGTGATGATTTCGGTGCAGATGACTTATCAGTCATAGGTGTGGAGCGCGACTTGAGCATAACTCGTAAAGATCAAGTTATTACGCGACAGGGATGGCAGTTTGCAGACCGCAGCGAACATATTGCATTATTAATGAAGGAATAAATGTTATGTATTTTAGCGTTATTACCCCGGAAGAACACTTGCTACGGCAAGCTGCGCATGAACTGGCGCAATCCTCTTATGCCGAACATCAATGGTTATGGAAATTTTTCCCCAGCAGTGCGGATCAAACACGCGATTTTATTTTTCGTCGCCATGATCTTGACCGTATCCCACGTTTTTATATTGTATCAAAACGTCCTCCTACGACTTTTAGTAAAGCGTGGAAAGTGCAAAGTAGGAATTATGACCCCCAAGTGCATGAAGGTCATCGTCTGTCTTTTCAATTACGTGCCAATCCAGTAATTACCATAAAAAATAATATTGGAAAATCACAGCGACATGATGTTGTTATGCAGGCTAAAAAACAATTACTGGTTGAGCACGGATTCAGTAAAGATGCTAAATGGGCTGATTGGAATAATGAAAGCAGTAAACCTCTGTTGTATGAATTAGTGCAAAAACATTGTACTTCATGGCTCGATGGAGTAGCAAAAAGAAATGGCTTTAAAATTGCGCTAACGGATGAAGATGATCTACATTTACAAGTTGATGCCTATGAGCAAAACAAAGCCGGTAAGCGAGATTTTAATATTAGTTTTAGTACCGTTGATTTTTCAGGAGAGCTGATTGTAACTAATTCTGAATTATTCAATTTAGCTTTATATAAAGGAATAGGTCACGCTAAGGCTTTTGGCTGTGGTATGCTTTTGGTGCGTAAATTGTAAAATTTTTAAATGACTTTCCTTCTACCTCCGCTCAAGCCTATTGCAATCAAGGAACGACTTTCTATATTATTTATAGAAAAAGGTAATCTTGATGTATTGGATGGTGCATTTGTAGTGGTAGATAAAAGTGGTGTGCGCACACATATACTTATAGGTGGTGTGGCTTGTCTAATGCTGGAACCTGGTACACGGACTTCTCATGCTGCTGTGGCACTAGCGTCAAGGGTTGGCACATTGCTAGTATGGGTTGGTGAGGCTGGGGTGCGTTTATATTCATCTGGTCAACCAGGTGGTGCCAGGGCTGATCGCTTGCTGTATCAGGCAAGGTTGGCGTTGGATGAATCATTGCGTCTAAAAATAGTACGTAAGATGTACGCGATTCGTTTCGGCGAAGAACCCCCTGAGCGACGTAGTGTGGAACAGTTGCGTGGTATTGAAGGGGCACGTGTACGTGATACATATAAACTGATTGCTAAAAAATATGGTGTGGAATGGAAAGCGCGCAATTATGACACTAGCGAATGGGATAAAGGCGATCTGCCCAACCGCTGTCTATCATCGGCAACATCCTGTTTATATGGTGTGACTGAAGCTGCGGTACTAGCTGCTGGATATGCACCTGCTGTAGGGTTTATTCATACTGGGAAGCCATTATCTTTTGTTTACGATGTGGCGGATATTTATAAATTCGAAACTGTGGTGCCGTTAGCTTTCAAGATTGCCGCAAAAAATCCACATAATCCTGAGCAGCAGGTACGTCTCGCTTGCCGCGATATATTTAGAGAAGGTAGATTGCTTGAACGTATTATTCCAGGAATAGAGGATATATTATCTGCTGGTGGAATTCTTTTGCCGATAGCACACGATGAATCTGTTCTTCCTGCTATTCCTAATGTCAAAGGATTAGGTGATGTTGGTCATCGTTCTTGAAAATTCTCCGCCACGTTTGAGTGGGCGTTTAGCTATCTGGCTGTTGGAAATTCGTGCTGGTGTGTATGTTGGTAACTATTCTGCAAAAGTTCGTGATAATATTTGGGAACAGGTAGAGATGGGTATAGAGGATGGTAGTGCTGTGATAGCATGGCGTACTAACAACGAAACGGGATTTGATTTTATGACGCTGGGTAATAATAGACGTATTCCATTAGAATTGGATGGAGTAAAACTCGTATCCTTTCTTCCTAAAATTAACACTTAAAGTTCTATAAAAATCTGGTAGAATTTTTAATCGTTGAATTTTATATAAAATTCAACGGGTTGGAAGAAGTGTGTTCCCCATACGCATGGGGATGAACCGTCAATAATCCCAGACGGCGAGGGTAGTTCTGCCGTGTTCCCCATACGCATGGGGATGAACCGCATTATCCAGCGCAGAGGTGAAGTCACTGCGAGTGTTCCCCATACGCATGGGGATGAACCGGCAGCTGGTTCGGTAATATTGGGTCTGGTATCGTGTTCCCCATACGCATGGGGATGAACCGTAATAACGCTGTAGCCATCGCTGGTACTGTTAGTGTTCCCCATACGCATGGGGATGAACCGCAACCATTGATTCGCTTCGGGATGTTGTCAGTGTGTTCCCCATACGCATGGGGATGAACCGGGAGAGCACAATGGATATTCTTGCTAAATTCGAGCATGATGTTTTATCTGAAGTAACTGAAGATTTTTATCATGAATTCATTGACATCCTCCCCTGCCTAAAGGCAGGGGATTCCTACTGCCTCTACCCCGGAATGGGGTAGATAGCTTCGATGAGTTCCTGTTGCTGACGACATTACTGCATCGTTCACTTGGCAGGCGAGC
>Ga0100380_10001242_pt1 | contig 27783 bp, 27 predicted proteins | sample CryGeymeta201504_FD_80417 | JGI IMG/M metagenome (GOLD analysis project Ga0100380, IMG submission 80417) | Groundwater microbial communities from Crystal Geyser aquifers in Utah, USA - Crystal Geyser metaG 2015-04 | ecosystem: Environmental > Aquatic > Deep subsurface > Groundwater | place... | reverse complement strand
TTACCGTAAAGATTAGAATGATAAGCGGAAATACTTTAAAACATAGTTCTAATCGCAGAAGAACTTTAGCGGGGAACGGAGCCATCCTAATACCTTATGATAGCCCTAAACATAGCAAAAATAGCAAAAAGCGTATATCTAGGACTTAGAGAAAAAGTCGAGTCATCCTTCAAAAACATGTTCGATGATATGTTCAACAAATTCAAGAACAAAGGCGGCCTTTTAAAGGAGCTAAAAAAACTTATCAAGCACTTCCAGGATATGCTGATGATGACGAGCTATAAAACTAGTACAGTTAGATAATTTATACGACAGAGCGTAAAACCCACCCATCGGAACGTGGGTGGGATGTAAGCGACCATTAACCTTGTGATAATATATATTGACGAATGGTTTCTGGTGATGCTTCACCAATTGAACAAACGAAGAAACCATCTGACCAAAGTAGTTTCTGATACCAATAGTATTGACGTAGTGTATTTGAATGTAATAACCATAATTGACGTGTAGATTCTTGTTTTAACCTGCGAACCATTTGTGAAACAGATAAACGAGGTATATAACGAATAAGAAAATGGATATGATTGATGTCGCTTTCCATCACTTCAATTTCAAAATCTGAATTATTGGTTATGGAAGTAAAAATATCTTTTAAATCATCATTTAACTGACCTACTAAGATATTTCTACGATACTTGGTAACAAGGATTAAATGACATTTTAGATAATGTTTTGAACGATTTGTACTAATGTAGTGAGGCATATTGTGAAAGTTTTTTACCCGAAGACGGAAACTTTTACAATATGTTGAACGGTTAACTATGACAAATTTACATAAAACTATGTTTTGGCATAAATTATGATACATAATAAGTATGAAAATGATTAATAAGACATATAAGTTTCGTCTTTCCCCAACAAAAGAACAAGAAGTGCTTTTAAATCAGCACTTTGGACATTCTCGTTGGGTATATAATCATTTTCTAAATGAACGAAAAGAACAGTATCAAGCAGATAAAAAGTCTGACAATTATTACAAACAGGCTGCCACACTGACAAAACTTAAAAAAGAAGAGGAAACTAAGTGGTTAAAAGAAGTAAACAGTCAAACATTACAATTTGCATTACGTTCTCTTGACACAGCCTTTTTAAACTTTTTTCGTGGGAATGCACAGTTTCCAAAGTTTAAATCTCGTAAACATAAAAATACATTTACAGTACCACAATTTGGTACAATAGAAGATGGTAAAATAAACATACCTAAATTCAAAGATGGTATAAAAGTAAAATTACATAGAGAAGTTAAAGGCAAGGTTGGTAAAATGAGTATAACCAAAACACCTACTGGAAAATACTATGTTTCTATTTTTACAGAACAAGAAATAGAAGATTCATCTAAAACCAATAAACAAGTTGGTATTGATTTAGGGTTAAAAGATTTTGTAATAACTTCTGATAACAAGAAATTCAAAAACAATAGATATACAAAAAAATATGCGAAACAATTAAAGAAAGCACAACAGCACTTATCTCGTAAACAAAAAGGTAGTAATGGGTTTGAAAAACAAAAACTCAAAGTTTCTAATATTCACGAGAAAATTTCAAGTTGTAGATTAGACACCCTACACAAAGTATCTCATCAATTAGTGAATCAATATGATTTAATCTCAATTGAGGATTTAAACGTGAAGGGTATGATTAAAAACCACAAATTATCAAAACATATTGCCGATGCAAGTTGGGGTAATTTTGTCACATTACTTCAATATAAGTGTGATTGGTACGGAAAGGAACTTGTGATAGTTAATCGTTTCTATCCAAGCTCTAAGACTTGTGGAGATTGTGGTTGGATAAATCAAGACTTAAAACTTTCAGACAGAGAATGGACTTGTAATTCTTGTGGTGTTGTACACGACAGAGATACTAATGCAAGTAGGAACATTCTCAAAGAAGGTTTGAAAATATATGGGCAGGGACTTGTCCATTACGAGGGTGGAGGATAAATCAGACTACTTAGGTAGCACGTCCGTTGAAACCCGAAGCCCATCCCATCGCTTTAGCGTGGGTGGGTAGTTCACACAAAGGAGTTATATCTGCTTTAGAAGCAGTGAATGATGCAGTTGTAATCAAGAGTAATCTAGGCAATAAAGTTTTAGATTACTTGGTATAAGAAAAATATATTCTAGCGTTAACCTTAGCATAACAAATCTCTGGTATTAGTATCAGCATAAATGTTGCGAGTAAAGCGTTATCGTTAGTATTATGGCGAAAGCCGGATGAATATTATTCCTGGTCGGCGGTTCAAGTCCGCCCGTGGCATCAATTAACCCTTACAAAATAATGCCGCGTAAGCTCAGTAGTTAGAGCTAGGAAAGTAAGTATTATACATCCGAAAGTGAGTAGTCGTAAAACCCCTCGCCTAGCAGGATATCGCGAAAGTGGGGGCAACCCCCTTTCTTTTTAACCTATCGATTATAACCAATGACAAAAAATATAATCACCTTTAAAGCAAAATTCCTAGTTATTAAAACAGGGACTAGTAGCAACTTGCTTGCTGCACTTTCGTTTCAAATGAAACTTATGCGATTAGGCTATATATTGAATGAAGAAGCATTAAATGCTTTAGCTACCAATACTGAGGAATATATGAGTTCCTTATTTGCAGAGCTGGCCGAGCTTATTTTAATAGAAAAAGGCGGCATGGAGAACAATACTCCACTATTTCCTGGTTTTCCTAGAGAGGTTATAGAAGCTTCTCAAGGAAAAATATTCCTTAAAAAAGTTCAAAGCTACTTCGGGATTGGTAACTGGGGAAAAAAAGATGATACTTTTAAATACTCAGAGATAGAGTCAGGAACTTACGAAGTTATTTATTTAGGCAGTGAAGAGAAATTTCTATCATTATTTAAAGAAATTGCAGAAAGTCCAATACCTATTTCAAAATGGGACGAGAAAGTATTAAAATGGTTTTTAGAAGAATCTAAAAAAGAGCTTCCTAAACTATACACAGTGAAGATTAAGGATATATTAGCTATGCTAGTGCTCCATAACTTCCCCGTAAAGTGCGCTCATCCATTAGATGTACTTAGAGTCGCCTTAGTACTTTCTGGGCAGTCCGCGTCAATTCTACCAATTCCAAAAAAAGTTGCAGTTACTAGATTTAGTAAAGTTGTTGAGCCTAGCAGAGATTCTTTTAAATTTAAAAAGTTTTCAAGGTTTGAGAGAAAGTATATTTTATCTCTTCTTGAAGCAACATCTCCTACAGGTACAGATCTTGCTGAAAAAAGAGATAGATGGATAAGGCTAGGTGAAATCATTCACCCAGGAGAGTATGCTACTAGATTTCCAAAAAGCTTTAAAGCCTTTGAAGCTATAAGAAATACAAAAGTACAGTCTATTGATGGAAAGATAGAAGATGCCTTAGCAAAAGATTTTGCACAGGGGGTAGCCTTTTTATCTAATTTTCCAGGAAAACTTATTCGTAAGTTTGACGCTTTGTTTCGTAACCAGACACCTGAGAATAAAAAGATTTTAATAAAAACATTAAGTAATGTCGGTAGAAAAGCTACGTCTAAGGTATTACTTGAGTTTCAAAATCATATAGAAGGTAGACTTGAAACAGCCCCAAAAAATAGAAGAAAACTTACTTTAAAGCATACCAAAAAAGCTATTTTTGCACAAAATGTTATGGGGCCTCTTTTGGCAACAGAAATTGATGCTGTAAAAGAAGCTATATGGGAAGCAATAAAAGGAAGAATTTCTACTATGCCAGCTTTAGGAAAAGTATGGATAGACCCAGATTTATTTTCCTTTAGTATGCCTAAGTCATTAAAAATGCTAGACAGCTCATTGCGCCCGATTAGCCAAGGAACCCCGATACCTTTAGAGAGTAAGTCGCCTAAAGTTATTAGGGCGTTTATTCATTGGTTTAATGATGGGACTGCTCCTAGTGGGTGTGATATAGACCTCTCTGGTATTTTAGCTAATGATGATTTTACTAAAACTGACTTTGTTGGGTGGAATGGAGGGTATGCTATAAAAGATGTAGCAACCTACAGTGGAGACGTTATGGATCGAATGGGGGCTTGTGCCGAATATGTAGATATTGACATCAGTGGAGCTTATGCAAAAGGCTTTAGGTGGGCAATATTCGATATTAGGGATTTTAGATCGAATCCTAATGGGTTTAAAGACTACAAACAGGCTTACTTCGGTGTAATGGAGCGAGAGTTCCCTGAAGCAAATAACCTGTGGACCCCAGATACTATAAAAATATCCCATACGATAGAATCTATAGATACATCAAATATCGTAGGTGTATTTGACTTAAAGAAAAAATGTTATTATATTATCAACATCTCAAGCGTAGGTAAAACAGCTCTTGGTGATATGAGAATTATAAAAACAATTGTTAAGTCAATAGTTAGCGCTCCTAAGTTCTCAATAGGTCATTTTTTAACATGGCATATGGAAGCTAGAGGAGAAAAAGCTATTTCGAAAGAAAAGGCTGATATTGTTTTCCAAGCTACGGATTTCATAGAATACAAAAATATTCTAAAGTTTTTTCCGTAGTATATGGTATAAGAATAATATATAAACATTACCTGGCTATTTTTAGCTTACTTCAAAACTGTTCAAGATGCCTAGTACCCATGTGGTACTAACCATATAGTTAGAAGCTTTCCAGGTAGTGTTTATTTTGTGTGTTCGTAGCTCAGTTGGTAAGAGCGCCAGATTGTGGCTCTGGAGGCGGGGGTTCAAACCCACCCGAACACCCCACGGGGATGAAGTGGCTTTCGATCTGAGATAGGATGGAAATAATTGAGTCAGGCGGTTCGGAAAGACGAGCAAAAATTCTAAATGGCGTAGTACCTACACCTTTGTTTGGACGTGTCCAAACTGCGATCGCTGCCTAGGATCGGTAAACGGAAATAGTCGAGCTTCGGCTCCTATAACGCAGCGTTTTTATTAGTCCCTATTTTTCTCAAAAAATGGGACGAGTTTGGCCTTTTCGAAAAAAAGTTCTGGTGGACGATTGTACTCTAACCGGTACATTCCCAAAAAATCCTCGAAAGGGGTTGATGACTATATAAAAGATTGTTTTTAATCAGCTTAGAGACCTGGGATCGTTCCCCAGCATCTCCAAGAGTAGCTATACTCGCAAAATAACTAGTGTTATTAAAATAGCGTGGATCCAGTAAAGCCTCTTCGCAAGAGCATAACTGGGTAAGCAGGCTGAATAGCCATCAGTCTGCCCTTTAAGGGCCTGTAGCTCAGATGGTTAGAGCGGCAAGCTCATAACCCGAAGGTCGCAGGTTCGAGTCCTGTCCCCGCCACAACACGCTGGTGTAGCTCAGTTGGTAGAGCAATGGACTAAAAATCCATGTGCGGCGGTTCAAACCCACCTGGCCTCACGCACTAACCGGTCGTCTAATGGCAGGACAGCGGTTTTTGGTACCGTTTGTGGGGGTTCGAGTCCCGCCTTGGCTACTCCCTTAACCAATAAACAAACCAAAGGAGCCAAAATGGCAGGTGAATAATAAAAAGCTAAACGCGCGATACAGGGTGAAGAGGCTGAGAAACGTCAGGAACTGAGCAAACTTCAAACCCCACATCAGAAGTTAAAGGCTCTTGATGCTCGACTTGGAAAAGATACTGGCGCAGCCAGAGAACGACCCAGACTAAAAAGGCTAATATCTGGCAATGTACAACTTACTTCTATATCAATAAAACTAGTTATACAATTTCTTAATAAATAAAAAATTAACAGGCTATCTTCGGGTTACTTCAACAACTTAAAAAATGCAACTACCCGCAGAATTTCCGTTTAGTTTATTAAACAGAAAACATAAAGTATCAATTTTTAGGATAATGCACAAAACTAAGATATTTACAAATTCCGACGGACGGCCAATAGGCGTAGCGTCCTTTTATAAAATCAAAAACAGGATAAAAATAGGAGTCTGCTTAGCAAAAAATGCAGATAAGTTCAACTACCGTTATGCAGAAGCAGTAGCCCTTAAACGGGCCCATGAAGCTCATAAAGATCTAGGCGACTTAGCGCTTATAATAGACTTAGCAGTTGAAAAATCCTCATCTACCATAGATGATATTATTGGAAGAACCCATCTCGATAGAGATCAAAATAAAACAATAGTATACGTTAAATAAAAGAAACATGGAAAGTAAACGATTTAAAAATGTACCTGCAGTTAAGTTCAGCTTTCTGCATTTCACAGACCCAAAAAAGCTAAGAGCTACAGTAGCTATATTATTTAGTGATGATATGGATCACTCAATAATAAGTTATTCCCTAGTTAATCCTAAAGATAACCTTGTTAAACGTTTAGGCGCTAAAAAGCTGGCGGACGAGCATTTTCAGTTCACACAAAAAGATCAGAATCTAAATATGATTTTGTTATAGGTCCTAAAATTAGGACTGGTGAGGATTTAAAGGCATTACGAAATTCTATAGAAATTTACAGAAGCCACAAAGACCCAAATAGTGTAACCTTATCAATAAGTTTACCTATTTCTACCTAATAACTGAAGGAGACCCACCCTTCTTTTTTATATTAAAAAATGAGAAGAGCCTCAAGAAAGTCATTTTTAAAGGGCGAAGCTAAGCGGTATCGAAAAGCTTATGAAGAATGGAGAAAACTTCTTTTTAACTCTCATGAAGAAATTAAGTTAGACCCACCAATCCATAAAGGTTATCATGCCTATCTTAGAGTTAGGGAAGATATTTTAGCCTCCACAAAAGGAGAAATATTAGCGCACTATGTAGAATTATTAACTGAAAGAACTTGGGTTAAAAATAAAAAAGACAAGGCCTGGCTAAGTATAAACCTATCAATTCCGAATGGAAAACTTTTAAGTAAACAATTTTCACTAGGACTAGGAATGCTTAGGGAAAAAGAATACTTACTATTTCCCCAGGAACATAAAAAATACTTTTCGGAAATTTGGTGTAAACGAGGTAACTCTAGATCCGAACCCGTCAGGTGCTACTACAGGTTAAAAATACACGATTGGGGCTTAGTTATTAATATAAAAAAGAGATACATACACAAAACAAAAATACCTATTCCAGAAAATGTATCTAAGAAAGATTTGCTTTGGAGATTCCTTTTTGCTTTTAACACGGCTAGAACAAATAAGCTATTATGCTTTAATAGATTTTATGATCCATGGGGGGCGACTACCCCAAGTAGTTATCTATCTAATAAATCTGGGATGAGTTTATGTCGACCCTATAAAAGGTCAGCATATAAAACCGCAACAAAAATAATTTATAAGGAAAGTATATGTCATTAGTACATGCTAGTTCAACATTAAAGTTTGATATTAAAAAAGGTAACGTTGAGTTTACCCAAAAGGAAAGTTACAAAACCGGCGGAACGGATGATTCTAGCCATGATATTTTTAAAGGGTCCTGCCCTCTAGACTCAGATAACCTTAAAGACTGGACAGCTAATGTTGTTGAATCCTGGATAGATGGGAAAAGCATTAGAGCAGACGCAGTAGTTGCGAATGATGATGAAAACTAGTAGATTAAAGGTAACTAAACCCCTTTAACACAAAATTTTCAATTATGGCAAAAACACGAGAAACTAAAGCCACTTATGGTTTAAAGAAGTTTGCAGTCAATTTAAAAGATGAGCAAGTCTCTGCAGGAGAAGTAATTAGCAAAAAAGACTTAACAATACTTTGAGGTAGCGCAGGAACTGGAAAAACGCTTACAGCTGTTTATACAGGCCTACAAATGCTTTTTTCAAAAGAAGTTAAGAGAATAATAATAACTCGCCCAACTGTTTCTGATGAAGATCAGGGATTCCTACCAGGTGATATAAATAATAAAATGGAACCTTGAATGTCTCCAATTTATGAAAGCGCATCACTTCTAGTAGGGCCTGATACATTAGAAGCTATGAAGAAGGACGGGCTTCTTTTAATAAAACCAATTGCTTACATGAGAGGCAATACATTTACTCGTGATTATATAATAGTTGATGAAGCGCAAAACGTAACTCATAAGCAGATGGAAATGATTGTAACGCGATTAGGCAGAGGATCTAAAATGGTCATTTGCGGGGATATGCGCCAAAAAGATCTATCATATAAGCTTAATAGTGGGTTACCATTCCTATTAGCAGTTTCACAAAAAATTAGCAAAATAGGTGAGTTTGAGCTTAAAAACAATCACAGAAATCCACTTGTGGAAGAAATATTAGATTACTATAATGAATTTAACAATACCTTATATTCCGACAAAAAGGCAAATAGAAACAATGAAAAGTTTCAACGACCATCAAAAGCACGCAAACTTCATATACGCAGTGGAGGAGTGGACTCGTCCAATGATACCTCTGTACATAAATGGAGAAGCTAGAATTATTTGCCCTGACACAGGTGTGAATAAGCCAATGCCTAAAAATTTCTTAAATAGCAAAGGATAATACTATGGAGATACTTAGAGTAAACCCGTATTTAAAAGATATCCAACAAGAATTTAGCGAAAATAAGCCTCCTACTGAAACTAGATTAGAAGATATCTGCAATGTAATGGACTATGTATCTTTTAAGCAGATGGAAGTCCTAACTGGCCTTAAAGGGGCTTTAGAGGAGCCAGTAAAACCTTCTAAGAAATCTTTAAGTCTGGGAAGTCTTTCTAAAAAAGACTTAGATTTTTTACAATCATTAAAAGATGAGGTAAATAAAGATGAATTCAGAGATGTATAAAGAAGTCTTAAAAACCTTTCTACTGCAAAGAACTGAAGGAGATGAGGCAGCTTTCAAGGAGTTGCATGCTGCTTTAGACGTTAACGTGACTAATCCCTTAGATGGCATTTTAAATAGTTATCTAGGAAAAACATTAACTGTTGAGATTATCGAAGAGATAAAATCTAAACTATCAAAAGTAGTATTTAGATAAAGCGAAGGCGAGTATGAAAACTCGCCTTCTTTTTTTTACCTTAGGATTTAGGTCGAAACCTAATGAGCCTCTCTCCTGATTTTTCAGAGTAGAGTTGCCGTTTTGAGATTATTGGCTTAGTGCCCATTATAGGATTTGGAGCATTAACCTTTGCGGGTTTGCCTACCTCATCAGCAGTGCTATTAACATTGCCCGCTATGTCCTCTAAGGTAATCTTAGTAAAATCCATTAGTGTTACCCTTTTTATTTGGTTGTCCGAAGTCTTCTCCATAGATATACGCAGGTATTGGGTCTTTTCCGGAGATATCCCCAAACTGCATTTTAGCCATGCCTTTTTGAAGCGCATCCTTAATTCTATTAGTTGTTACCCTTGTTAGCCAGTCTTCACTGTCTACGTTAAGAGTATCCACTGATTTAAAGTAAGGCGTATATTTTATAGGCTCTAATCCCATTTGGGAACGTTCCCTATTAATTTTTTTAAAATTAGATAAAGTCCCTTTGTTTCCTCTGTACATACCAGTATCATCAGGGGCCTCATCAATAATAGCGTTATCGCTTATGCCCCTAACAACAGTTTCCATAGTTTTTTTATAAAAAGCACCACCAAAGATATCGCTTAGTTCATTAACTATATACTTCTGTGCTGTCAGGTGATCTGTTATTTCACCAAGCTCCTGAGGTTTTATAGGCCCGTCAGTAAGAGGTTCACCTTTTTTAACTTCTTGCCCTACCGTAACAATAGGGGTTCTGCCAGGAGAAACATTATGTTCTATATCATTAACAAATATTTCCCACCCTCCAATTTCATTGGGCTCTACTTTTTTTACTGTTCCGTCCATGTGAGCGAGCGATGCCTTACCACTTATATTCTCAGGAACTTTTATAAGTTGCTGAAGTCTAGGGAAGGAAGCAGATACGTTTTTAGCTGTCGAAGCAGCACCACCGGAGTGGAAACTTTGCATAGTAAGCTGTGTCGATCTTTCAGTAAGTGCAGAACTTTCAAGAACACCTACGTTTTCTCCTATATTTGGTAAGGATCCATTAGGCATAAGTCCATAACATTTTTGGCATATACCCTCAGCAGAATCACAGGTTAACGGCGATCTTACTTTAAGAGACTCAATTCCAGCTGATTTAGCCTTCATTACTAATGAGTGGTCAACGATGTCATTACGTTTTCCAACGCCACGAACCGTATCTAATAGAACCCTATCCATAACATTTTTATCACCTACTGGAAACTCTAAACCTTCAGTGGTGCCACAGTCTTCTTCAATTATAAGAAGTCTACGGTTAACTGATAGTAGTGTTTTATTTAACGCACCAGATTCTTGAGTATTTACGCTTCGGTCAACTACCCCCTTACGAACACCAGGTAAAGTATTTCAGTATGAAAATGAATCTAAACCCTCACTATAAGATTTTAAAACTGGTACTGGGATAGCTTTTCCTTTGGTATCAGTCATGATACCGGGAGCAGTAAGTACTTGGAATATATTTCCAGCCTTAGTTGCAGATAGTGCCCCTGTCTCTACTAGCTCAGTCATTCTATTTTTTCCTGCAAGCTGCTTATCCTGCTTATCTCTCATATCCTGGAAGAAGGCCATGTATGCTGCTACTTTTTTATCCTCGTCTTTTATTGTCTCAATTTTAGGAATGTACTTTTTAATCATATCATCTCTAAAACTCCTATCAATAAGCATGTCTTCCAATGACACAGTCCCGCCAGACTTATACGCGTAAGAAGCTCCAAGATCCTTGTATTGATTTATTACCCTTACAAAGGTATCAGATGATTCTTCTTTAGCAATTTTACTCATGAACTTTTTAAGAGCGCCCATTTTGAAAACTCGAGTGTAGTCTCTTTGGGATTCTGGAAGAATTTCATTTAACTCCCACTGCCCTATTGTCATTTTTTTCCCTTTTAAGGTAAATGTTTCATTCCAGTCTATTTTAGCTTTTTTAGCATCATCTATAGACTTAAATGTTTTTCCTTTATCCGGACCTATCTCTGACAGTTTAGAAAGCCCGTAAGCATATTCTTGAGCAATAGATGGAACTAATGAGTTATCCCCATGTTTAAATAAGATTTGGGAAGGACGCATTCTAGCCGCTTCATCTTCACCTTCTGGTGTTACGGGAACCATAACTGACATAGTATCTTGAACTGTTAACAAATCAGACGTCATAAAAACATAAGGTCCCGGAATAGTTAAATCCCAACCAGTAGTCTCTTCTGATAGTTCTATTGTTTTAATTCTATCCCAGTGTAAAGCTTCGTTAAGAAGAATATTGTTTTTCCAATCAGTGAACTCTGTAGATTTTGGTCTAATGCTTTTAGCTAGTTTTTTACCAAACTCCCTAGAGACACTTCCTGTTTTTTTAGCTTGAGAAATAGTAGAATAAATTGTGTTGTCTTTTATGCCCACATATTTTTGCAGCATATCTGCTAACTCAAATGAAATAGGAACTATATCAGTTCTATCCACAGAACTTGTAGCTTCCTGCAATATAGCTGCTTTTTGGGCATGCTGTATTTGAAGTTTATCCTTTTTAGCTAAAAGGTCGACCATAGAAATAGAAAACTGGTAAACAGTGTTTTTTCTTTCATATACGTTTACAGAGTGCCTTATATCTAAAGAAGCTAAAAGATGCCTTAGTTGCATAGAAAGCGTATAGGAAATAGTTGTATAGTTTGCCATATACTGAGGTTTAGGCTTTGACTTAGCTTGTACTTTACAGATAGAGCCATCAGTATCTAATAACCCAGAAAGAAGCCCATAAACATAATCTTCTCCATGGAACAAATAAGAGTCAGGAAGCTTTTTATTAGCTGCTCCAGTTCCTATATTTTTTCTTAAATATTCTGTCCATTCATAAACTGAACACCATGTGTGCTTTGTAGAAAAGCATTCATGTTTATCAAACTCATGAGTATTACTTATTTTATAAGTCTCTTTTCCTAGAAACTCAGAAATTTTATCAGCTATGTTTGTGTCAACAGAAGCTAGCATTATCTGCTCACCGTTTCTACCTTTTGGATTTTTATTTACCCGGCCGTCTCCGCAGATAGCGCCAATAAAATAACCTTCTTCGAAAGATTTAGTATGCACTACTGGAAGATTAAAGAATTTTCTAGGAATAGGTGTTAAAAAGTCTATAGCTTCTTCAGGTCTAACTTCTTGAATTAGCCCATTATTTGGGTTATAGCAAATTAAGGAATGGTCATCAGACGCTATTACCTCGCGGCAGCCTTTTGTCCTCACTTTAAACATTTTTAAGTCTCTATGTTCTGAAAATCTTGTTACGGGCTTAGGCATTATTTTCCCATCAGTAAGAGCAAACACTTGTATAAACTCAGGAACTTCCCACTCTGTAGTGTTTCCTTCATTTTTTGTTATTTTCTCAGTTCTAGGGAAATCTTTAATGTGCAGGTGTTTTATAACATTACCTGACTCAATTATTGTTATACAGTCATTGTATATCATATCTTGCGCCTCTTTTGTTAAAATTATGTTGTTATCACTAAGATAAGAACTAAATTTATCAAAATCAACACTTATGTCTAAATTTTTTAAAAAGTCCAAAATGGCCAAAAAGTCAACATTCTGAATATCGTAAGTCATTGTTACTCAAGCGCTTAAGGAATCACCGTCGTAGTCTAGGTTATAGCCTGGATTTATTAAGGGGTTAGTAGAGATGTTTTTTCCAGCAGTTAACGTAGGTCTAAAGGCCTGAACGCTATGTTTATGTAAAGAAGGAGCACGGTTAAGGATAACGTGTTTTTCTCTCATAACATCCAAAAGTGTTTTTTCAGCAAGAGGGTCCCAGTCATTAACCATTTTTTTAGCTTTAACCGCAGGTATACCACTTTGAACTAGCTTTCTCATTACAAACGGAGTAAAAAGATCTTTAGCAATGTCCTTTGGTAATGCAACCTCATCCAGACCTAATGACGGGTCAGGCGTTATCGTACTACGCCCAGTAAGGTCTTGACGGTTTGCCCAAGCAGTTCCAAAAACTAGGCCATACTTTGTATCTCCTAAGTCTTTAAGAGCGCCTTTATACTTTTGCTTTCCATAAGTTGCGGGATCAATAAACCCCTGAGCAGCACTTACAGCATCATACAAAGACCTTTCATATTTAATCTTATCATCTTCATCTAAAAGATCTTCATCGATAGCAGTTTTAAGAGTTTTTGAACGAAGGCCAACATCTCTGTAATGCTTATTAATATCACTAACCTGCAGATCCCCAGAGGGCAAAGGAAGGATAGGCCTAAACTTTGGAGGAATTATTAAAAACTTAGACATGGAATAAGCTTTGTCGGGGGTTAGATTACTTTTATCTAAAGCATCTAAAATCCTAACTCGTAAATTAAGCTTATTAACATTAGTCATTGGAGCAGACTTTAATTCCTCTTTAGCTGATTTTAGCTCATCCTTTACATTTATTTTACTTAAAGCAGTTACTATAGACTTAGGCCCTTTAACTCCATCTATATCCATCTCCCCATTTAAGGCAGATTCATATGCATTATCAGTAAGCCTTAAAATAGACTTTATTGCTACGGATGCCATAGGATTAGGTATTGTAGTAGGAAGAGAAAGGTGTGAGTAGTTTTCCCCTTTTGCCCCTCCTGTTATTTTAGGATCGAACAAACCTCCTTTTTTTGAAAGTAGGTTTTTTCCAATAAGCATTGCTCCTGGATCTTCAATTTCACCTTTAGACAACTCTTCAACTTTTTGGTCAGTTAAAGGCATCATTTGCAGTCTATGGCCATTTTTCTCAACATTGACTCCAGATGCCTGCATATAGGTTAAAAACTTATCAAATGCATAATTACTGGCTGGTCGAACAGGTGGTAGACCAAACTGAAGATTTCTCATGTATTCTTCATTTTTTCTACTTTTTATAGAAGTAGCCTCATTTAGCAAAGCTTTACTTCCATGACCTAAATAAACGTATGTATCGAGTACACCTATTTTCTGAGCTCCTTTTCCAGCAGGCTGCTCATTTATGTCGTATACTCCATAAGAGTGAGATCCTTGTTTTTTCTTAACAAGGTGACGTAATTTAAAATAATACCTATTTCCTACAAATACTGGGTTTTTAAGGTAATCCCCACTTTTTCCATCACGAAGGCGCTCATTAATGGGTATCCCTGCAGCTGCTAATTCATCAGCTATATCTCTAGCAGCGTCACCGTCCGGTTTATTAAAGTTTTTCACTATGTAAGGGATGCCACCCTCTTTTACTACTTTTTTACCTATAGCTGCCTCTAGCATTTGCCCCATATTCATACGGCTCTGAACCCCTTGTGGGTTTACCATAATATCAACTGGAGTTCCATTAGGTCTATGAGGAGCAGCGTCATCAGGTATGATTGAGCCTACAATATGCTTATCACCAAAACGCCCTGAAAGCTTATCACCGACTTTAAAAGGGTGTGTACTTTTAACATAAATATCAATGTTTCTTCCAACTTTTCTAACGTCCGTAACTATACCTGGGTCATCATCTTCCCAAAGAATTGTTGTTTTAGTATAAGGGGAGTACATGGCCTTATTAAGCTTTTTTAAGCTCATGTCAGTTGAGTCTAGTTCTTTTTTAACTAAGTAGGCAGCTAGAGCTTCCCCTGAGTTAAAAGTTTGTCCAATTTTAGGCAGACCTTCTTCATCAAGCTTATCAGCATTAGTCGGGTGTATAGCTTCTGGAAAAGTAGATCTAAACTTTATTAAGTCAAAAGAGCTTAATTTAGGATTATGGAATATATTTATTTTTTCAATATTTGTATGTGATAGTTTCTTAGCAGCACTTTCTGTAATTGTCGCAGCATCCTCAAAAGCATTCCCTTTATAAGATAAGTAGGCAACAGTAAGATTCTTACCCATAGCGAGGTCACCTTTGTCATTTGAATAGTTGTGCTTAGCTAAAATTTGGGTAGCGGTTACCTTATCTCCAGGCTTTACAAGTGTTTCTGAGTTAAAGTATCCATCCTGGTTTAATGGAAAGTCATTATAAAGACCTATCTTATAATCCTTCCCGTTATCGCCCTTTACATAAACATACTCCTTATCAGTGTTTGTAACTACCCCTCCAATCTTTGGATCGAGTGTTTCATCAGATAATTTTGGAGCAAAGTGAGAACCTATTAGATTCTCAAAAGTTCTTTTTGAGTCCCTAGCCGACTGAACATTAGGCACTTCGGGAGAATCTAAAGCTAAAGCCTGAGTAGCCATTCGGTTACCCATAGATGCTCTATTTCCTTGAGTTGAGTGTAAAAAAGGTACAAGATTTACTCCAAAGTCAAACATAGTTGCAGTCGATCGAAGATAAAAGTCAACCTCTTCCTCCTTAGCTATATAAGGCTTACCTTTTTTCATAGCCCTAACACTTTTTGGATTTAATGCAACTGGCTTACCACTTACTTGTTTAATCTGGTCAGGAAAACCTATAACTGAATTATAAATCTCCATTGGGGACTTATATTCTATATCACCCTTTTTAGTAACAACTGGGGTTTTCATATCACCTTTATGCTTTATGACTTCACTAGACAACCCTACAGCTACCCCTGTTTTTAAGGAGTTACCGGACCAGGCTCCCATAGTTTTTCCAGCTTTTCTTACATATAAAAAAGTGCCAGGAACTGTAGCACAGTACAAATCACCGGAATAGAATTTCTGCTCAATGCTGAATTTATTCATTATAGTCATTTTGTCGAGGACTACCATGTTTTTATCCTTAGCATACTGAGGCTGTATTTCTCGTCTTATAAACATAACACCAGTAACTTGCCCAAGATCCATCACAAAGCTAGCTAGTTGTGAAGGAACGACTAAGGACATATCTGAGTCTCTTTGAACCACGCTTTTTATAAAGCTTTCTTTTAGCCCCTCATAAATACTAAAAGCTTCAAACCTAGAAAGCTTAAATGCGGGTATAGGGAAGGTTTTTGTTTCGAGGGTTGTACCAAACAAAGATAGGTAATCAATTAAATCTTTATTTATAGACTGGGAAATACATAAAGTCGTTACATCAAATCGGGTATTAAGAGGCTCTTCAAGTTTTCTAATAAACTTTAGCCTGTTATAATGCTCTTTGTCGCGTTTAGCAGCTTCAAGTGTGTGGGTAACATTAAATTTTAGCTCTCCGTTAAATATGGTACTTTCTCCTAAGTAGAATCCAAGAAGCCTTAGTAAGGCTTGATACGACTCATCTGTGGGGCAAAGGCCCATATAATCTAAGTTATAGTTTACATCCCCTCCAGCTATAACATTCATAGGGATTAGCACACCCTTGAAGTTTTTAAGCTCTTCGGCTTTTTTTACTAAAATTTCACCATTTTTTGGAGTACTTATAAGTACTCTATGTGATGGGGAAACAGTATGCTCGGTATTTCTACCATATAGCCTAAATACAGGGCCATTATAAGTATACTGTTGGATAGCTGTAGGATTTTGCCAAGCCTCGCTTCCTGGAGTTCCGTTAGCCAAAGTAAGTACTTTATGAGTTAATGTAAGGTCTTTAAAATCTATCCATCCCTCATCAGTAAGAACTTCATGCCCTTCAGTAAAACACTCAGGGGTAGAAATGGGATCTAAAAACCCTAAGTGTGAGGGCTGAACATCTCTAGTTTCCATGGTAATCGAGTGCATATTTTGAATACCACCCTCTCCCATTGAAGTTGTTTTTCTGGAGTTAACAACCATTGAAACAGGATTAGTCTGTGGCGGCGTAGATGAAAGATCACTAACAGTAAAGAACTGGTGAATAGGCTTTGTAAAAAGATTAGAAGGGATAACATCTGACACCGTTTCTCTATTTTTAAGAGCATTGGTAAGCTTTGAGCTTATAAGCTTTTTATGCCCAACAAAGTATTGATGGAGAAGATCTTCCGGAGCATATAGATTTTTAAATATTAAAGAATCGCGCTCATCCTGAACTTCGGTACCCTTATTTATGTTTAAAAGTTTTTGAGAAGCCCTTAGAAGCGACTGTGGTGAAACCTTGTCAAAGGACTCCCCTAAAGTTATATTATTAACCTCAGCATCCATTTTTGTAGATGAAAAATACTCGTCCAGAGCCTTTCTTGCATCAGAAAAAGCTACGTTATTTGGTCCCCTTACAAGCTTTTTGTATAAGTCGCGTATCTCACTTTCTTCAGTGTTAAGAGCCCCTTTTTTATTTATTTCAAAAAGAGATGCACCCCAAGAAGCTTTAATATCATTATCAGTTAACCCTAAATTAGAAAGAATTGTGTATAGACGGTATCTACGTGTACCTGACCGTAAAACTAAATAAAATATTTTTTTATTAGGGTCAAGCTCTAAAGAAAAGTTAGCTCCACGCTCAAGGTTAAACTCACTCTCAAGCTCTCCATTTTTCCTAAGCCTAGAATAAACACCACTTTTTCTACGAACTTGATTTGATACTTGGTATTCATTTCCACCAATAATAGCAGAAAACCTATTTGTAAGTTTAGGGAGCGCTCCTATCTTAGCATTTTTTTTTTGAGAAATAGTTTTACCTGAAGCCTCATCTATTATTTTTATGTCAGCCCTAATAGGATTTTCTCAACTTCCTCTAGAAAGCTTTACTTCTTTTTGACGTGGGTAGTCAGTTTCACCAAGATTATCATCTATAATTACATTTTCCATAACTAACTTTTTACCGTTAGATGATATAGGGAATAGTTCCTCAATACTTGTTTTTATTGAGTCTTTTATATTTTGATTTTGAAAAACGTGGTCTAAACTATTTGGCTGCATAATAAAATTTCATTAAGGGTTAAAACTAATATAATATAAGCCAATTAATGTAATTAATCAAATTTTTAGGTATAAGAACTATAGAGGTAAGAAAAACTTACCATTTGTTAGGAACAAAACTTATATATAAGGATAAGTTTATGCCAAATAAAAAACTGCTCGTCTTAAGAGATGGAACAGTCTATGAAGACTCCGATGAGTTCGGAGTTAACAATTAAATCTTGCATTTTTAGATGCAAAATAAGTAAAACAAAATCTTAGTTAAAAGGACACACATGATTCCTATAGTCGTAGGCGTATTCGCTGGAATTGCAACGTATCACAGAGTGATACACATTGTAGAAAGCGAAAATAATAAAAAGTAGCATTATACTACTGCCTCGGCAACTAAGAAAACAAATAAGAAAAATAAAAAAATACCCCTATAAATGCAGCAGATGGTTAAAAGATCGGACATTCAAGAGGCTATCCGAAAAATTAATGATATTGAAAAACAACTCTCTGAGAATGTATTTGTTGAAATGGCTGAAGAGATCCATGGAATCGCTTTGGCCCAAGTCAGCAATAGCAACGCGTTATTTCTAGGAGATCCTGGAGTTGGAAAGTCCTTTTTGGTGATACAGTGGGCAAAAAGGATACTCGGAGGTAAATACTTTGAGTGGCTGATTGACGCCTTTACAGTCCCTGAACAAATAGCAGGGCACATCTCCCTAAAAAAGCTTCAAGAGGACGTAATGGAGCGCAATATAGAAAACACTATTTGCGATGCCACTCACGTATTTTTAGATGAAATCTGGAAGGGGAATAATGGTGTTATTAACTTTTTACTTCCAATTATGAATGAGCGGAAGTATTACAATAATAACAAAGCCCATAAAGCTCCCATCCTGGTACTCGTAGGAGCATCTAATGAGATACCTGAAGCCGGAGATCACTTAGAAGCGGCCTATGATAGATTCGTTCTTAAGTACTATGTTAATACCATAGTTGAAGACTCTAACTGGATTAAAATGATGGATAACTATCTATCTGGATTTAAAGGAGAGGAAACTACCATTACTATAGACGAGATAAAGCTTCTTCAGGAAGCTGCACGGCTAGTAGAGATCCCTTTACCAGTTAAGCGAGCTATTGTAACGATTAAAAACTCCTTAGAAGTCTCTCATGGAATAAGAGTTTCTCCTCGAGTGATAAATAATTCATTAAGAATTATTCAAGCTCAGGCTCTTTTATCCGGAAAAGATATTGCTGATGAAGAAGATCTTGAAGTCCTTCGCCATACTTTATGGAAAGATAAGGATGAGGCCAATGTAATTCATAGGGAAATTCTTAAGTACACATTTCCGGATAAGGAAAAATTAGCAAACGAAGAAACCTTAATTGCAGCATTACAAGCTGAGATAAAAGATTTTAAGTTAAGGTCAACTTCCGGAGTGGAAGACTTAAGAAAGTTAATGGGCTTAGCTGCGCAAGCTAAGGACATTAAATCTCGAGTGGAAACTATAAAAAGAGACCTCTTTGAGAAAAAAAGATCTACCAAATCAGCAGATACTCTTTTACAGAAGTGCACATCGCTGATTAGGCTAATAACTGATGAAATAGGATCGTAATGAAAAAATTAAGACCTAATTTAACAACAAGCTTCGATAAGTCTGTTAGCTTTAGTAAGCATGTTATTAAGTCTACGGATCTTGACATAAATAACTTTAGGGGAGAGCTTAAAAACTCTTCCCGCTTATTATCCTCTATTGAGGATATTAAAAAAAGTTATGATGGGGCTGAAGAACTTACAACAGATGTATTTCATTCTCTTTTTAAGTATTACCCAGAACTTATGGAGCAGAATGAGATAGACCCAAGATATATGATATCTTGGGGAGTTATTAAGCGATTAATTTCTTTACCTGAGTATGTTGAGCTAAAAATCTCAACACAGCATGATAAGCTAATGTCAGTTATAGGCACAGAAATCTTGATGTACAATTCTAAGGATATTCTGAAAGAATTAATTCTTATGTCAGAAGAAGTTTTAGACGAGATAGAAAAGGCGCTAGAAGCCGCTAAGGCTGCGGAAGCTGAGCAGGATCCTATGTCTGAAGAAGAAAAGGCCGCAATGCTTCAATCAATGGTAGATGAATATAATAAGTGGATGGGGGAAGATTATGAAAAACCTATCCCAGAAATAAAGAAAGCTTTAAAACTAACCATAAAAGAATTAGCAGGCATAACAGATGCCGGGAGCAGCTGGGGTCTTTCTTCCGACCCGAGTTATCAAAAGCTACCATACGCTGAAAAGTTAAACCTTATTAAAACTTTACGAGAAGACAAAAAACTGCAAAAGATATCTTTGCTTGCAGGAAAGTTAAAGCTCCTGGCGCTAAAAGGAAATGACGGATTCTCTAAAAGAAAATATACACATATTGATAGTGTTGAACCTGGAAGATCTTTAGATAAACTAATTCCCATGGAGTTAGGGTATTTAGCGCTTAGCGAAACTAAAGGAGCTTTTATGAAAAAGTATGTCCAAGGTGAGCTTATGCAAAGAAAGTATGGGGGTAAAGTTAAAAAAGGAAAAGGGCCTATAGTAATCTGCATTGATTCCTCAGGATCCATGGATGGTGATAGGGAAGTATATACTAAGGCGCTAAGTTTAACTTTACTAGAAGCCTCTAGAAAAGAAAAGCGAAGCTTTTTTGCTATACACTTTTCTTCTGGTAGGCGTAGTGCTGACCTATATGTAAACTCTTTTACAAAAAACTCACCATACTCTGTAAAGGATGCTTTGGAGCTTGCACAATATTTTGAAGGAGGGGGAACTGATTACAAAGAACCCCTTAAACGAGCAATGGATGTAATAAACAATGTTTCTGAGTTCTCAAAGGCTGAAATCATTTTTCTTACAGACGGCCAGGCTTCATTGGATTACGGGTTTATCACTGATCTAAATGCATGGAAAGCAAAAAAGAACGTTAAGATATCTGGAGTTTTAATTGAGGCCTATTCTCAAAAAGATGGCCCTTTAGAAAAAGTTTCAGATGAAATACATAATATAAAGAGTTTAGCCTTAGAAGGCGACGATTTAGCAAAAAGAGTGATTAATTTCATAGTATGACATTATTAGAAAACTTAACAAAAAAGGGCCTGTTTCCACCTTCAGGCCCTTTAACCGATATTATTATGTGTACTAATATTGGTCCGTATTATAGCGTATTTCACATTCCAAAGAAAAGCGGAGGAAAGCGTATAATAGAGGCGCCCAGTGCTGAGCTAAAAGATATACAACGTAGGTTTCTATATAAGTATCTAACTTACATAAAGCCTGACGAAGCTGCATATGGGTTTGTAAAAGGTGTTCAAATGAAAAGCGGAGCAGAAAAACACTGTGGAGCTAAAGTATTACTTAATATAGATTTAAAGAACTTTTTTCATTCTTTTAAATCAAAAGATTATAAGTCTACCTTAATATGGATGGCAAATGACCTTTACGAAAAGGGGCTAATAGCAGAAAGTAATGCAGAGGTTGTTTCCTTTCTAAAAAAGATTTTTTTCTTAAATGGAAGATTGCCCATGGGATCTCCATTAAGCCCCCAATTCTCCAACATAGGGTTTAGGCCCGTTGACGCAAGTATAAGAACTGTAGCAAAAAGTTTTAATGTAGAGTACAGTAGATATGCGGATGACTTGTCTTTCTCATCAAAAGACGGATCCATAGATATGCTTATTGTTTTTAATGGGGTAAAAAGACTATTATCTACTTTTAGAAAAAGTTTGTTTATTAATAATAAAAAGACAAGGATACTAAGGGCTCATAAAAGAATGGAAGTTACAGGTGTTACAGTTAATGTTAAAACCGGAGTATCCAAAAAAATAGCAAAGAATATAAGAGCTGCCATACATAACTATAAAATACAAGGCGTAATACCTGAAAAAGAATTTAATAAACTAACAGGATTTTCATCATGGATTTACCATTTGAACCCAGAGAAGGGGGCATCAATGTTGTCGACTTTACGTGGCTTAGAGATAGTATAGGACTAATAAAACCTCATAGGCATGCTTATAAATTAAAAGTAATGCACGTAACACTTCCTTTTATTTTTGATAAAAAGCTTACAGCTTTAGTTCCAGTGTCAATATCTAAATTAACCAAAGAGTCTTTTAATTATCTAACGACCCTTTTTATAGTTAGGGACATAAATAGTACTGTTCATATAGGCGTTCAGCAAAGAATCCCCTTATTACCAAAAGAGGGAGTTCACCTAGACTACTCAAAGCCCTTTCATTACAGAATAGGAAAAAAGGAAAAAGTAACAACTATAACTCACCATATTTCTGATTTAGAGGAGGAAAATGTTTTAGCAGGCATAGACGCTCTAAAGAAGGAAGTAATGCAGTTCTACATGTTCTATGTGTAAAAAAAATAAATAAAACTTGGTATAAGAATAATAGAGGTTATCATAACTCAACTTTTTTAGCCTCTATATTTTTTAAATCGACAAAATTTTAAAACGAGTGAATGAAGCTACAGGCTTTCACCGAGAATTCTAAAACCATATTATCTGTAGATTTTGACCGTCGGAACACTTGTATTCAGATGTGTAGTTACTGTTACGTCGATAATATGGAGCGTAGATACCTATCTTATTTGAATAAGATTAAACGCAATAATTCTTGGGCTGTAGACAACCCCGAAAACTTTGCTCGACAACTCGACAACGAATACTCTAAATGCAGATCGTCTAAATCTAAGAAATATAAAGGCTTAGAAAAACTACCTGTACGAATTTATGGAAGCGGTGATTATATCACAAAGCACTATGAATTTTTAAATAGAGTAAACTTCAAGTTCTATATTATTTCAAAGAACCTTACTGAAGCTTCAATGAAGGATGAATTAGAACGAGTATTACTACTCCCTAACTGTACGAGAGTAGTATTATCATTTGACAACCAGAATGTAAAAAACTATGAACACGTTAAACACCTATATGGTAAAGACGGAGTTCAGTTTGCGTTTACTGGGGACAAAGATGATTGGCACATCCAGACGCAATATAATTCACGTAAGTTTGGAATATTTTTTAATATAGGTAAGAAAAAGGTAGATGTGGAATACAGTAAAACTGTAACTGCGTCATGCCCGGCATTATCTAAAAAGATAGGACATGATAAAGCGTGTAGTATTTGCAGCAAATGCTGGAAATCTTCCAAGACTCGAGGGGATTGGAACACATAGCTAGTAGTAATTAGCATATGCTATAACACAGTTTGATTCGAACTGAAAGAAAAGAAACAATGAAAATGGTATCTTGTAATTTACACCACTCACCAGCTCTTCGCTGGCCATTTGTGATTTCAGCGTTCCGACGGATCACAGATCCTGTCCGCATCAACCAAAATGCACCACCTCAGATCGGTTCTTTTCTGTAAATTTATTCGATACTTCAGTACTAGCAAAAAAAAAGTAAAATCTAGAATTCTGCAGAAGATAAAGAAAGAGGGCGATACGCACTCATGGAATATACAGTACTCGTAATATACTTATGAGTAAGTCCATCTTAATGTAAGATGCACATAGTGCAGAAAGCAAATTAACCTACAGATTCAATAAAGTGTGATACACGCTTGTAGAAATAACCTAGATATATTACGAACGCATACTTAACGATTATGCTCTCGTCTTGACTAAGGTTAACCGAGTGTGTGACTCGGTTAGTGTAGATTAAAAGAACTTGGTAGCCGAAAGGCGGGTAAGGGTGGGTAGAACCGGTGGCAACATCGGAGAGTCTCTCGCAAAGTGACTCTAAAACAAAGAGTTAGGGAACGATACGTTCTCATAGTTACAATCTTCAAAACTCCATCACCTCGATCTATCGATCGTGATTTTTACAAATCAACGGTGACGAACCTTTGAAGCTCTGCAGTTAGTGCTCTATCATGAACACATATTAATGTAAGTGTTTTTTTTTGGTCGACAAAATCTACACACTGGATCCGGATCCTATTGGCAAAATCTAGTGACAAGTTCACCGAAAGGGAAACCAAAAATCACGAAGAGATAAGGCCCCAAGGCCGACGTCCGTGGAAAGATCAGCACAACAAACAGTGTCTAAAAAAAATTATGCGAGAGTTTAAGAGGGCTAGTAAGAAATTACTAGCCCCTTATTTTTTTTAGATTAGGATTCTTCCCACTTCACGGTTACAAGCATTCGCCCTAATCTATCAGGGGTTGGGTCGCTTTCAGATAAAATAATAACCTCTTCGTTATTAATTAAGCTTTCATACTTTCTTTTTTGGTCGTCGACCAATAGATCGAATATGTCAGTATGCTTTCTACCTATTCCGGCACTTTTGTTAAGATCGATATGTTTCATGCTTCCTCAGGATCGTCTTTTAATTTTTTTAGCTTAGGATTTGCTTCAGCCTTTTTCTCTAAAGGCTCGCCTGTGTAGGCTTCACGTTTTATTTCAGATGTTTCTTCGTCTTTAAACACCTCGTAAGTTCCATATTTTTCCATTATCTAGGCTCTCCTCTAGTATTACCCTTTGTTTTTTCAGGCTGAGGTTTGGCTTTGTTACTTTCTCTCTCGCCTGGTGATTTTTGGTTTGGCGCTGCAGCTCCAGGTCGTTGAGGATTACCTTGTTCGCCCGTCATTGGCATAACCCCGGCGTTCTGATACATTTGTATAGTTTCCATTACAACTCCGTAAGTTGTAGGTGCTCTTTTAGCTAAAGACGCCATTTCAGGTATTTGTATTTCAGGGGGTAAATACATTAATTGAATAGCCATCATTTCTACTCCTTTTACAAAGTCAGGCCCTATAACTGCGTTTTCTTTTTGAACCTCTTCCTGAAGCTTAGTCATTCTACTATTAAGCTGCTCACGCTGAGCTGCCATTTGAGCTCTTATGCCGTACACCTGGGTAACAACTTGTGCCTCTCCTTGCGCCTTAGCTTGAGCTTTGGTATCTTCTATTGAAGATTTTCTCATTTCATCTCTTGAATCTGAGATTTCCTTCATAATCTCTTCGTAAGTAAACCCAAACGAATCTAAAAGTTTTTGATCGCTCATTTTCCCCATCTCAACTAATTGAAGCATCAACTGCTTAACTTGTGGGTCATCAGCCATTCTAAATTCTTTAAATTTAAGTTTAACCTCAGGGTAGTTTAAAAAACTAACAAGCTTTGGTATTAAAAAGTGATTTAAAAAATCCAGTAGCTGCTCACGGTATATCGAGAACATATTTTCAACTTGTCTTAACCCAGCTGCCGCACTTGTCCAAGATCCTCCACCTTTTATAAATTCTAATGGAACTCCCAAAGAAGTTATAATAGTTTCTTCTAAGAACTTCATTTCTGGGGTAAGCATTAAAGATCTAGCGTTTCCGCCTAATTCCTGATAAGAAATTGGAATAGGGAATACAGCGATGTAGTTAGGATCGCGTTTCCATTTTTGAATAGTGCTCTCCATTTGAGAAGTCCATTTAGGCAAGTTCATTTGACTAAGAGGATCAATGGCTCCGGTATTAGCAGGTGCTATACTTTTTTTAGGTACAATATGCTCATGGGCAATAGCTTCATTGCCTTTTTGTAAAATTTGTAGATAGTATATTTTTTTAATTGCGGCTAGAACAATAGGCTTTCCCCAGCCCATATCACTCTCGCTTAACCCAGGTCGTTTAAAATGATAAAAAGTTTTATTGTCTAACTCTACTTTTTGCTTTTTCTTTATAGCCTCAATAAATACAGCTGGTGTATTTCTAAGTGCATGTTTATCTCCCATTAGAATCTTTTTAGATGTTTGGCCAGGGATGGAGTAAAAGTATCTAGACTCTCCATTAATTGGGTCGTAGTCTATATCTATATTCTCAGGGTTCCATCTAACTATTTTTAAGGCCTCAATAGAATTAATAGGCTCATCTTCTATAAAACACTCCACCTCTTCTCCAAGTTCCGGGTCATTGTAGAAAAACTTAAAGTTCTTAAATTTGTAAGCGACACTTTCAATAGGGTATTTTCTACCAGTCTTAGTATTAACTAAATATCTTTTAAACTTAGTAAAAATACTCAAAAAGCAATTTCCATAGGTATTATAGTCAAGACCTGCCTCTATAAGCAGCCGTTTTATTTTTAATTTTTCAAATAGTATAAGGTCATACTTTTTTCTAGTAACTTCCTCTATGCTTGACTCATACAAAAGAGGAGTAATAGGGTATTCGGTAAGTTTTCTAATAACGTTAGATAAAAAAGGATCTGTATGAAAAAACGCATAACAATACTTGAATAAGGTTTTTATGTTACTTGGCAAGGAGTTATTAGCCAAATCAAAAAATGGATTTGGGTACCTATTATTGTTTGGTCCAGATGAATCAAACTTAGCAGCTGTATATGGATCTACTGGCATTATTTACTTTCTATGTATTGCATAATTTTTAAGTATTGGATAGCCTGGTAAACAAGTGGATTATTCCCTTCAACCAGTGGAGTATGCGTAGACAGTTCTATAACTTTGTCTAAGAATTTATTTTCCTCTTTTGGGAAAACTGGTGGTAAGAATACAAGTCCGGCATCCTTAAAGAAAAACTTTATATAAGTTAAAACTTCATGAGAGAATTCCGCGTCAGGTTTAAGACTTTTCATTATTTCCAGAGCATGCCAGATTTGTTCAGGTAAGGCCCCTTCGACCCCTTCAACATCCGGCTCAATTCCGTTTAATACATGAACAATATCCTCGAAGACATAAAAGTCTATAAAAGGACCATTTGTTGTTTTTATAACATTTTTAGTTAGTAAAAGTAAAACTTCATGATCAGAGAGTGACTCACCAGAGAGCTCTCGCAAAGTTTCTGGTTCCCAGACATCCTCTGATTTTAGAGTTTCTTCAATTTCTAAAGATGATAGTTTATACATTTAAGTATGGGCTTAATTCTTTTTTAAGTGGGGTAGGGAGAGTATCATAAATAATAGGACCTTCCTCACCTCTAAGTTCTCCTGCTACTTCTGTACCAACAATAGCGGTTAGCTCACCTACTGGTATAGATCTTAATTGCTCTTGAGTAACTCCACTGACTGAAGCTATTTTTTTCATTTCTGGAGCTAATACAGCGGAAAGTGGGTGCTCAACTTTTCCACCCCAGTGTAGGTCTAAGCCTGTTTTAATATCTAACTCTGCAAGTTTCTCCACAACCTCAAAAGGCTTTAACTCCTCAGCTTCTTTTAAAAGAGACTCATATTGCTTTTTATATACCTTTTTAGAGTCTCCTCTAGCTGCGATATGCAAGGCAAAATCTTCATTGTATCTATCTGAAGTTAAACTAGCAAACTTATATAGTTTCTCTCCTCCTGGAATTTTATACCCAAAGCTATCTGCAGCTTTAACAGTATTAGCACTAAATTCATAAGCAGAGAACGGATGAAAATCATTAGACCACTGATGAAAGTATGAAGCTGCTTTTTCGATCTCTGCGGGGGTATTAATAGGGTATCTATTATTTGAGTCTGCAAATGATATTTGATCAGCTCTCTTAGCTGTTTTTTCAAAAAATCTAAAAGGGCTAACTGACGCTACGTTTACATATGGGGCTACATACTCGTCTCCACTTACGTGAGGTTTTAAAGACTCAGGAAAGGATAGCCCGTATTCCTTAGAAGCACAATGCAAGTTTGTACTTGCTACTTTAAGCATTTCATCAGGAATTGACCCGCTCATTTTTTCTAGAAATGCTATAGAAATTTCAGCGCTTTCTTTTGAATAGTGTGCATATTTACGCAACTCATCGCTGCCACGGGCAGTAACTATAAGTGCAAAGTTATCAGGTTCCATATCTCTAAGTTCGTAAGAGTCTGGAATTTCTGCAGATTGTGCTTCTTTACTTAGTCCTAGTATAACGTCTGCTACACTACTTATTTGCTTAGAAGCAACAAAATCGTTTAAATCGTAATTTAAGGAGGCTATTTTATTCATGGTACAAAAGTATATTTTTTTGTTTGTTACTACTTAATATAATGGTATTAGTACTTATTGTCAATGAACTACCCACCCACGCTAAAGCGATGGGATGGGCTTCGGGTTTCA
>Ga0100380_10001241_pt1 | contig 27784 bp, 21 predicted proteins | sample CryGeymeta201504_FD_80417 | JGI IMG/M metagenome (GOLD analysis project Ga0100380, IMG submission 80417) | Groundwater microbial communities from Crystal Geyser aquifers in Utah, USA - Crystal Geyser metaG 2015-04 | ecosystem: Environmental > Aquatic > Deep subsurface > Groundwater | place... | reverse complement strand
CGGCCGCTTGGCCTATCTGCGCGCCACCGACCCCCTGGGGGAAAGCGCCCCGCGGGCCGTGGCGGTCATCGACCCGGAGGTGGGCGACGCGGGGGATCCGGAATTGTTCGGAACCGGCTTCGACAACATGGTCAGGAACCTCGTGGTGCTGGATGATCGACTCTTCATCCAGGGCGCGGTGCGCGGTTGCCTGGATGTCCTGGAAATCCGGGGTGAACAAGCCATCGCGGTGACCGACGGCGGCCATGATTATTGGGCCATGCGGGTCGCCGGATCCCGGTTGGTTCTGGCCGGGGCGGGACAGACCCTGCCCAGCGCGATGTTTGTGGTCGACCTGGCCGAGAAGATCAAAGGCCCCCATCACCCGAGGATCATCGTCGATCCCAACCGGGAGTGGCGCCAACGCGTCGGCCTGGTGGATCCCGAACCGTTCGTGGTGGAGGTAGAGGGGCGGCAAATCGAGGGGTGGTACTACAAGCCACAGGACCTTGATCCGGATCAACTCGCGCCGGCCGTGTTGAGCATCCACGGCGGCCCGGAGTGGATGTATGGCGGCTATTTCCTGCCGGAATTCCACATCCTGCCCACGTTCGGCTACGGCGTGATCATCGCCAATCCCACCGGCAGCTCAGGGTACGGATACGAGTTCCAGACCGGGGTGCGGGGCGACTGGGTCGGCCGGCCGGCCAGGGAATTGCTGGCCTGCGTGGATGCCGCGGTGAAGGAAGGCTGGGCCGATCCCGGCGCGCTGGCCGTCATGGGCGGCAGCTACGGGGGACACCTCGCCGCCGAATTGACAACCCAGACCGACAGGTTCCGGGCCGCGGCCGTGGACCGGATGTTCCCTGACCTCGAGGCCTTCTGGGGCACGACGGACGAGAAGTGGTTTCCCGAGTGGGAGTTCTACGGTCGTCCCTGGGAACCCGCCGCCCGCGACATCTATCGGCGCAATTCCCCCACCAGCCGCCTCGGCAGGGTGGCCACGCCGACGCTCATCAGCCAGGGGATGGAGGACTATCGCTGCCTCATCGCCGGGGGCGAAATGTGGTTTTCCGGCCTGCGGGCCCGCGGTGTGCCAAGCCGTTTCATCCGCTTCCTGCACGAGGGGCACGGGATCCGGGATCCCCGGGACCAGGTCTTCTACCAGTGGCAGCTGCTGGCGTTTTTCGACCAGCACGTCCTGGGTCTGGACGACGAGGAGCGGGAAGTCGTCCCGGACACGCTTGAGGCCGGGGGCTTTCCTCGGGGGGAATAGGCAGACATCATGGGCTGGATCTTGCTTCTCGTTTTTTCGATTCCCCTGCTCTATTGCCTGTGGACCTTCCTGTTGACCTCCCTGATGGGCGGCGAACCGGAACAGATGCTATCGGGACGGGGGATCACCGCCCTGGCTCGGGAATCACTCATGCAATACTGGCTGTGGGCCATGTTGCCGCTGGATCTGTTGCGGCCATCGGGGGCCGCTCGGGAGGAGGAAACCGGTCCGATAGTGATTTTGATCCCTGGTTTCACTGAATCAGAATCCATTTTCATTCGCTTAAGAAAAGCCATGTCCCGGAAGGGGTTGAGTTTTCAGGTCTATCATTTTGATACGTTCCGCAGTGAACCGTTCGAGGAAGCCGGGCGCCTGGAAAAGTATCTCGACCGGCTTTCGCGAGAGTTCCCCGGGCGAGATCAGGTCCTGGTCGGGCACAGCTTGGGCGCCCTGCTGGCGGCCTGTTGCTACCCCGGACCGGTCGGTGGTCGTCGGCGTTTGCTGGTAGCGTTCGGGGCGCCGTGGAAGGGCACTCACCTGGCGCATCTGGCGCTGGGCCCCTGCGGCCGGAGCCTGCGGCCAACGGGCGGGTTCGTCAAGTCCCTGACGATGCCCAGCGGCCCGGAAGTGTTGAATATTCGTTCGGCCCATGACACCATCACGGTCCCCTACCGTGCGGCCACCCTGGTGGACTGCCCGGAAGTGGTGGTGGATGGTGGCTGGGGGCACAACTCGTTGCTGTGGTGCGATGAGGCCGTTAATCAAGCCGTGGAGTGGATCCGTGCCAACGGTTGAGAAAGTCCGAGGGGTTCGCGTGGCGGCCGCCTTGGCCTTGGCGGGGATGCTGGTTTCCGCCTCGGGGTGCCGGGGCGCCAAAGGCGATCCGAGCCCATGGCGCACGTTGGAGCCGGGGCTGGAAATGGCGGTTTGGTCCTCACGGAGCGGCCAGCCGGATGCCGCAGGGGACCTGAGGATCCTGCGGGTCGATCCCCAGCGTTGGCGGCTGCGGGTGATCAGCACGGAGACCGCCGGTTCCCGGGAGGGCCTCAGCCTGGAACAATGGTGCGGGGAGTTCGGTCTGGTGGCGGCCATCAACGCCGGCATGTATCAGGAGGACGGCCTCACCCATGTGGGTTACTGCCAGGTCGACGGGTGCGTGCTCAACCCCGCGGTCAATCACTACCGGTCCGCCCTGGCCCTGGACCCCTTGCGCCCGCAAGATCCACCTCTGCGCATCTTCGACCTGGATGAGACGGCGCTGGATTCGGTGGCCGCCACCTACCGGACGGTGGTTCAGAACCTGCGCCTGATCAAACGCTCCGGCGAGGCGCGATGGCGAGCAGGCACCGAAACCTGGACCGAGGCGGCCCTGGGGGAGGACGCCCAGGGCCGGGCGCTGCTCATGCACTGCTCCCGTCCCCTTTCCATGCACGATTTCAACACCTTGATCCTGGGGTTGCCCCTGGATGTCGTGTGCGCCCAGCACCTGGAAGGAAATCTCCCGGCCCAGCTCTGGGTGGACCATTCCCGCCTGGGTCCGGGGGGACCGACGTGGGATCCGGCCCGGATTCTGCCGGTGGTCCTGGGAGTGTCACCCAGGGATTCGCTTTCCCGTTAGCGGACCAGCGTCACCCGACCGGTGAGGGCCGTTTCTCCCATGACCGCACGCACCAGATACAGGCCACTGGCGGCGGTGGTGCCCTGGTCGTCGCGTCCGTCCCAGAACAACTCATGCCGGCCCTCGGTCATGGTGCCGGAGGCGAGGCGCCGCACCCGGCGGCCCCGCATATCGAAGACATCCACCCGCACGGGGCCGGCGCCGGTCTGGGTCAGCCTCAGCCGCGTCCCGGATCCGGTGACGCCGGCGAGAATTTCGAGGGAGGGTGTGCCGGTCCCCGGCAAAGGGACGCCGCTGGCGGTGCCGGCGGTGAAGCCGGTGGCCGCGCTCAGCGAGCTGCGGTTCAGGGTGTCGGCGGCGTAGGCGCGCCACCAGTAGTCGCCGGCCGGCAATTCGGGCGTGGTCCAGGCCGTGCTGCCGCTGCCCGCGGGGATGCCGTCGGTCGTGGCGACGATTTGGGTGGCCTCGGCGTCGCTGTAGACCCGAAATCCGTAGGTCAGGGTGTCTCCTTCAGGGTCGGTGCTGTTGCCCACCGAGAGTTCCGCCTGCAGACCGGTGGTCGTTCCGGCGGGGGCCAGGACCTCGGGCACCGACGGCGCCTGGTTGGTTCCCGAATCCCCATACAAAACGACGTCGTCGATGTACATGCCGTCATCCACCACGTAGCCATCGGAAGTGAGGGCAAAGCGGACGGCGATGTCCTGCCCGCCGAAAGCGGACAAATCGAGGTCCTGGTGGATCCAGGAGGCCTGGGTCCCGGTGAAGGATCCCAGGGTGAGCCAAGGGCCACCGGCGGCGGAGATCTGAACGTATCCGTAATCGTAGCCGTCTTCGAGGGCGTAGGCCGTCCAGAATTCCAGGCGGGTGGCCGGCCAGGTGCCGTTGAGGATGGCGGCGGAGGAGGCATTGTCGCCGTAGTTCCCTGCCGGAGAATCCGTCAGGGAGTGGGTCGGGCTGTGGGCCTGGGCCGTCGTCGTGGCCCAGCTGCCGGTCAAGGTCCAGTTGCCCGTTCCGGATTCCAGGTCGTCGGCCAGGATCGCCGGAGCCTGCCCCACCACGAAGTGCAACGGGTAGTCCAGGTCGCCCCCGGGCATCGACACCGTCACCGTGACGTCCACGGTGTGGCCGGATGGGCAGCCGGGATCCACGCTGAAGGGAAAGGCTGCGGAACCCAGGGTCGCGGTGGCCATGGGGACGAGGGCGCCGTAACCGGCGGTGGCGGAGGTGAACTGCACCCAGGGGTCGTTGGTCCCCAGGTGCAAGGTGCCTCCCAGGGTGCTGCTGACGGCCGACTGGTTGGTGACCGTCAGGTCCAGATATCCCGCTTCGCCGGGGTTCACGACCTTGGCCGGTACCGAGGCGGTGGCCACAGGATCGGACACCGTCACGAAGGGTCCCGCCGCCCGCATCAGCAGGATGTTCGGCCAGATGTTTTCCTCGAACAGGGGCCGGCGGCGGCTCTCAGGTGGCCAGAAACCGTCGTTGCCGCCGCCGATTTCGTTGCTGAAGGAGAACATTTTGGGGTGTCCGGCGGTCGCGGCGTAGTTCCAGTCCAGGGAACCGCCGTTGACGTTGTACAGGACCTGGCCCGGTTGGCCGGGGGTGTAACCGTTGTAGCGGGTCATCTCGGCGGCGAGCTGGTCGAAGATCGCGTCGTCCGACGTGGGGCCGGATGTGTATCCCCAGGGGTAGAGGGTCAGGTTGCTGAAGGTGTGGACGGAATTGCCGGTCATGAAGTCGTGGGCGTCGATGAAGGCCATCATGGTCTGGACTTCGGGTTCACTGGCGGCGAAGGGGCCGCGATAGGTTTCGCTGCTGGTGCTGCCGCTGCTGCCGCTGTTGTCGTATCCCCACTCGTAGGGATAGTTGCGGTTGGGGTCCACGCCGAACGTCCCGTCGCCGTTGTTCCGCCGCGTCTTGCGCCACATGCCGCCGCCGCCGGGGTCGGTGGTCTCGTTGTAGACGAACCCGTCGGGGTTGACGATGGGCACGATGGAGAGTTCGCGGTTGTCCAGCAGCCAGGTGATCTGCGGGTCGGATCCATAGTTCTGCGCCAGGTACTCGGCGAACATGATCCCGAATTCGGAGGCCATCACCTCGCGGGCATGGTGCAGGCAGTCGATGAGGATCTCGGGCTCGTTCTCGTCCACGTCCGGGTTGTCCGAGAGGCGAACCGCGAAGATCTCGCGGCCCTCGCCGCTCTGTCCGATGGAATACTTGGCGCTGACCACCTGGGGATACAACACGCGCAGGCTGTCCAGGAAGGCTGCGCTCTCGGAAAAGGTGTGGAAGATGCCGAAGTTCGAACCCTTATCCGCATAGCGGGCGATGTTCTCCATGTCCCGGTCCAGGATCCGCCACCGGAGCCCGGAAGTGCGCAGCAGTTCCAGGTCGTCCGGGGATGCCGCCAACTGGACCGCCACGCCCCGCTTGGTTGAGATCACGTCCAGCTGGTCGAGATGGGCGTCGATGAAGGCCTGGTCGGAAGGGGCGGTCAGGAGGACCTCGACGCGGGCGTGGTGGGATGGGGAGGCCCCGAAGGCCAAGGCCCCGACCGTCCCCATCACGGTCAGGATGCAGGCCAACAGGAAGCGGAAACGCATGGATAACTCCCGGGTATGCGCAAGACAGGATGAAACCGCAAGTGAAGTCATAATAATACCATATTGATTTTTCGGAGGCCAGACAATTAGGCCGGACCCCGCAGGATCCGGCCCTATTTCGGGAACATTGGCTTCGGTTTACTTGGCCTTATCCACCGCCGCGCAGGTCTTCTTGACGGCGTTGATCGAGTTCTTGAACGCCGCGCGTTCCTCCGGCGTCAGCTTGATCTTGATGATCTCTTCCACACCGTTCTTGCCGAGGATCGCAGGCACGCCCACGAACAGGTCCTTGACCCCGTACTCGCCTTGCAGGCAGGCGGCCACCGGCACGATCTTGCGCTTGTCGAAGGCGATGGCCTCGACCATCTCCAGGGCGCTGACCGCGGGGCTGACGAAGGCCGAGCCGCTGCCGAGCAGGCCGACCACTTCGCCGCCCGCCTTGCGCGTGCGGTCTTCGATCTTGGCCAGCTGGGTCTTGGAAACGAACTGCTCCACGGGCAGCCCGTAGACGCGGCAGGCGCTGCGGATGGGCACCATGGTGTCGCCGTGACCGCCGAGCACAACCGCTTCGACGTTCTCCACCGAGACGTTGGCCGCCCGGGCGACGAAGTACTTGTAGCGGGCCGAATCCAGGACGCCGGCCATGCCCATGATCTTGTTGGGTTTGAACTTCAGCTTCTTGAAGAGCCGGTAGACGATGGCGTCCAGGGGGTTGGCGATGGAGATCACGAAGGCATCCGGAGCATACTTCTTGATGCCGGCGGCGACCTGGTCGGTGATCTTCAGGTTGATCGAAAGCAGTTCCTCGCGCGAGGGGAAGGTGCCGTCGGGACGCACGGCGCGGGGGACCCCGGCGGTGTTGATGATGAAGTCGGCGCCCTCGATGACCTCGTAGGTCTTGCTGCCCTCGATGTTCACGTCGCGGCCCATGACCGGCGTGGCTTCGGCGATGTCCAGGCACTTGCCCTTGGCGAATTCGGGGGGCTTGACGTCCACCAGACCCACGTTGCGGGCCAGGCCGCGGCTGACGATTTCCGAGACGACGACGCCGCCGATATTTCCGCCGCCGATGACTCCGATCTTGTTGATCATGACCGCGTGCTCCTTGCCTTTGGGGATGATCGTGTTTTTGTTGGGAACTCGGTCACGATAACACCCCCGGTCGGACATTTCCAGCGGGTTCGGGGGAGCGAAAGCCAAGGATATCAGTCTTCTATCACCACGGGCGGTGCAGGGCGATGACAGAGGAACACCGGAACGACTGGGACCGTCGCTACGATCAGGAACGATTTTTCTACGGTGAGGAACCCCATCCATTGCTGGCGCACGAACTGCCCGGTTTGCCCGCAGGCAAAGCCCTGTTTTTGGCCGAGGGCGAGGGGCGCAATGCGGTGTACGCCGCGGGACTCGGGCACGCGGTCACCGCGTGGGACAGTTCGGCCGTCGGGCGGCGCAAGGCCTTGGAACTGGCGGCCCGTTGCGGCGTGGAAATCGACTACATCCTGGGGGATCTGATCGAGGGTGACTGGGACAAGGATTCCTGGGACCTGATCGTCATGGGCTACGCCCACATGGGCCCGCAGGACATGGCCGATGTCCACCGCCGTGTGGTCGCAGCGCTGCGACCCGGCGGGCATCTCCTGCACGTTTCCTTCAGCAAGGCCCAGTTCGGGCGCAACTCGGGCGGGCCGCCGCGGCTGGAATGGCTGCACGACCTCGACGAACTGAAGCGCCAGTACGCCGGGCTGGATCTTTTGCGGGCCGAGGAAAAGGAAATCGAGCTGGACGAGGGGAAGGGCCACCGCGGCCCGGCGATGGTCATCGAGATGGTGGGGGCCAAGCCGACGGCCGGTGATTAGCCCAAAACCCCCGCCACCGCGATCCTTGACCAGTCCTCGAAGCTGGCTCCCTCAGGGGCGTCTCCCGGCGTCGTCATTGCGGGGAGTTTGGCGGCTTCGATCCAGTGCGCCTGGTGCGGTTCGGACTGCCGGGAAACCAGTTCCATGATCTCCTCGTCCTCGCCGGGCATGCTGTCCAGGGCCACGGTGAAGACCACCCCGAAGTGCACGCTCGAAACGTCCTCACTATCGGAGTTGATATACCCGCGCATTTGCAGAGCGTCGGGCCCGGGGTTCAATCCGGTTTCCTCTTCCAGTTCCCGAATCGCCGTGGCCATGACCAGGCCGTGGGCCTTCACCACGTCATCGGTGCGATCCACCGGTTCGATGTGCCCGCCGAAGCCCACGCTCCACAGCCCGCCCAGGCGCGCCTCGGTGTGCTTCGTGCGGCGCTGGTAGCACAGAACGCGCGCTTCGGCGCCCTCGCCCCGCTGCAGCATCATGTAGGGGATGACCTGCTTGTAGTGGCTGTTCTGCTCCATGTAGTCGCGCTCGGCGAAGAACAGGTGCGGGGCCAGGGCCTCGAGATCGACGGCGCCGTCGGGCAAAAACCCTTGGGGGCTGAGGCCGGGGAACAGGTGCTTGCGTTCGATGACCAGGATGCTGCGCACGGCTCGTCCTTTGGGCAGAATGGGAGGTTGTCGCGTGGTCCGAAATTAACACGGAGCGGGCCTCTGTGCACGCCCAGGTTATCGGCGCCTCGCCCTGTTGGTTGCCGGTGGGTCCGGGTGTCTTCCGTGCGGAAGCGCATTGGAGGGCCGCAGGCCCGACCTAAGCTTCAAACGGAAGACACCCGGACCCACCGGCAACCTCAGGGCAGGAACCGCCCAACATCCGCCAGCTTGTTGGGCAAATACTCGTCCATCACGTAGTTGAGGCCGTGCTTGGCCAGGGCCTGCTGCTCGGCGCGGACCCCCATCTTGATCATCTGCTGCAGGGCCTGCTGCCACGCCTTGTAGTGCAGGATGAAGGGATCGTTCTTCAGGGCGTCCTTGGCGCGCTTGATATCCACGTCCTTCAACGGGTGTGTCGGCAGCTCGTAGTCGATGATGTCCTGCGGGGTGATGCCCAGCAGATGCGCCTGGGGCACGCAGAAGTACTCGTTCAGGTGCGCGGCGTTGCCGCTGCCCACCTTCAGGGTGCGGTAGATGTTGCTGAAACCGTAGGGGTCGCCGTCGACGAACACGTAGACCGGCAAGCCGTGGCTGTCGGCCAGGCGCCGCACGAAGCGGCGGCAGGCGCGCGTGGGCACGCCGCCCAGGGAGATCAGGATGCAGTCGGCCTTCTTCCAGTAGTTGTGTTTGACCAGGCGCTGGAACATGCCGGCGGTCTCGATGCAGAGGATGAAGGTGGCGTCGGTCTCGAACTCCAGCTCCTCCACCGAGATGGGGATGGAGTAGGCACCGCTGCCGAAGCGGGTGCAGTCGATGCGCAGCTTCTCGCCGGTGTCGCGATCGTGGTCGATGACCACCAGGCGGCCGGCCACGTCGCCGCCCTTTTCCTCGGGCACGAAGCCAAGCTGCTCGCGATTCACGCCGAAGAAAGCCTCGACATCCTCCATCACCGTGTCGGATTCGGGCTGCTCCTTGAAGCGCGCCTCGGCCCAGTTCTTGGAGACGTAGTAGGCCTCTCTCTTGGTGGCGATGTCGTCGGTCTCGACCAGTTCCTTGGACAGGGCCATCATCTTGAGGGTCTGCGCGAAGGTCTTGACGGTGTTGACCGTCAGGGTGCGTTCCTTCAGCTTGCCCTTCATCTTGAAATAGCCCGTGGATCCGCTGTAGGTCACGTTGCTCAGCGAGCGCAGGGGAAATTTCATCACCGGCTTATCGCCCAGCAGGATCTTCTGCCGGATGAGGTTCGATTCGCTGCGGATGCGCCGGGCCACCTTGCCGAAGGCGGCGCCCCGACCTGCCGCCTGATCCACCGGGTCGGCCTTGGCGTTCACCTTGGTAGGTGCCTTGACCGGTTTGGCCGGAGTCTTCGCCGCGGCCTGGGCGGCCGGTTTGCCGAAGCCCAGTTCGCCCTGGGAGGAGGCGGATTTCGCGGGCGCCTTCTTGGTCGTCTTCTTGGTTCCCGTCTTCTTGCCGGTCTTCTTGTTTGCCGCTGCCACGTCGAACATCCTTCCAGTCCGGCACCATGCCGGAACCGTGTTGTCGGTCAGAGGGCGACGCCGTAGATGTCGCCGAACTTTGCGCGCACGTGCGCCAGGAACGGGCCGGTCGAAAGAGGCTCGCCCGTCACCCGCCGGCACAGATCCTCGGCCGGGTACAGGCTGGCCGGGCCGTGCACGTTGGTGCGAAGCCAGCCCAGCAGGCCGGAGGTTTCGCCTCTGGCCAGTTGTGCGTCCAGATCCGGGATGTGCTTGCGCGCCGCCGCATGGAACTGGGCCCCGTACAGGTTGCCCAGGGCGTAGGTCGGGAAGTAGCCGAACAGGCCCAGCGACCAGTGGATGTCCTGCAGCACGCCCTGGCGGTCGGTGGGAACGTCCAGGTCGAGGTATCGCCGCACCTTCTCGCGCCACAGGCCGGGCAGGTCGTCCACCTGCACGTCTCCACCCACCAGGGCCCGCTCGATCTCCATGCGCAGGACGATGTGCAGGTTGTAGGTGACCTCGTCGGCCTCGATGCGGATCAGGGAGGGCCGCACGACGTTGGCCGCGCGGTAGAGGTCGTCAGCGGCGACGGCGCCGAAGGTCTGGGGCCAGGTGTCGGCCAGCCGGCCCTGCAGCCAGCCCACGAAGGGACGGCCGCGGCCCACCAGGTTCTCCCACGTCCGCGACTGGGATTCGTGGATGCCCAGGCTGATCGCCGAACCGGCGGGCTCGCCGGTGTGGTCGGCCGGCAAGCCCATTTCGTACAGGGCGTGCCCCCCTTCGTGCATGCTGGCATACAATCCCGTCTGCAAGTCGCCCTCGTCGTAGCGGGAGGTCACGCGCACGTCGCCGGGGTTGAACCCCTGGGTGAAGGGGTGGGTCGAGGCGTCCAGACGTCCGGCGGTGAAGTCGTAACCCATGGTCTCGAGCACGATGCGGCCGAGCCGATCCTGGTCGGCGGCGGCGAAGGTCCCCCGCCAGAGGTCGTCTGTCGGGGGTGCCGGAGCGCCGCGCAGGGCATCCAGCACCGGCACGAGGCCTTCGCGCAGGGAGGTGAACAGGGTCTCCATCTCGGCGGCTTTGGCGCCCGGTTCGTACTCGTCCAGCAGGGCGTCGTAGCGCTCGGTATTCCAGCCCACGGCGTCGGCCTCCTCGCGCCGCAAGTCGACCAGGCGCTTCAGACGGGGCGCGAAGAGGGGCCACTCGTTCTTGGCGCGGGCTTCGGCCCACGCACTCTGGGCCAGGCTGCCTTCCTCCGCCAACTCGGCAACCAGGCGGCGCGGCACCTTGACCGCGCGATCGCGCCGGCGCTTCAGTTCGCGCAGGTTGGCCCGGGGCCAGGGGTCGTCGCTCTCGGGGAGGGCTGCGGCCGCCTCGTCCAGCAGATTTCCCAGCTCCGGTGCGACCATGAGGTCGTGCTGCAGGCCGGCCACGGTGGCTTGCTGGCGGGCCCGGCCGGCCACACCCCGCGGGGGCATCACGACTTCCTGGTCCCACTCCAACAGGCCCATGATGCCGCCCAGATCGTGGATCTCGCGGTAGAGGTCAAGCAGTCGGCCGTAGGCGTCGGTCACCGGGATCTCCCTTCTCAGAGCTTGCGGCTGCGCTCGAGCGTGTCGGTCAGGGTGGTGATGATCTCTTCCCTTTCGGCGTCGTCGATCCCCAGGATCTCCTGCAGGGCGTCGCCGATGTGGGGGATGTACTTCTGGATGTAGTTCTGCTTTTTGGCTGCGTCCTTTTCGCGTTCGCGCCGCCGGATGTGGCGTTGCAGACGGCGCCCGGCTTCCTGCAGGCCCAGCTTGAGCTCCTTGATGATCTCGGGGTAGTGCGCCACCGCTTCCTTGCTCTCGGAGGTGAACGGCACCCATACCGAGGCCATGTGCACCAGGATCACCAGCGGGCCGGTGGGCAGCGCGCCCCGGCTCTGCTGCAGGCCGTAGCTGCGCCAGTTGCTGGTCAGGATGGATTTGTGGATACCGCAGGCCGAGGCCTGGTACAGCAGGGGCACGCGGTTGGCGAAGCGCATGACCGTGGCCAGCTCGTCTCCCGGCAGCTTGCCGCCGTAGGCCAACCCCACCTCGATCTGGAAGGGGTTGCCCCGGTAGACGGACGCCGGACGGGTGACCGAGGTGTAGAAATCGGCCTCGACCCCGCTTTTGAGCCCGGCCATCACCAGCTCTTCGCCGATGGGGGACAGGCAATCGGTGGGCGGGGAGGAGATCTTCGTCGCGGCGATGCCATCGAGCAGCTTCTGGATGTCGTCCTGCACCAGCCGCTTGGGGTTTTTGCGGGCCGGCAGGTCGGCTTCGGCGAGAATGTTCTCGGCGGTCTTGGGGCCGACCTTGCAGAATTCCTCCTTGAGGAAGCTGGTGAGGTTGCGGCACTTGGTGTCGGTGAGCATGCGCGATAGGATGCCGAGCTCGACGCCGTAGGGGTGCGGCTGGATCTCGGCGGCCTCGGGGGGCATCTCGGTGGTGGCGTTGGCGCGGATGACCGTCTCGCCCTTGGGGTCCTTGTAGGTCAGGTGAAGGTGCGGGTTGGCGATGGCGGTCTGTTCGAGATAGTTGTCCACCGAGTGCTGGCCGCGCTTGTAGCTTCCGGTCAAGGTGATCTCGATGCGCGTGCCGTGCTCCTTCTCCCAGACGGTCTCGTCCCCCGAGAGGATCACCGGTTCGTTCTTCTTCATGTCCAGCATGATCTGGAAGCGGTGCGCCGGCTCCGTCGGCCCGGTGCGGCTGTAGATGGTCACCGGTCGTCCGGTCGTCAGCTGGCCGTACATCCCGGCGGCGGAGATGCCGATGCCCTGCTGGCCACGGCTCTGCTTGAGGCTGTGGAATTTTGACCCGTACAGCAGCTTGCCGAAGATCTTGGGAATCTGGGCCTGGACGATGCCCGGCCCGTTGTCCTCGACGATGACCTTGTAGCGCTCCTCGTTGCGCGCGCCGCGGGCCGTCGCCGCGGTCTTGCCGTTTTTCCCGTTCTGGTTTCCGTTGGCGGCTTTTTCTCCACTATCGGCCGTCAGTTCCAGGTTCTTGCCCGCCGGACGGTCGGGTTTGATCTCCACGTACAGCCGCGGCGCGAAACCCGCCTCCTCGCAGGCGTCCAGGCTGTTGTCCACGGCTTCCTTGATGGTGGTCAGCAGGGCCTTGGCCGGCGAATCGAAACCCAGCAGATGACGGTTCTTGGTGAAAAACTCGCTGATGGAGATTTCCCGCTGCTTGCTCGCCATGCTCTCGGCGGTGCCGTTCGCGCGCTTTCGCTGGGGTGCGGCCATGGGGACACCTTCCGTGGTGTGTTGCTTCCTGAACGATAGGAGGGCTGCCTGGCCGAATCATGCTCCGGGAGGGCAGGCGGAGGTCAACTGTAGAAAAAACCCGGCCGCCGGTCAACATTTCGCTGAGAGCGGCGCTCCCGGGGCGGCTTACCGGTAGGTGGCTTTGATGGATCCGAAGCTCTTTTGCTGCGCCGGCACCATGGTCTGACAGCGCAATTGCAGGCTGAAAGTGCCTGCGCCGGTTTCCGGGGCCAGGGCGGCGTCCACCCCGAGGTAAACCGTGGCGTCGTTGAAATCGTTGTTGGACCAGGTCAGGCTTTCGGCCTGGCCGGCCGTCTTGGCGTCGGCCCAGAGCATGCATTCGGCGTCCGGGCTGCAGGCCGAAAACAGCCACAGGATGGGGTCCAAGCTGGCGGGGATGTCCAACAAGGTGGCCGTGAACTCGTGGTAGGCGGCGACGGTCACGGCGTACCACTGCTCCCCCGAAGCCGCCAGGATCGGGCTGCAGGGGTTGGAGTGGACCTGGTCGGCCTGACCTTCCAGGTCGCCGTCCAGATCCGTGGTTCCCACCTGGCAGGCCTCGGTCAGGGCTGTGCTGCAAACCTCCCCAGGCAAACCCGGTTCCCGAGCGGACAACTCGAGGGTGAAGTCCCCGGCCTGGGGTTGGGGTTGGGCGAACCCGTCGACCACGAGGGTGTAGGTCCCCGGTTCGAGCACGTATTCGAATTCGATGTTGGCGGCTGCCAGACAGGCCTCGTTGTCGCAGGCCGAAAGCAGGAAGAGGTCCAGATCCCTTTCGCCCAGGTTGCGCAATGCGGCAAAGAGGACGACCGGCGCTTCGATGGTCAATGCGTAGGAGGCCTCGGGTCCGGTCTCGCTCCAGGGGCTGCAGGCGTAACCGTCCACGGTTCCGGTGCCGAAGGTGCTGTCGACGATGGTCAGGGCGAATCCCGGGTTGACGGTCAGGGTCTGGCGGGGGGTGCAGTCGAAGGTCGTGCGCAGGAAGACGAAATCGGGATCCGCAGGTTTGGGCATTTCTTCGGCGCGAACAGTCAGGCCCACAGCCAGGCACAGGGTCAAGGCCGCCGCCAGAGGCAACACAAAGCGGAACAACCGGGCTTGAACCGGAGACATGGTGCTTCCTTTCGGGCTTTCAGGGGTGGTTCAAGCCTCAGTATAGCACTTCGGCGCAGGCCGTGGCTACCATGCGCGACAGTTTGCGGGCGGAATCGGCCGTGAGATGGCTGCCGTCGTAGGAATCGAAACCATCCTGGGGAATGTCCAGCCAGATGCCTCCGGCTTGTTCGAAACGGGCACGGAACTTCTGCACATCGAATTGGGAGATGCGGTTTTCGGCGGCGATCCGAGGCGGATATGACGGCGGGAGGAATGCCAGCACCGTGATGCCGCGTGAGGTCCATGCGGCGGTACCGGCCATGAATTCGTCGATCATGGTGGTATCGACAAGATGCCCGCTCATGCGCTCCCTCGTGGCGGTGAGGTCACTCAGGTCGTCGTGGGGCTGCTGGTCGGATTCAATCCACCCTTCCGCGTGAAAGATTTGACACAGACTTTTTTTGGGCTGGATATTGAACTCCCGGCGGAAGAACAGCGAAGGCGAAAGAGGTTGGAACCACTCGGCCAGGACCGGAACATTTTGGTATAACCAGACCTGGTCCCAGGGTTTGTGCAAGTATTCGTGATACTGGGAATTGGCGGTTTTCTCCGGCATGAACGCCAGAGCAGTAGGGGCCAGGAGGATGACGGGTCGTGGTGAATTGGAATCCAATAGGTTTTCGGTAGCCGTGAACATCTCCTTGTTCATGCCGCCGGCCTTGAATGAGAAATTGAAGATATCGAGATCCTGGAGACTCTCCATCATGACTGTGGGCGACAACCCCCGCAGTCCCCTGGAATCACCCAAAATCACACAATCGTACTTCTTGTCCTGGTGTGTCTTGTTGATGAAGAACCAGGCCTCCCGGGCGCGGGTATCTTCCAAGGGATTGGGAGAAGATGGGCGCAGAACCGCAAGAATGATCAGGCCGATCACCGTCAAAAGGAAGGTTCCCAGAATGCGCTCGCTCTTCATCATCACCCCTAGAACTGGAAGTAGATGAACTGACTGCCCGGCCCGCGGAAAAATACGCAGGCGACGATGATCGCGGCCATGGCGGCGGTCTGAACCGGAGGCCGAATGGCCTGCGGCAAGAATTCCCGCTCGTTCCAGTGCATGAAGAACCAGAATTCCCGCAAGGCGGCGATGGCGACGATCACACCGATATTCATGAGTTTGACCCCGCCCAGGTCATACATCAGGCCATCGGTGCCTCCGTGGAAGGAGAACAGGCTGCCCACGATCGAGGCCGCCTGTTCCAGGGTGTTGGCCCGGAAAAAGACCCACGTCACCCACACCTGGATCAGCAACAGGGTCGAAGCCAGGTAACGGCCACCGGGCCAGGCCATGACCTTCTGCGGCCATTTCGTGAACCTTTCGACCGTCGCTCCGGCCGCATGCAGACCGCCCCAGATGATGAAGTTCCACGCCGCCCCATGCCAGAAACCGGAGACGAGCATGGTGATCCACATGTTGATTTCGGACTTCAGGGCTCCGTGACGAGACCCGCCCAGGGGAATGTAAACGTAATCGCGAAACCACGTGGACAGGGAGATGTGCCAGCGGGTCCAGAACTCACGCAGGGAGGTGGCGATATAGGGGTGGTTGAAGTTCACCATGAAATCATAGCCAAGCCACTTGGCCAGGCCTCGCGCGATGTCGCTGTAGCCGCTGAAATCGCAATAAATCTGGAAGGCGAAGGCGGTCATGATCACCCACCAGTAGAGACTGTTCGGCGAGTGAATCGGATTGTTGAAGGCCTCGGTGACGTAATAGGCCAGGTTGTCGGCGATCAGGACCTTCTTGGCGAAACCGTGCACGACCAGATGCAGGCCGTCCCACCGGTCCTGTTCGGTGGTATGGCTTTCCCTTTCCAGCTGGGGCAAGAGGTCGGCGGCCCGGATGATGGGGCCGGCCACAAGCTGGGGGAACAGGGACAGGTACGCGAAGAAGTGGAACGGGTTATGGGTGGGTTTGAGCTGGCCCTTGTAGATGTCGATGGTGTAGCTCATGGACTGGAAGGTGTAGAAGCTGATGCCGACGGGCAGGATCAAAACGAAATCGGGAATCCGGGATTTCAGGTCGACGTCCATTCCCGCCAGGGTGAGGACGAAACCGATGTTCTCGGCGAAGAACCCGCTGTATTTGAAAACCATCAGGGAGCCGATGTTGCCGAGGATGGATAGCCCGAGGTATAGTTTTTTCCGGTCGGGATGAGCGGCCATGCCCAGCCCGGAGATGTAGTCGAGAAGCCCGCTGGCGAGGATCAGGAACAGGAAACGCCAGTCCCACCAGCCGTAGAACAGGAACGATGCGGCCACCAGGAAGACGTAACGGGGCTGCCGATAGGGCTTGATCACCGGCCACAGGGCGAAGAACACCGCCGCGAAGACCAGGAAAATAACCGAATTGAAGAGCATCTGTGCCGTCCGTCACGATCAGCAAGGGTCAAGGAGTTGTTGGTGGTAGGCCCGCCTGGGAGCGCGACAATCCGGTCCGCTCAAATGACGGGTTCCGGATATTATCATTGTCGGGTGGCTGAATACCAACATGAGAATTTTGTGATCACATGTAACCCAGATCCCGCATTTCCTTCTCGATGCGCCGGCGTTCAGCGTCCGAAAGGTCGTGGTTGCCGAGAGGGCCGGGAACGGGCGCGGCAAGATGCTCATCCAGAATCGCCTGGAGACCTCGCCTCAATTCCTTGTCGTTGATCAGGTTTCTCGTCTCCCGGGGATCCCGGGCCAGGTCGAAGATCTCGGAGCCGAGCTTCCGCTGCCGGGCCATGTTGATCCACATCTTCAGCCGGGTGATGCGATCCAGGGACGGGTTGGGCCTCGGAACGACGAGTTTGTGGTCTCCCCGGCGCACGGCGATCTTCGATTTGCCGTGGCAGAAGACGGGGCCGGGTTCTTGCCGGGAGCCAGCCATCAGATTGCCCAGATCCGTGGCCGGCGCCCCTGCCGCTCCGGCCATTTCCAGGAGGGCCGCAAGCATTTGGACCTGGCTGGTCGGTCGGGTGATGGCGGTCCCGCCTGCCGGTTTTCCGGGGTCACGGATGATGCCGACGGTGCGGACGACCTCCTCGTACAGGTGAATGCCGCCGTGGGCGAATCCACCATGCTCCAGGAACTCTTCCCCGTGATCGGACAGGACGGCCACCACGGTGTCGTCGGACAGGCCCAGATCGTCCAACCCGGCCAGCAGATTGCCCACGGCCAGGTCGTTGTACCGGACCGCCGCGTCATACTTGTCGATGATCCACTGCAGGGTCGCCGGGTCGAGTTTGCGGCGCCCCCAGTTGACGTCCTTCATGAACCTGAACATGGTCGTTTTGCGCCGACCGGGATCCAGGCGCTCGGCGCGCGGAAACAGCAGGTCGGTGACGGCGGGGTCGGCGCCGCGTGCGGCCTGGGAGTCGAAAACGTCGGCATGCTCGTCGGGCATGCGGAACGGGGTGTGGGGGCCGTCGTAATGGAGGAAGAGGCAGAACGGACTTTCGCCTTGTTGCCGTGCGCCGAGCCATTCCAGGGCCGAAGCCGTGACGTCGAGGGGGAGATTTTTGCTGAAATCGAACCCGCGCGTGTCGGTCACGGCCTCGATGGGACCCCAGATGTTGCGCAGGAGGTTCTGGAAGAACCGGAAGGTCACCACGCCGGCGGTTTCCATCTGGTTGCCTTCGATGACTCCGGCCAGCGGTGAGGAGGCGGCCTGCGAAGTGAAATCGAATACACCGTGGTGGTGCGGGTGCAAGCCGGTGAACAGGGAGGTGAAGGCCGGCGCCGTGAAATTGGAAACCGACCACAGGGCGTCCAGGCGGGTTCCTCCCGCCGCGAGACGGTCAAGGTTCGGCGAGGTGGGCCGCCCGTAGCCATAGCACCCCAGATGGTCGGGGCGCAGGGTATCGATGACGATGAGCAGGATGTTCTTCACGAAATTCGCCTCGGGTCGGGTTTTCTGCGTGCGACAGCGGCCATGATAGCAGATTGCCGGTTCGACGACGAACCATAAGGGAATCGTCGACGGGTTAAAATTACCGTTAACCCGCGCTTAACGTTGACGATGACAATTCAGGAACGATATTGAGGCCGGGTCCCGAACCCTGCCGAGCACGAAGCCCCTACGCCGAGGAGCCGGGAAATGAAAGTCAACTTCGTGGATCTCAAGGCCCAGTATGCGACGATCAAGGACGAGGTGAACACGGCCATCCAGGATGTGCTGGACAGCTGTGCCTTCGTCAACTCCCGCAGCTTCGAGGCCGACTTCGCCGAGTACATCGGCACCGAGCACTGCGTGGGCCTGGGCAACGGTACGGATGCTTTGACTCTGGCCATGAAATCCCTGGGGTTGGGCTCGGGGGACGAGGTCATCACCGCCGCCAACACCTTCATCGCCACCGCCGAGGGCATCGGCCTGACCGGTGCCACTCCCGTGTTCGTGGACTGCGATCCGGTGACCTACAACATCGACCCCGCGAAGATCGAGGCGGCCATCACCGACCGCACCCGGGCCATCGCGCCGGTTCACCTGTATGGTCAGCCGGCCGACATGGATCCGATCATGGCGATCGCCAAGGCCAACGACCTTCTGGTCATCGAGGACTGTGCCCAGTCCCACGGGGCGACCTATAAGGGGCGGAAGGTGGGAACCTTCGGGAACGCGGCCTGCTTCAGCTTCTATCCCGGCAAGAACCTGGGTGCCTATGGCGATGCCGGCGCCGTCTGCACCGATGACGCCGAACTGGCCGCCGGAATCCGCAAGTGGAGCGACCACGGCAGCGCCATCAAGTACCAGCACGATTTCGAGGGCACGAACAGCCGTATGGACGGGATCCAGGGCGCCGTGCTGTCGGTCAAACTGCGCCATCTGGACGCGTGGACGCAGCGGCGCACCGCGGTGGCCGAACGGTACAATGCCGGGCTGAAAGACGTCTGTGTGGTGCCCCTGACCGCCGAGGGCAACAAGCACGTCTGGCATCTCTATGTCATCCAGGTGAACAACCGGGAAGATGTCATGGCCCACCTGACGGAGAAGGATATCGCCTGCGGTATTCATTATCCCGTGGCCTTGCCGGTGACCCCGGCTTATGCCCACCTGGGATACTCGGCGGAACAGTTCCCGGTGGCCTGTCCTGCCGCGGGCCGGATTATGAGCCTTCCCATGCACGGGGACCTGACGAATGAAGACGTGGATCTGGTGATCCAGGCGGTGCGGGAAGTTGCCAAATAGGGCGGATATGGTTAAATTTCGAAGTCACTTGAGGTGTCCATGGGATCCCGGTTTGGGAGATGGGATCCTCCGCGCGCTGGGAGAGGTATGCCGAGGTTGACACCGGAAACAGCTGACCCTATCTATCATGCACCTGCCGTAACTTCGGACTGCCAGGGAGACCCAAGCGATTAATTGGTAAAGTCCGCTCCACGAAGAACGAAAACCTGGAAGACGCCAGAGATAGCCGTGTTGTGACGGCTGCGGACCGAAGAGTCCGTTGGCAGAAGCGTTGATTCCTGGCGTGGCTTTTTCAGCCCGGGGAAATGGCATGTCGAAAATTTATGATGCATACAAGAAGCAGGCGGGGAAATCCCTCGATTTGACCCAGCAGGTCAAGCGGGCGGGTTCTTTCACCTTGTTCCCATCTCCGGTCGGCCCACAGCAAGGTGATTTTGACCGCTTGGCCAACCGTATACTATCCCTGCGCCTGAACAATCGCGGCACCGTGCTCGGTTTTGCTGCCAGCGCCTCGGGCGAAGGCGCCAGTTTTGTCTCCTACAACGCCGCAACCATTCTGGCCCAGGACTATGGGCAGCGTGTGGCTTGGATCGATGGCAACTTCCTCTCCCCGCAGGCCCGGCTCCGCGAGCAGAATCTCCTTTCCTTCAGCACGTTGTTGCAGGATCCGGATCTGACCGATACCATGCTGGTCGACAACAACCCGTTCCTGATCGGAGCAGGAGATAATCTTTTGGGCGTAAAGGGTTTGTTCGCCGATGAGACATATCCCGATCTTCTGGGGCGGCTGACGGGCCGATTTGATTTCGTGATACTGGATCTGCCGCCGGTGCTGGTCAGCCCCGATACGGCATTGATGGCTGCGGGCTGTGACGGGGTTCTGCTGGTCATCGAACAGAAATTCCTCAAATGGGAGATCGTGGAGCACGGGGTTCAGACTTTGCGGGACAAGGGTGTCCAGGTGCTGGGTTCGGTCATTAACCAGCGTCAATTTGCTTTACCCAAGGTTATTTATGACCGACTGTAGGACGGGAGGCTCCATGTTCAGGATGAGATTTTTAGTCCTAATTGTGGCGGCCATGACTGTCCCCTTGATGTTTCTGGTAGGCTGTGCAGGAAGTTCCGGCCCAGTGGTGCGCAGCAATTTTGTGGAGTTCAGCCCGGAACAATTGCAGCAGATCGATGCCGACAAACAGTACGAATACCAGTTGCAGACCGACGACCTCTTGAAGATCGCCTTTGCGGACGAGAAGAAGCTCAGTCTGGACCCGGTGCGGATTCTGCCTGACGGAGCAGTGACCCTGGTCGGCCTCGACCGCGTGAAGCTGGTGGGTTTGACTGTCACTGAAGCGGATTCCGTCATAACCGAGGCCTATTCCCGACAGTATCGGGATCCTCGGATCTCGGTCATCGTGTTGGAATCGGCGGGTCGGCAAGTATATGTGCTTGGGGAAGTGCATAACCCTGGTTTGATCAAACTCCCCATGGGGGGGCTGGCCCCAATCGCCGCCGTAACCATGGCTGGTGGTTTTACCGCCGACGCCGCCATGGGCTCAACGGTCCTGGTGCGCGTGACTCCTGTTGGATACATGGTGCAGGAGCTTAACCTTTCCGACTTCCAAAATGTCGCATCCAACTCCCTCGCCACAGTAAATCTGAGGCCCTACGATATCATCTATGTACCGCGTTCAAAGACCGGAGATTTTGCCTATTTCTCCAAATCGATTCTGAACAACCTGGTCAATGTCACGAGGATCGCTTCGGACTTGAAATACATATTTGGGAATGCGGGGAGGTACTAGGCATGCTGGGGATCAGTCCCGAAACCGGTTTGACCACTCCGGGCCAGAATACGGGCATTACTCTGCGGGATGTGGTATTCATCCTCTTCCGGCGGCGCTGGGTTATCTTGGCTATCTCCTTGCCAATTATCTTGCTTGGTGGAACAAGCCTTTTTCGTCAAACAGGTTCCTTCACGGCCAGCGCCCGTGTGCTGGTGGAACTCCAAAAAGTTGATCTTCCCCGCTGGGATTCAACGGGAAGATCTATTGATTACGATCGTGAATTAAGCACCCTGTATACCATTGCCATGAGCAATCCTGTGGCCCTGCGAGCGGCCGTCACTCTGCAAGACAGCGTTGGAGTGATGATATCCCTGGATGACAATTTGGTTGATCTGGCTCAAGACAATAATCTTTCTGATTTTCTGCTGGATGGGCTTGATGTGTCGGTGATCGGGGAATCCAATATCCTGGAATTCCGCTTTTCTTCAGCGGATCCCAGAATTTCCCTCATGGCCGTCGGAGCATTGCGGGACGCTTTTGTGGAGTATCAAATCCACGGTCGAAAAGACAAGAGGGCTGTTCAGTTCTATACAGAGCAAATGAACGGTGTGCGTTCTCAGATTGATTCACTGCTGGCTCGACGTGGCCAGGCACTCATGGAAAATCAATATATCTCTTTGACCAAGGATCTGGATCACGTGAGCGGCACCCTTGCCGATCTACGGAATGGCTTAAACAAGTCCTGGATTGATCGTAAGAGTCTTGAATCCAAGTTTAATCAATTGTCAAAATACCTTGAAGAGGATCCGCGCAATTTTCCCATTGGGTTCGAGGAGAGCAGATCCCAGACTCTTATGTATTGGCGCAATCAGGTCAGCCAGCATGACGATGAGTTGGCCAGGATCCTTACTGTCTACACCAAGGACAGCGATGTGGCCCTTCGCCAGCAGGACCTGATCCGGGATTCCGTGGAGCGCCTATCTCAGGAAGAAGCTGGATTTGTCCAGAGCATTCAGGTCGAAATCCAGGGCCTCAAGGCCAGAGAAGAAGCCATCAGGGCCCAGATTGACCTGCTGCAAGCCAAGACCAGGAATTCGCCCCTGCTCTATCAAACGGTTTCCCTGATTGACACGGAAATTGAGTCGCTACGAGGTCTTTTTGATGATATCCAAGGAAAGCTCGGTGAAGTGCGTCTGAATGAATTCGCTGATGAGCGTGTAAGCAATGTCATGGCCTTGACCAGCCCACAGCTGTCTTCCATCCTGTCCGGTAGTAAAACCATAATCTACTTCATCTTGCTCGTGGTCTTCACAATTGCGCTGGGGATTGTGGCCGCCTTTGTTCTGGATGGCCTTGATCACCGGGTTTACGATCCCAAAGATGTTGAAGACCATCTGAAGTTGCCGGTCTTTGCGAGCGTCACGAAAGTAAGGTGACATGGTTTCGCAACGGCTATCGTCTATGATGGGCGGATTCAGAGACCCCCGCATGAGTTCCCGCTTTGTGGCAGCCCTGGGTGCAGGATTATTGTTCTGCTTGGCGGCGGCAAGTAGTTATGTGTTGTTGCCAAGATTGGGTATTGAAAAATTTGTTTTCACCATCATGGGAGTGACCATAGGATTTCTGTATCTGGTTGTATCTTTCAAATACCTGACTCTTCCCTATTATCTGACCATCCTTTCAATCGGCGGCTTCCGGTTTCTCTGGTCTGTCAAGGCTCCGATGTTACCAGACCTGTATCTTGATCGCATGATGTTGATCTTGATGATGCTTGTTTTCGCGGTTAAGTTTTTCGCAGAAGGCAGGCGACTCAAAGGACCCTTCGCGCTGGACCTCCTGATTCTTGCTCACGCCACATACCTATTCGTCACGGTTATGGTTCAAGGTTTTATTAATTTCAACGCCTTCAGTCGGAGTATTCTCGTTCCTTATTTGATGTATTTTTTTGCGAAGAATATTTTTCAGAACAAGCGTCAAGTCCAGATTCTTTTCGCCATACTACTTTGCTTGGGCCTCTACTACAGCATTACCTCTATAGCTGAGAAGTTCAATATCTACAGCTTATTGTATCCTGCGGATTTGAGGCTCCCTGAGACGCATTTCATTGGGCGCTCCATTGGGCCTTTTGGGAACCCGGGTGTTTTTGGGGTGACGATGGGCCTGATCTTGCCCCTCAACCTGTATTTTCTGTCCCTGACGAAAAATGGGATTTTGAAAATCCTCCTCATTGTAAGCATGGGCCTGGGTATGCTCGGACTTTTTTTCACCTACACTCGTGGGCCTTGGGTTAGCAGTATCCTGGGAATGATTACCGTGGTCTGGTTCAACAGAAAGCATTATCTGAAGTTCTTCCTGCCTCTTCTGGTTGTGGCCCCGATTATCGGGAGCGTGTTTCTAGGGCTGGGAAATGATAAATTCATGAAGGAACGGGTTGAGAATGAAGACACAATCGGGTCACGTCTGGGTACAGGCGTGACGGCCTTGCGGGTGTGGCGAGATCATCCGTTTCTGGGCTGCGGTTTTTTCAGATTCGGAATTGTGCGGGAAAAATATATTCAACCGGTAAATATCCCAGGTTTCGAGACCATTCGTTTTGTTCAGTTCCGAAAAAACAGCCTTCATGATATGTACTGGGGTATCCTGGCGGAAGATGGGTTGATTGGTTTCGGGATGCTGGTGGGGATCTATTTCCTTGTATTACGGCTCTATATTCGGGTTTATCGCCGGCGAAAACTGGGAGACCATTTCGCCACCTTTATCATCCCTTTATTCATGGGGGTAATGGTGACCTATCTTGTGGGGGGATTGTTTTTCAGTTATCGTTATTTCTCGACCATGAGCTCCATATTTCTCATGACAGCGGGCATCGCCAACGGCTACGATCCGGAAAGCTACCAGGCAATTTCCTCGAAACCCGAGCAGCCCTGAAGGCGGTTGTAGAGCATGTACCTGGATCATTTCGGTCTTGCGGTCAATCCCTTCGGCTTATCGCCTAAGCTGGAATTCCTCTATAAATCCGAAGCCTTCGAGGAGAGCATGGCCCACCTCATCTACGGGGTGGACAACAGCGAGGCCATCGTCATGATCACCGGAGCCATCGGGACCGGCAAAACCATGGCGCTGCAATCATTCATGGCCAACCTCAATCAGGGGTTCCAGTGGGCCCTGGTCACCAATACCCAGGTGACCCCCGCCGAGCTGTTGAAATTGATCCTTGAGGACCTGGGGGTCGAATTCCCGTTCGGCTGTGACAAGTCCGACCTGCTGATCCTCTTCAAGGAGTTCCTGGTCAAAACCAGCCGCAATGGCCGGCGGGTGATCATCATCATTGATGAGGCCCAGAACATGACCAGGGAAGTGCTGGAAGAAGTCCGGCTGCTGACCAACCTGGGACAGGGCGATATCCAGCCGGTTCAGGTCATTCTGGTGGGGCAACCGGAGCTTGAGCCTGTGGTCAACCGGCCCGATCTGGCCCAGCTGCGGCAGCGGATCAGGGTCCATTACAGGCTCGATCCCTTGTCCCGCAAGGAAGTGGAGGAATATCTCAACCATCGCATGGCGGTGGCCGGGTGCAAGGACCATGTCTTTACATCGGGTGCCATCGACCGCTTGGCAAACTACAGTGGAGGGGTGCCGCGGCTGGTGAATTCACTGGCCGGTCAGGCACTGCTGTCGGCCTTTGTGGCCGGTCGCAAACAGGTGACGGCCAGAGACGTGGAGCCCCCTGAGGGGGTCTCCACCGTGGCCCTGCCCTCTTCAACGCATGTGCTTGAGCCCGATCCACCACCCGCGGTAGCTGGGCAGCCCTCACCCGATGAACCCCGAGACCGGGTCCACGCGGTCAAGCGGAAAAGAAAAAACAAAAGGAGCGCACCGCTGATCCTCACCCTGGTTGTGGTGTTGCTGGTCATGGTGGTCCTGTCCCTGTACCTGAGGGGTGATTTGCAAAAGTACTTGGATCGCTTTTTGCCGGCCGGTGATTCCCTGAGTCCTGCCGCAGTAGAGCAGGTTGATGCCCCTGATTCGTTGCTGAATGTGGTGACGGGTGATTCAGCTTCATACACGGGTGAAGAAATGCAGCCGGATCAGGAAGACTCCCTGGTTGTTCCCGAGGCCGTTCCGGAACAGTCGGCCCCTGCGGCCGACAGGTATTTCGTCCAGGTTGCATCATTCCGAACGATGCAGCGAGCCGAGCGCTGCTGTCGGGAACTTCACGACCAGGGCTTTGAGACCCTTATCAAGAGCCAGTATCTCACCGATACACTCTGGCAAAGAGTTTTGATCGGTCCATACCCCGACCTGCAGGCGGCCAAGGATGGTCTGAGCAGGTTCAAGCACCCGCCTGAAGAGGATTATTTTCCCATCAGCCTGATTGAACCGGATTCGGGATCCTGAGGGAGCGTTGTATTGCGGATCGCCCAGCTGATTGAAACCATGGGAACCGGTGGGGCCGAAAAGCTCGCGGTGGATATCGCCGGGGCGAGGTTTCGGTGTGGCGATGAATCCACCCTGATCACCTTGTCCGGCTTGGGACCCTCGAGCGAGGGGATGGACCCCGGCATTGCGGTCTTTACCCTGTCCATGAATCCGCACAATGTTTTTTCCCAACTGGCTACACTATTCAGGTTGCTCAGACTTTGCCGGCGGCTGCGTCTGGATGCGTTGCAGACTCACCTGCCCCGGGCCAATTTTTTTGGTCTGGCCCTGGCCCTGCTTGCGGGTATTCCGGTTTTCCCCACTGTTCACAACAACAGGGAATTCGACTACGGGAACCACCCGGGCTCCCTGCGCAAGAGACTGCGTCGGTTCGCCTATGGTAGGATGTTGGTTCATTGTCGAAAAATGATCGCCGTTTCGGATGCGGTGAAACAAGCGGTGATCCAGGAACTGAATCTTGACCAGATCAGGTCGCGGCGCATTGAGGTCGTCCCCAACGGGGTGGCTGTTCCCGAGCCCCTGACCCCCCTGCAGAGAGCGGAAGTGCGTCGGGAGTTCGGTGTGCCGGATGGATGCACCTTGATTGTGGGCGTGGGGCGTCTGACTCCTCAGAAGAATTTTCAGGATCTGATTTCGGCTCTTGGACAGCTGGATCAGGATACCCCCTGCTGGAATTGCATCATCGCAGGGGATGGTCCCTTACGGGAGGAACTTGCGGAGTTGGTCCGGGCCAAGGGCCTGCAGGACAGGGTTCAACTTGCCGGGCGAATCTCCGCAGTGGACCGGTTGCTCGGTGCTGCGGACATCTTCTGCATGTCATCACTCTGGGAGGGTTTGCCCCTGGCCCTGCTGGAAGCCATGGCTGCTGCCCTGCCGGTGGCCGCTTATGCCATTGACGGGGTTTGTGGGGTTGTTAACGCTGGGAGATGCGGCTTTCTTGCAACCCCTGGAAAGCCCAACGAGTTGTCTATCGTCTTGGGACAATTGCTTGATGGCCCCCAATCCCGCATCGAAATGGGGTGTTTGGGGCGCACTGTTGTTGAAAAAGAATACAGCCTCAATCAGGTGGCCAAAAAGCTCGGTCGGATATACCTGGAACAAGGAGGCCATGTTGGCGAATGACGGTAATAGTAGAGGTGGCTCCTTGCCAGCAACAAGGGGGATAATCCTTGGACAATTACTGTCCAAGGATTGTATCGGTGGAGCTGAAGTCCTCGCTGCCCATCTGGCCAATTGTCATGCCCTCTCTGGTCAGCCTTCCCATGTTATTGTTCTGGGGGAAAAAGGGCTTCTTTCGCATCGAGTTGACCCTGCTGTTTCTGTTCATTATTGCCATTTCACTAGGTCTTCCCTCCGTAACCCGATTCGCTTTGCATGGTCCATTTTGCGGGGATGGAGAATAATTAACAGTATAATTGTGAAAAACCAGATTGATGTATTACAAACTCATCTTCCCGATACAAATATGTGGGGCCTGTTCATGCAGATGATGGGTCGCTGCAAGGTGGTCGTGACAATTCACAGCAACCGTTTTTTCTCCAGCAGCGGGGGGACCCGGGTCGGACGTTGGGTGACTCATCGTGCTTATTCGATCATGGTAAATTATTGTCTGCCGGTGATTACCGTTTCCCAAAAAATAAAGGAATCGTTTATAGAGCAGCTACACCTTAGTCTGGAGAACGGCAGTAAAGTTAAAGTCATAGAAAATGGGATTCCAATTCATGAAATACCGGGGTTGGAAAATCGGGCTGCTGTCCGAGATCGTTTCGGCATTAGGGAGGATGATTGCTGGGTCATTGCGGCGGGACGATTTGCTGAACCGAAAAACTTCCAATGCCTGATTAGGGCTGCTGCTATTATCAAGGTACGGGGAGTTGGCATGCAATTCCTTATTGGGGGAGATGGCCCACTTCGATCAGAATTGGAGCTTTTGGCTAGAGAACTGGATGTTCAGGATATTGTAAGTATGCCTGGTAATCTAGATGGTCTCCCTGAAATAATGCCAGCTGCTGACATATTTGCTATACCCTCGCTTTGGGAGGGCTTGCCTCTCGCGCTTCTGGAGGCTATGGCTGCGGGTCTGCCGGTTGTTGGTAGCCACACAAAGGGTATTGCGGATATCATTGCGCATGGCCAACAAGGATTGCTGTCGGAGGTCAATGATGTTGTCGGACTGGCGGAATCATTGGCGATTTTGGCTAATGATGGAGGTCTAGCAAGAACAATGGGAACTAGAGGCAGGGAGCTTGTGTGTCAGCGGTATGACATCCAAAGGGTATACTCTGAATATTTAGGAATTTACTCGGAAAAATTGGCCAATTAGTTCAAGGTCTGAGGTGGACCCCATCTTTAGGAGTAAGAGTTCAGCCCCCTGCAACACCCAACCGCCTAATGCCGCACCCGTGCTGAACTTTGCCCGATGAGCCTACCCGGTATTTCCTCTTGCGTCAATACCGGATATCCGCTATTGGTCCGGT
>Ga0100380_10001231_pt1 | contig 27836 bp, 11 predicted proteins | sample CryGeymeta201504_FD_80417 | JGI IMG/M metagenome (GOLD analysis project Ga0100380, IMG submission 80417) | Groundwater microbial communities from Crystal Geyser aquifers in Utah, USA - Crystal Geyser metaG 2015-04 | ecosystem: Environmental > Aquatic > Deep subsurface > Groundwater | place... | reverse complement strand
TCGGAACGGAGAAAAGGTCGGCCCTAGTAAATTGCCGAGTTTCTCCAAACCACCCTACCTAGCCGAACGTAGCCCTAGAGAGCTGGCATAGTCGAGAGAACGCGGTAGCGTTCGCTCGAGTACAACATTGTAAAAGGTAGTTATTCGAACCCTAATCTGTGTCGAGGGACGATGCGTTGGATTGAAAAAAATTGCACAGCTGCACGGAACACTTTGCGGAACACTTACTGTACTTTTCAACTCCTTTTCTCAAGACGACCGTTTTGTGATGTGAGAATTACTTGGTACGCTACTGGGCTGATACACTGTAATAATAATAAATAGAATTGATCCATAGATTTCGTGCACAAAGGAGTACTCCTATGGTAAGTTATGGGATTACGCACAAGAGATTGACATCGTCATCACATCATCACACTAAGTCGAAACTCGAAACAGAGAGCCTTTTGGAGAATCAGTTGCCAGTTGCAACGTTGCAACACAAAAGGAGATCACAAACACACACACACACACACAAACACACACAGCATTTACGCATTTACTATTAAAAGAAGTTTAGTTCGATAGTATTTGAACCAAAGACCCAGACTTCTGTCACTGTCTATTGCTACCTGGCTACCACCACTGCTACCACCACTGCTACCACCACTGCTACCACCACTGCTACCACCACTGCTACCACCACTGCTACCACCACTGCTACCACCACTGCTACTCCTTTACAAGATAGCTTGTGCTTTGCTTGGTAGTATCATAATAATAAATAATACAGTAGACTAGTATGAACAGATCCTTTCATTCACATTCACATTCACATTCACATTCTCATTCTCGCCTGAGAAATTCCTGTCACTCGGATTGCTGCAGTGAATTGTCCGCCTCTTCTTCTCTTCACAACAAGGTGCCAAATAATACGTGCACGAATAATTCTTGGGATGTTACAGCAATCTGTCAAAATCAAAATGATCCTGCAACAGTTGCTACTGCTGCTGCTACCACCTCTACTTACTATGCAGGTCGTCGACATTCTACCAATTCTTGTGTGAGTCACCACCACCACCACCACCACCACCATCGCCAGCAGCAGCAACAGCAAGAGCAAGAGCAACAACACCAAGAGCAGCAGCAGCAGCAGCAGCAGCAGCAGCACGATCGACGAGATGACATGATCCGTTCTCGATCGCTCAGTCATTCCAAATTGGCCGCACAGAGCTGTGCTTGTTTTGCGCCCTTGCCGGATTATGCCATGTATCAGGAACGCAAGCTCATGCGTGCGCTCAGTCGCAACAGCAGTTTTGCTGAAACACCCGAATCGCCTCATCATAAGAACAAGAACAAGACGGCAGCAACAGCAATAGCAACAGAACAAGGTGAGGTTCGACAAGGAAGACCCATTATTTCCTTGGAAGATCGACGAAGGTACAGTGAAGGGAATGGAAAAAGTCCTCGTCAACCCGTAGCGGGTCCAAATGTACCCATTGCAGCTGGAAGGACGTCGACGACTCGAGCATGGGAACGTTCATTGAGTGACAGCAGCATTCAAGTTCCATCGCTTTCCAGTTCCGAACAAAGTTCGTGTCGTCGTGGTCGATCCCTGCATCGTAATTACCACATTCCACAACCACAGCAACAGCAACAGCAGCAGTATGCATTGCACAAATCGTTCTATTCGGCTCCATCTGCGCCAACAACCACAAGAACAAACTGCAACAAACGAACGCAGGTAGAAATTTCTCCTGGTGTCATGACACTGCTGCGGAGCAAGGAAGAAACGATGCAAGCTATTGGCAATGATTATATTCTGCCAACGTCCTGTTTGGGATGTACTATGGATCTCTTTTGTATTGCGGATGCACAGTACGTGATTTGTCCAGAATGTCGCGTCGTTAGTCCACTCTCCCTGCTAATGGACCAAGAAGAAGAAACTAATAATTATAATAGTATTGACAAAACAAAACAGACAGAAGACAATGATGGCCAACAACAACAACAACAACAACAACAACAACAACAACAACAACAACAACAAAATCATCAAAACAAAGAGGGGGAAGGAGGAGGACTAGGTTTGGGCATTACTTTTGAGAGTTTGATGGAAATTCAATCCGAGATTTTAGAAGCACAGGCACGAAAAACATTAAAATAATGTTTACAACATAATATAAAGGCGTGTACTGAGCACGTTTTATGTCCATTCTTTGAACTACCAACAGCATCCTATCTGTCCTGACAAGCAGAACTGCTAACAAAGATAATGATAATGATGGGATTGTTTTGATTGAGCTGAAAAAAGAACCGGTAAGCTACTAGTGCGACTTGCAGCACTTATCGTTTTTCGGTGTTGTAGACTCCAAAAAATATATATGTATTGATAATAATGATGCATCGAAATAAATGCTTGCATAGCGCTCCCTGTGAAACAATTGATACTACTAGTACTAGACCACTACTGTAATAACAAGCAATCATCAAACGTTCAAAATAATTGTAAAAACGCGCTAAAGTAAAACAGAACGAGGAATTATTACATGTTGTGTTAACTCTGGTACATACTTCTCGCAACTGATCGGATAGCAGATACTCTTCAGCATAAATAGTACCTGCTAAGAGGAGTTCAATGGGTTTTGGTAAGAAAATGCAATGATGATGATGATGATAGTATAATGACGGATAATGGGATACGTGTGTGCTTGGATCTTTCGCAGACCCTGTCAAAACAAAGAAGTACTGGACTTTTTTCTTTTTGTGTGATTGTATGTGAAGCATCTGGTGTCCCCAGTTCGAGAGCTTTGAAGGATTTTAAGGATCCTTCCGGCTACCAGAAGAACGAGTGCGGCTGCGGCTGAGCGACAATTCCAAACTGTCCGCTTCGGTGCCACTTCTGGAAGGAGCTACTGGAAGAGCCGAGGGACGGAAGCGTCCAACTTCTTCCCAAATGAGTTCCTGCAATCGTTTCCTGTGCAAGTGTTCGTTTTCGAAACTGAAATCGAAGGGACCATGACTACAGACCGGTTCGTCTTCGGGACTGTGCAACTGCTTGAAAAATGGATGAGCCAGAGCTTGCTCGACCGTGATACGCTTACTGGGCTGAATGGAAAGCATTTTGCGCAACAAATCCAGGGCTTCCGGCGAGGCCGACGGAAACTGTTGGCCGAGCGGTTTGGGTGGCTTGTTGGGGAGCTTCTTCATGAATCGCTTGGCCTTGTCGGACGTTACAAAGCTCAACTCGGAATCGGAGAGCTTACCAAGCTTTTCCGAAATGATAGTCAACTAATAGTACATCCGAAAACGAGGTGGAACCAAAAGTATTAGTGTTGTTTGGTGAGTTGTCGGATGGATGGATGCACAGCACAACAACAAAAAGAAAATATCGTACCTGATCAATGTAATCATCTCCGGGAAAGTAAGGTTTTCGCAGAATCAGTTCGGCAAAGATACACCCGACGCTCCATACATCAATGGGTTTGGAGTATTGGTGACATGCCAACATGATTTCCGGTGCGCGGTACCAACGCGTGACGACGTACTCGGTAAGAATGAGAGATCCACGATTCTGGTCCAGATCGGGTACATCATCGTCATAAATTCCACGGGCCAAACCAAAATCGCAAATTTTCAAATCACAATTGGAATTCACCAACAGGTTGGAGGGTTTCAAATCTCTGTGCAACACGTTGCAGGAATGAATGTACTTTAATCCTCGCAATACTTGGTACACAAAGTACTGGACGTGATCCATACTGAGCTTTTGCTTGGAATAAATGATGCGGTGCAAATCTGTTTCCATGAGATCCGTGACCATGTACACGTCGGTAAAGTCTTCCACGTACTTGCATTCGGGAGGCATCATATCCCGAATGGCAACAATGTTTTCGTGTTGAAAATGCTGAAGCAATTTGATTTCTCTCAGTATGCGCTTGGCATCAATTTCATCGTGAAAGGCACGGGGTACCATTTTGATGGCCACTTCGACTGACTCGGCGTCATTGTCGTCACCGTCATTTTTATTCGTATTATTCCTCCGATTGGTTTCCTTCAAGGCTAGTACTGCTGCTTCCTTTTTGGCATCCTTGGCACTGATAACCACACCGTACGCTCCGCTTCCAATGACACGAATCAAAGAATATCGAGTATCGACTGTGAAGGTATGTTTTCCTGCAGTAAAGGTGTGGCTGATGTAGGGTTCTTCCTGAGCAGTGGTAGTGGCAGTGGCAGTGGCAGTGGTGGTTGTAGTCGGGTAGTCCTGCAAGAGCGACAAGATTTGTTCTTCGCGGAGTCGTTCTTCTTGATCCATAACAACTTCCATACCTGCTTCACTGGTACTTCCTTCCTCTTCTTCTGTGTGTGAGTAACTAATGGTCGCAGAGGCCGTAGTAGCCGTTGCAAAAGTATGATGATCATCATTGTTGTTGTGGTAGTAGTCGTTCTTCGTTGGTTTGTAAAGAGAGGAAGAAGTTTGAACACTTCCAGAACTGCGAGTGACGCGAATTCCACGGTGCTGGTGTTGCTGGTGCTGGTTTTGGCGGTGATGGTGGTGACCATGATACTGATGAGCATTCGCAGAAGTGAGCGTGGAAGATTCTGAATGCGTCTTTTTCAAGACGGGGTTGTTGTTGTTGTTGTTGTTGTTGTTGCTGTTGCTGCTGTTGTTGTCTTGACTAGTACCAGTGGCCGTATCATTGGTATCACCAAAGTTCATGGCCATTCCTGCTCCACAAGTCATTCCCGACATTTTCTTGGTAAACTTTTTCCAGGTGGAAGTGTTGAAGGAGTTGTTGAATATGTTGGTTGCCGAAAAAGACGAGGAAGGTTGTTGTTGTGGTTGTTGTGGTTGTTTTTGTTGTTGTGCACTAGAATCTGCAGCTTCCTTGTTGTACCCAGTATTGTTCGTATGGGTAATACTGGAGGAGTTTGCGGTGTTTCTAGTTGTACCGGTGTTGGTTGTATTCCCGTCTTTTTGGAAGACACCGGTACGTGCACTGCTTCTCTTGGAAGTGTAAGACGACGTTGTCTCTCGAATGGTCGGAATGGTGAAGCCGGTTTTGTGTCTCTGCTCTTCTGCCGTTGTGTGTTACGAGAGAAAATCCGTTTCTCTCTTGATCTTCCTTTTCTATGGTAATCCAGTAGAATGTCGAATGTCGTATGTCGTATGTCGAATGTCGAATACTGTGAACGACAGAACCTATCTCAAAAGAAAGACAGAACAGAACAGAACAGAACAGAACAGAACAGAACAGAACGGAACAGATCGGGCTGGACTAGACTATACTAGACCAGACTGGGCTAGATGGGTTTGATATTATTGTATTGTTGTCGTTGGTGGTGCTGTTGCTGCTATACTACAAGCTACAAGCACTAAGTGTGTATTGCAGTTGTGGCTGGCTGTTCTGTTGTTGCGTCTTTGAATAATAATACTAGCTAGTAATATCGAGAGAGAGATCTTCTCGCTCGTCTGGCTGGCTTGGGACGGTCGGCAGTTTTACTGTATATTGACTAGTACTTTGAAGACAACTTGATGGATTTTACCTAATACGCTATTTCAATCAAAACTGATTTCTCCTAAATCAGGTCAAAGAGACGTTGCATGTTCTGGAGTTTGAATAATCTAGCTAGCTAGTACTAGTAGTGCGACCGTACTACCGTACAGTAGTAGCTAGTAGCTAGCTAGTAGTAGTAGTAATAGAATACTTCTTCAGAATTCAATTCCTTGCAGATGGAGATGGGGTTATTGAAAATTCTGGGGGGGAAATTGATGTGCGTCTGATTGTTCCAGAATATTCCGTCACTCAAGTACGTCCGTCATAAAGAAGAAATCTGCCTCAGAAGAAAAGAAAACCAAATACTAGACTAGCTAGACTACTTTAGACTACTACTCGAGTAGTAGACTAGTCTACTGGAATATTACTCTACGTAGTAGTTTTTAGTAGATGTAGCAATCACAAGAAGTAGTATAATGATCATTGATCATACCTAAGAAAGCTTCATAAATAAAGAATCAGAATATTGAGCTACTAGTACCACTGCAGTATACAACTAGACCTCCTAGCTTTTAGCTAGCTAGTAGAAGAATCAGAGTAAGCGTACCTTTTTATTTTTTATGACCATGATGATGAAACCGACTTTGATGAAACTATCCCCCGTCATCACTCTGTTATCTCCAAATCCTGCTGCCTCCAAGCGGGCCCAAGATATTTTGGGTTCTCTTTTTGGTATGGTAAAATGCAGATGCAACAACAACAATGATAACAACAACGATGATTATGACGCAGCAAGAGATGCACTGGATGCAACACTGGATTCATCGTTCTTACCAAGAACCACTAACAACAGCATGAAGTGGAATTCAGTAGCCTCCAAGTGTCCCAACTCGGGTGCTATTCTGCACTGGCTTGCCATTTCATCCTCCTCCTCCTCGGATGCTTCTGAACAGCAACAGCAACAACAAAAGGCACTCAATGGTACCTTTGAACTGCTGAGTATTACTTCTACCATTTCTACCACCTCTGATAACAACAAAAATGAAACGACAGGACAGGACAACAACAGCAGCAACAGCAACAAAAGTATTCAACGTGCACGTCAAGTATTGGCAGAGCATTTTCCCACGTCTCTCTTTTCGTTTCAGTTGAGGTACTGGGCCGGACGACCCATGACAGCCGATTCTTTGCTGAAGAACAATCAGGGACTGCCCGTTTTGGACGTGGACGAACACTATAATGTTTCTGGGAACAACAACACTACTTATATTGCCACCCAAAATAATACTAATAATGATGATGGTGGTGGTAATAATAATAATATCAGGAGCAGTGATAACAGTAGTGGAAGACTCAAGGAAGTGGCCTTCACCTTTTACGACGATGCCATTTATCCAGATGGAACCGATCTCATGACCAAACTGTCGCTGCTACCCAACCTTTCCAGGCCGGTGACGGGAGTCTACGAATGGCCCAACAACAACAGCAACGGCAACAACAACAATAACCAGCAACAGAATGCTAGTAGTACTGGAGTCTGTTTGAGACCACTGCCAACGGCTCACCGAGATTTTCAAGCATCTTCAAGGTCTATCGTTCTTTCCTTTCATTGTGACAGTGTTGAAGAGCAACAACAACAATTGGAGAACAATAGTGATGACACAAAGGAGAATATTCACTGGTCCAAGATCGGATTCACAGGACTGCATCAAAAGCGGGGTCAGCTGCGACTGCATGCAGTTTCCAACAACAACAACAATAACATTATTGATTACCTTCCAGGATTGGACATTCGGTGGTGCGAGGCATTGCAACCATCCAGTATGTTCAACGAAGCACAGGAGGCACTGTTGGCCAGCAGTTTAATGGAATTGCAATCACCAAATGTTCTATTGAAACAGAAGAAGGAGGGGGGAACAGCAACAATAACATCAACACCGGGAAAACAGGACAATTCCGATTGTTGGGTGGAAGTTAGGACTATGATGCAAAATCCTCGAGGATTTTGGGGGAACAGTGGACGCAGAGGTAGGAGCAGCAGCAGTAGTGGTGGACCCAGAGTGGCAACGGCACCACCATCCTATCCGGAATAAGAAGTAAATAAGAAGTGGATGTCATGCACATAGTAAATCTACATTTAATACGTTTGATTATATTAATAAAACCTCTTGGATGATCCCGTACAACGAAGCTGCACAAAAAAAAGACATCAATCAAAGATGAGGGGAGGGCTATGAGGAATGTGCACAAATACATGCATTAAAGCAGCCAGTGTTGTTTTTGACGTACCTCTTCGTCTTCGTCTTGTCCCTTTCTCTTCTTGACGGCGTCAAGAAGATGCAGAGTTTTCAATACTCTTCTATTTTGGACGCTATATCCTTGCATCGTTGTTTCGCCAATGGTGGTATCGCAAATGGTGGACACATCCTCCTCATCGTCGTTAGTGAAGTCTTCCGAGTAGTAATAATCGGATTGTGATGACGAGTACCAATAATCTTCCAACTCATTGGATTCTACTCGACCGTCACCAACAAGAACACCAACAACAGCAGCGGCGGCAGCAGCCTCCCGGTGGTGAAGGATACTGTTCGCGGCAGATTCTACATCGTCGCTGCACGTGCATGGGGCATACTTCTTTTCTTTTCCACCTCGTCGTCGCCCTCGTCGTCCCGGGACATTAATTGGATTCCTCGATGAAGCATAATGATGATGATCCTCCTGATGATGATCACAAGAATGATGATGTTGATGGCCATGCGAAGAAGAATAGGGTGAATGGGCTTGCTGCATCTGCATGAGAAATCCGTTGTCGATTTGATCTCGTGGAGTAATGGTTGGAACCTCTTCCCGAGAACAATTTTCGACATTTCTTGCTTCCTCCACCGTGGCCTTAATTTTTGGACTCTTGCTGCTCAACCGAAGCATTCCTTTCAATCCTGCCTTGAGCCTGCGTAATCCCTTCTTGCTCTTGGACTGTTTCTTGGCGTCGTTCGAGACATCGATCACTTCCCTGAATGTTACTGCTTTTGAAGGATGTGCAGGTTTGGTGCAATTTGGATGACCTTGCCGCCAAGGATTGTCAAAGTCTGTTGAATCCTGTGCAGGTTCGACGTAATTTGGATGGGCTTGCCGCCAAGGATTCGCGAGGGCTATTTTCTCTACTGCTACCTTGTTATCAACAACGTGATGTAATTCTTTGGATGGATGATGAAAGTTGTGCAATGTAGGTGTCTGGAATGTTTTGGAACTCTTGGCGCTCGATAGTGGAGGGAGTTGTCGTTGTCGTTCTCTTATACTGGTGATAGAAGTGGCGATCACAGGGCTTCTAGTGTTGCTAGCATTGCCCGTGCTCCTTTGGCCAACCCGGTCATTTTGCGAAATCTGCGACCTATGGTCAGGAGGTTCTTCGCGGGAGTCTTCCACTGATGAAAAACTCCTGCTTTTGTTTGAAGTGGTGAAGCTTCGACGTAGTTTGCTCGATAGGCGAAGCAAAAAGTTGCCTTTGTTAAATACATCTTCTTGGGACTTTTTCTTAGCATCATTGTTCGCCTTTTCGTCGTCAATTTTGTCGCCTTTAATCGTAGCTTGGCTGCTAGATCTCACAATCGCAGCTTCGTCCAAGTGTTCATTTGCTGGCTGCACAATCACAGCTTCATCCTGATCATTGTTTTGTGGCTGAATTTTGTCGCCTTTAATCGTAGCTTGGCTGCTAGATCTTACAATCGCAGCTTCGTCCAAGTGTTCAGTTACTGGCTGCACAATCACAGCTTCATCCTGATCATTGTTTTGTGGCTGTAAAATCGCATCTTCCAAGCCCATCTCGACGCTTTCAACTTCTCCGTTTATTGTTCTGGAGGCGACACCTTGAATCTCTTGGTCCTCATTGTTGGTAGAAGAAAAGGGATCAGCAACAGTTATTTGGTCTGAAGGCTTTAGAGGTAGCAGTTGACCATCAAAAAATCCTTTTTGCTTCAGTTTCCTGGGAGATGCTTCCTTCAGAGCACTGAGTTCATCAACTTCAATACCAGAATTTTGCAGTGATGTTTCAGTCACTGTTGGTTCTTTACTGGCATCTTTGTCAATTGTTGTTTTGCTAATTTTGTCAATGATAGGTTTAGCCTTGTAAGAGGAAGTTCCTTTTGGATCTGCAACAGCACTTTGGTCTCTATGTTCTGAGGGCAGTAGTTGACCAGCAAACAATTCCTTTTGATTCAGTTTCTTCAGGGATGATTCCTCCAGAGAAGGAAGGTCATCAACTTCAATACCAGCATCTTGCAGAGATAATGCTGTCACTGTGGTTTCTTTACTAGTGGCCTTGACAATTGTCATTTTGTTAGTTTCGTCAATGATATTGGTAGCTTTGCAAAAGGAAGTTCCTTCAGGATTTGCAACAGTACTTTGGTCCATTTTCATTCTGGACGGGAGTAAACCAGCAAAAAAATCCTTTACTTTCTGTCTTCTTGGAGATTCTGTCACCTGATTGCTTAATTCTTCAACTTCAATACCAGCATCTTGCACTGTTGATGCAGGCACTTTGAACTCTTTGCTGATGGCTTTGATAATTGTATTTTTGTTGTTGTTGTCATCAACATTTGTACCCTTGTGAGAGTATGATGATGCCGGGTTAGCATCAGTACATTGGCCCATATCCTTTGCGCATAGCAGTTGACCAGCAGCAAATTCCTTCTGTTCTTGCCGTTTCAGAGATGCTGCATCTTGAGTGCTTAGTTCATCAACTTCAATTCCAGCATCTTGCATTGTCAATGCAGTCATTGTGGATTGTTTACTGGTGGCTTTGGCAATTTTTATTTTGTTGCTTTTGTCAATTATAGTAGCATTCTTGTTCCTTCTCATTACAAAAGAACTCTGCTTCACTGGCAATGAAAATGTTGCTGCCTCAACTGCAGGAACTGGAACAGGAACATGATCGTATGGCACTTCCACACACTCCGTCAAATAACTGGCTTTCGTTTCAACGTGCGGTATCGCCTTCAGGGGCTGCTCCTGCGCCTTCGTGTCAACAGTGCTGTCATTAGCAGCGCTTTTTGGCGAGATATCGTCCTGTTTTTTAGAGGACATTGGTTGTTGTGAGCTGTTGGCGACGGAACTATTGGTGTTGCTGATCATATCGTAGTAATTTGCCGCTCTGGGTGGTAGGAATTCCATTTCGATTGCGTTTTGCGAGTCCTCAATCTTGAATCGTAATGGGTTATCTATTACCATTGAGGCTCGTGTATGGTATTCCATCTCAATTGCATCGTTGTCAGACTGTTCCAACTCATGTTGTTTTTCCGTGAACGATGAATTGAGAGCATTTGCAGTTGCAGTTATATTTGCAGGCTTCGGTTCGATCAAATGTGGACTAGCAGGTACAAGACCGTAGCTTTTTCCCGTAGGCACTGATCGAATCCTACTATTAGTATGAGAAGATGACAATGACTCGACCAAGGTTGTATCGTTTAGAATGGTCTTGTCTTCTAGTGCCGATATCGCATATTCCACAGCCTTGTTGGCTGTTGTTGTTCTTCCGTATGCGGATTGTCCAACAAACGAAGGTGGATCCTGTATCTTTTCGCGTGACTGAATTGAACCGTCTATAGAAGCCACGGAACCGGTTTTCCTTGGCTCCTTGGCGGAAGTTGCAGAGGTATTGTATGATGGAGGAAGTGTTGGAAGTGGAGGTTTGTTTCTCGTTGTAGCTTGAAAAGTATTCTTCAAGACACCCTGTTTCGAATTCGCAGGATAAAGTCCAGTTGCTGACAAATTAGCCGATCTGATTGTGTCCGTCGGACTGGCAATGTTGTTGTTGATATTGGACGATGTCTCGCTAAAAGTGAAGTTACAAGCCGCTTTGTCTTCACCGTCGTTGTCCTCTTCCTGCTCATCGTCATCCTGTACCAGCAATGAAGAGAGGCTCAGTAGCAGCTCGACTTGTTCGTGATGATTGGAACCATCAATAGTGACTGCTGCTGATACTTGTTGCGTCGGATTCTGCTCCACCCATCGATTATTTGCACTCTGCCCAGTACGAGCTGATGCAGTAGTATTCCTTGCCACCAGTGACTGGTTTGATTTGCCGGATTTGGGGGAACCAGTACTGTCTGAAAGTATCATACTTATTTCTGTTGCATTGGAGGGCTGGACGGATGTCTTTGATGTGAAGCTACCTGTAACCTCTTTTGTAAGACGGGAACCAGTCTTCTTTGCGGCTACGGTTGCCGTTGCCGTTGCCGTAACATTGTAAGAGGAAGCTTCACCACTGCTTTGACAAGCTTCTGCCAATAGTTGATTCACCATTGTTTTGGAATCTGTATCAGTAGTGTGACCACAATCAATCGTATTTTTGTCTTCCTCTTGACTATTCCTACTATCTTCTTGGCTGTCGTGTGATGGGAGTCTGCGAGAAGAATAACGGGACGATAATTTGGAAGGAAAGCGTGCCGTCCAAAAGTTTTTCGGCGTTTGATCGGTTCTCTGAGACCGGTTTCTGTGACGGAACGCTCCAAAACTGCGCTTATATCGTTGTGGTGCTTCCGACTGTAGAGAAACTGCAGTGGTCTCATCGTCGTCCGCATCGGAGTCTTCACCCGATGAGTGTGATTGGAAGCTATGGTCTTCTTCGTCATCTTCGTCATATTCTTCGGCACTGCTGTAATCATCGTCATCGTCATCGTCATCTTCACCATCATCGGTATCGCTCACGTGTTGTTCCACTCCACTACCAGTGTCGGTAATGATGCTGCGAGTGGACACAGAACGTAGGGACAGATCGGCCGAGACGATTCCTGGTATTACCGATTGGCGACCATCGCTAAAAGTGGCACTGGACTCTTCGGAAGCCAAGGGGGATCGAGACGTTGAAGTGTGCGTGCTACTACCTGTTGCGCTCATGACTTCATAAACTTCTTCGGTTACCTGGATCCGTTTTGAGATGGCCTTTAGGCGCCTGCTTCTCGTCTCTAAAGACTTACGTTGCCGATGGCGCTGCTTCCGGGATTGTGCTTCGTGGTGCCTATCATCGGCCAACACACACTGCTGATCGTCGGTCATTACACTGTCATTATCAAAAAAATATTCTCCAATCTTACTGAGAGCTTCCATGGTGATGTTTAGTAGCTTCTGTCTACGTAGCAATGTTGGTTCTAGAGTTTGGGTTTTACGTTTTACTGATACTGATACACTGATACAGTCAGTTCCTGCTAGCAGTTTATGTTGTTAATCCCGTTGTGGTTGCTACCTGGTGTTGTCTCCAAAGTAAATACTTGTTATTTTTGCAGTTTACTGACTACTATCAGTAGTAGAGGTTCATCAGTACTGCTGCGACTTGTGCTTCAATTGTCAGCTTTTCGCATACACCGATTTCCTCCTAAATTGGCGATTTATTTTGGCTCCATTATGTGAGGTTAGTTTCAAGGATCTTCAAGTTTTTCAGTATTTAGGCAATAACACGTTTCATTTAGAATGGACGTACAACAGTACAGAACCAAACGCAATTTTACATGTACAAGGACTGACTCGCGCGTACTGGTATTATGGAGTTACACCTTGTAGGCGGGTCTAGTAAAACTACTACTCGTACTCAGTACCTACTACTAGTAGACTACTAGTACTAGTAGTAGTAGTAGTGTTTTACAGTACTACTACATGTACACGTACATAGTACTAGTAGTAGTAGTACCGTAATTGCTAACAACCGACCAGGTGTAACACGAAGTCTACTGTGTACTCTAGCTTTCCTTGACTTCTTGCGGGCAGTATCTACAGTAGTAGTGTAGTTATGAATTCATAATATAGCACTTTTTTCACAGCGAGCTTGCTAATTAGCTTCCCATCCAAGAGGACAATAGGCTTCCTCTAATAAAGCTGTCAAAGACACTCATGGCTGCTGGCTTCTTTCCGACGCCAGCGACAGTACTGCTGTTGAAGCCACCCAATTTCTTTTTCGACTTGAAAGATTTTGGACTCTCTGCGGCCATCTTCTTTTTACGAATCTGTTCCATGCTCATTTTTACAATTTTGTTCTGGGCTAAACCTTGCTTCATCTTGGCCAGATCTTCTCGCACACGCCGTTCGGCACCGTCGGCCACCTCCATAATGTCCAACTCTTCGCGAAGAATAGCATCTGTGCGGACTCTTGTCTTGTTGGTGGTAGGAGTACCGGTGTTTGTTGTCTCGGCGCTGCTTCCCCTTACACCAACAGCAGCTTCTAGGCGGCGAATACGTTCCGCCGTGCTGTAGCTCTTTGGAGTAGAAATTGCTGTTGCTGTTGTTGGTGCAGACTTGAGAGATTTCTTCGTCAACAATGTCTTTTTGGGTGTTATATTCTCCTTTGGTGCATCCATATTTTGGGACAAACGTTTCGGTGCCATTTTTTGTAATCTTCGTCTCACATTTTCAATATCTGCTTTCACAATCTCCATCTTGTCGTGGATGTATTCTGGGTCCTCAATGTACTTGTCGCCGATCAGTGTTGAGCTATCCGCTGTACACAACGATGAAGCTTGGTTGGTTTCGTCGTCTTTGTGAGAAACCGTAGAATCACAAAAAACCTGTTCGGGAGAAAATTGTTCTCCGTCTTTCTCTGCGGTATCAGCGGGAAGATTGGAAGCTGGTTGAGGGGCTTCAGATTGGGACCAGGCAGTTGATTTCATGAGGTCAACATCCTTGCGAACAGCATCCTTGCGAACAACATCCTTGCCAACAATGGAAAACTTTTCTAGGCGTCGCTTAAAGATATCGACCTTCGACTGACAATTGAATTGACCAGGGATTCTATTCTTTTTGCAAATACCAATCTTCTTGGGTGTTGTGGGTACTCTAGGACTGCCGTGCGAGCTGCTGGGTATATTTCGAACAGAATCGGTGGTTTCCGAACAAGCCTTATTGCAAATCATAGCTGATCCTTCAAGCGCGCTATCTCCTCCCAGGGAGTCCACATTGTACTTTGAGTTCTTCACTTCCAGGGGAAAATCTGCAAAATCAAATAATGATGGCGTTACATCTTTCTTGTCGAACGGATTGTCCTTTTGTACGTTTAGAACCATACCAACAAGCTGGTCCCTTGGTCGCTGGATCGATGAGTCTTCGCCACTCAAAGTAACAGATTGTGTGTCGATTGTCAACTTGGGCACATACCGCTTGACAGGAGTCGTCGCGGTCAGTTTTTCTTGTGATATAGCTCCAACAAATTCAGACCGCCCATTAGTTGAATCATTCGAGGACTTGAAATCAGCGAGATCGTCAAGACTATCCTCATCTATTGATGCTAGATGAGAATCGGTCGCGTGACTCAGAATGATCTCAATACCATCTGCTCCAGTCCAAGGAATTGCTTCATCATTTGTGTCGTCAAAGATGATGGTGCTTTCTCCCAACTCGCCACTACTTGTTCGATTCACCGACAGAATCATATTGCTGCAGTCTTTTGATCCCGGTGCACTGTTGTTTTCAAAAGCTGGCTTTTCCTTTTGTTCAGTCCTGATAGTGGTAGTCGCTTTTTCTACAAGTTCGGAACTGCATTCCGCTGTCAGTTCCTTGAGATCCCCTTCAATCATTTTCTTGAATTCCAATCTTAGTTTTTCAGTTGACGACATTGCCGAAGACGAGCCTGCAGACGACGAGGCCGCCGACGACGAATATGCAGCTGCTTTTTCGTTTTCCGAACATGCTTGCTTCGTGATCAGATCTGAGTCTCGTAGCTCTGTTGTTTGACCCTCCGCTAAGCTTCCATAATCTGACGATCGATCAGATTTATCGTCTAGGGAAACATTTTCATGATGGGCCAGGCTTCGCAAGGCCTTCAAGGATTGGCTTATTTGGGATAGCTGCACATCAGCATTTTGAGCCATTGTCTTTAATACATGGGGAGTGTCTAGCTGGAGATGTGGGCTGGTGGAGGCTTCAGAGAAGACGTTTCTTGTTTTTTCAAGTCTTGAAGAGATGGAAGCCACGGACGGGTCTCGGGGCTGACGCGATGGGGTTGCAGGCTGCTGCAAAAATGACAAAAACGAGGATGGAAAAATAGACGAAGATGCAACTGATGCATTGTCCCATTGTCTTACACTCTTAGGTTTCATTCGACCTGCGGCCTGGGGCATAGATTCTTTATTCTGAAGGTTGCCATCTGCCAGGCGACACCTGTTGGGCCTCGAAATTTGGGGTGCCCGCGTATTCAAAATTCTGGGCGAATCTATTGTGGATCTATCTGTAGGTGGATCACGTGGGCCTTTTGGAGCTATTTGCGCCTGATTCCACCGAACGCCCTTGACAACCTTTGAACTATCCGAGTCTTGAACATCTTTGCCCCCACAATAGTTGTTTTCGATTCCTTCGATTCCTTTGACAATGTCTACCTTTGCCAGGGCGTGAACAATCTTGTCAAATTGACTGGAAGTGACGTGCTGGTTCTGAAAAAGAGTAGGATCAATAGAATCATCACCATCAACTGCATCGACGTCAATGATATCGATTGTTTGCAGACCACGCATCAATTTCTGGTAGTTTGATGAGGAAATTTCCTTCGATTTTAGTTGTAAGAGGGCTTGCTCCATTTCTGCGCGTTTTTCTTTTGCTTCTTTTGAGAGTTCATGATTTATTGCGGTCTTTTCCTGCGTACTTTCTGTTTCTGCAAAGACTACCGAGGGAATCCGAGAATCGTGGCTAACATTTGGGAAGGTTTCTATACCGGAATTCTCAACGTCAATGACCTCTCTTGCGTAACCGTCGTCGCCAACGCAGATGATTCCTTCCTCAGTTTCATCCACAAATAGAATTTCCTCTTCGTATACTTCTTCATGGTTTCGAGCAGTGGTGAAGACGCTTCCGAAACTACGGAAAATATCATCACGGTGGTTTTCGCCTTCACCAAAGGATTTTGGGGTTGCTTCTTTCTGCGTCGACGGAGCAGAGTGCGTAGTGTTCCGACATGGTGACAAGCTGGTGTTGGTATCGATACTCATCAATCGCTTCAGAACGCTGGTGGTACCTTCAGGTTCCTGTCTCTGCCCCTGCCTTCCTGTTCGCTGTTCTTCTGGATCTTCTTTACCTCCGATCTGTTGAGTTCTAATTATAACACCATCTGGGTCTTGAACTTGGGTCTGTCGATTTTCGTTTCTGTTGGTTTCTGCATCCTCTACAAGACCGGACAGCACCTGTAGCAACTCTTGATCTGGCATCTCAGTGAAATCGGATAGTACCTGCGTCAAGTCCTTCGAGATATCATTCCGCTCCCCAAGAATATCATCCAAGTCCAATTCTCTCTTCAGCCGTGGTTCCAACTCGACCATCTTTCTCAACGTATCTTTCAATTTTTGAAGCTCCGTTTGCTCGCCAGCCCCAGCACGAGGAATACCGTTAGGTATAGCATGAGGCAAAACCGCGCTCTTTGTTTCCTTATCTGTGATAATCGGATGGTCTTTATACTTGGCAGTCCAATCGTCGGCAGTCTGAGCATTTGAAAGTTGTTCAAGATCCGATCGACTATTTTCGAAAATGTATGCACGATCATCATCGTGACTTCGTAGAAATTCCGAGTCATTTAAGACAACAACATCACAATTGCCTTTATAGGATGTAAAAAGTCTTTCACTGGTCGGAGACACGACTGGAACAAAAGCAGACGCGCGCTTCCCTGAAAGCGTTAGGCTCTTGAATGCTGTAGGATCGGCCCGGTACTTTTCCTGTCTCACCTGTTCAGGGAGCTTATGGGATGAGATATGATTGTTAGCTCCACTTGAAGCAGTGCCAGCAACACTAAGAAGTCCCGCTCGCAGTTGAACATCCAACAGCCCCTGGACAATCTGAGGTGGGCTCAAGGGATTCGATGAAGCATATGAAGCCGCTACGGACTCATCAGCGTTGGCTTGTGCGACCTCGTCATCCTTGCTATCGTCCCCAGTGGTAATATTGGGAGGAATATCTGTCCAATAGGTGCCACGAGACTCTTGCGTACCGTAGGTCCCAGATGTCGAGAAACTAGGAATTCGAATAACCTCCAATCCATCTGAAGTGGACGCATCTTCCATTTGCACTTGTCGTCTTGGTGCACATATTTTCTTCGCTTTGAACGACCACGACTCCTCCTGGGGCTTAGATTCTGTGTATGTTGGTCGTTTAACCGAGAACATAGTGTTCCCACTACTTTTTGGCGTTATTCTGCTATTATTAGTAGTAACACCGGTAGTAGAGACATCCTTCGACAATCCTTCCTTTTTCCGCTTTTGCTCGTGGAATGCTTTCGATAGATGCGACAATCGCACCGAATTTTTGCTCGAGGCATCATCCGACTTGTCTGATTTTTTCAGTTGTTGTTGGTGCAGTTGTCTCTGCTGCATCTGTTGGTGCTGCTCTTCCTTTTCTTTTCGAAGTTGTGACAATTTTTTGGTTTGAAAAATTTGACTTTTTTGAGGTTTTGGAGATAGAGGTAACTTCAAAGTTTGCTGCTGCTGCTGCTGCTGCTGCTGCTGCTGCTGCTGCTGCTGAATGTCACTGGAGCTAGCTCTAAGGTGCACCGCCTTCTGTGTCACAATCATGGATGGCGGTGCGTCCACCGCCTTTGTTTTGCTACTACAGCTTGATATTGGCGTGGACGATGGAGGTGGCTCTCTGGTCCGTCTATTACTAGAAGAAAATGTTGTTGAAGTTTTTCGACGCACGGGTGTCAAAGAATTTTGTCTGGGCGTCGGATGAGCATTCCGAGCGTGAATTTCTCTCCACTTGGCTTGAATTTGTTCTTTCCTCTGCTGTTGTCGTGACTGCTGCTGTTGCATTTTTAATTGTAATTTGCTCATGGGCGCCAAAGGAGTGGAAGGTACCACAGGAGATTCAGATGGCGTTCGCTTGGCCTCATTTTGTGATTGTTGGTTGTCCCTCGGGATCGGGTTAGTAGGAGTCACGGGTGTTCTACGTCTTGCTCTGGAAGGAGTCAAGGGTACGTCTTTCTTGGTGCCACGATTCTTTTGTGGCTCTGGTGTACGATTTAAGTGTGGCATATAAGGCAGCTGCCGTTGTTGTTGTCCTTGTCTTGGGGAGGTATTATTTCTACTACTATGAACAGGAGTAGCAGATGTAGGAGTAGCTGTTGCTGTTGCTGTAGCTGTAGCTGTAGCTGTAGCTGTAGCTGTAGCTGTAGCTGTAGCTGTAGCTGTAGCAGCTGTAGCTGTGGTAGTATTATGGTGACCCACTAAGCCTTGAAAATAGCGTGAACCTCGAATCTTGGCCAACCTGGCATATTTGGTACTACCGACACTACCCGTTGTGGCGGACACGTCTTCGCTTTCCTTAGCGTTGGCAGATGTTGCCGTTGAATCTGTTGAAGTTATTGCTGGTAGATTTGAGTGTTTGTTCCTATCGGACTCTTCCAGTCCTCGTGTGAGCTCTTGTAGTCGCAATTCATCTTGAACATTCCAAGAGCTATCTGTAGTGCAGACCGATGATGCTGCCGAAAATGTGTTTGCTTTATTTGTTGCATGACCCCTTTCGGCGTGATGCCGCTGACGAACTCTTTCCAAGAAGAGACTGCGAGCGACAGCTGTTGTACTTCTCTGTGGTTTAGATGGCTGACTGGGCGGCGTTTGCTGTTGCTGCCAACGACTTGGATGGCCCAAATTTTTAGCAGGAGAATCAGGTAATCGATTGGAAACAGCCGCCATGGATGTTTTGAACCTGCGACCACTTAAAGGAGGAGGAGAAAAAGTTTGGAATGTACCAGCAGAATTTTTCCTTTTCGGAGGACTATCCAAACAAGGACTGACCGATCGCAGCCCCGCAGAGTTCAAAAAGGAAGCGCTTGGAATTCTCAGAGCTCGCCTTGTCTTTTCGGACAATCCCACCATATTTCTTCTTTTGGCTAGTGGTGACTCTGTTGTTCTTGTTCTCGTGAATTTTGGTGTAATTGCAGACCTGCTATTTTGTGAAATTTCTGTAATTTGAGAAGTCTCGTGCACATCTCTGTCGAAAATAATTTCCATCTGTCTTTCGTCTGACTCCTCTCGACGTTCAGGTTGCTGTTGCTGTGACGGTGGTCCCATAGGATGGCGTTGATAGATTCGTGGATCAGCAAAGTCAGTACTTCCGCCTCCTATTGTATCGCAGTCATCGTCGGAATTTAGAAAATTGATATTGTAGCGAGCCTGGTTGTACTTGGAGAAACCCGAGGCTTCGGTTAGCTCATCCCCTGCTAGCGACCCCGAAAACAGATCATCCCCTATATGCTCGAAGGCTGGAACTCGTGATACACGAGCACAGTTTTCAGCCGAGAAAGCACTACTACCGGATCCATAGTTAAACATGTTGCTTGCTTTCTCACAGGATGCTCCTGTATCACGTATCACGTATCACGTATCACGTATCACGTATCACGTTGATCCAAGATAGTCGCAACTACTTGTAGTCAGCTGCAACAGGAAGTTGTTTGCTGATGTTGGATATTCACTTTCCTGCTATCTCTCTACTTACTGACTTGTCAACGTTATACTGTTGGCTGCAGGAGATGAATAGTGTTGGCGGCAGCAAAGATCGCTGAGAAAGAAGAACATAGTTTCAATACAGGCAAAATTGTGAGCACAGATATTGGATTGGCTGGTGATTCCTTAAGTACTCTAATTTAAGCGATTTTTCATCTTCATGACGCTTAACTCTATTACCAGTAGAGTACCTGTTACTGGTACTAGCTACTCCTACCATAGTAACAAAATTGTGATTACTAGCTAGACTACCATACTCTACAGGTACCGTACGTAAGGATATCTACCTTAACCCTATAAGAAAATACGGACGCTGCGACAAAACTACTACAGAGAGAACAACAAGAGAGGGAAGCAACCTACTGGAAGTAGAGTCTAACTCCTATTCCGGATTCCGGAGTACCTGGTAGATACTCGAGTAGTTGAGTGCTGCCCTCTAGAGTAGCGCAGATACCGTAGTCCAATAGCTCTAACTATTTCTAGTATGAAAGGAAAAACTATTTTTGATAGTAAACCCAACAATTAGTAATGAGCATGCGTAGGTAAATTAGATTCTGATTAGAAACACAAGTAGTCAAAAAAGTGTTGATTTCCTCGAACAATCTCACGGTCGTTCCTCAATTTTGAGCTTGGAGTACCGTGATGAAGTTGGCGATTCAAACGAGAAGTTCGGACATCAGGTCTACCACTGCTGCCACCCGAATCAGAAATACAAATGTTGTCATCATCGTCGCCTTCGTCATCTGTCGCCACCACAGAACCCTCTTGTTGTCGTTGCTGCTGCTGCTGCTGCTGCTGCTGCTGCTGCTGCTGCTGCTGCACACGATTGTTGCAAGCTCTACCAATACCACTTCCATGATGATGATATCGACGACGGCTCGAACTCTCATCCTCATCATTATAGAGACCATGATTCAGGCTACCCGTGTGTGTCAAACCCTCCGAGACATCATCCCATTCTGATACTTCAATGTTCGTTGGCATCCGTTTGCTGTCTTGCTGTTTACCCAAATCAGTTGGATCGTCTAAAACAATCACGTCCGGAAATCGCGTCGCTTCCAGTACTCGTTCAAAGGCACTGCCGAGAATGCTTCGTCCCTCATTTTGACGAGAAGCACCACTAGCGGGCACCTGGCCTCGTGCCGTTCGAGCACGGGCTAAAAGATCTGTTCTTCGTCGGCGATTCGGGTTGTCCAACAAGGCAATGGAATGACCCGGGAAACTTAAGTCACGAAAGGCCCTGCGACTGCTCGAGTCAGATAGAACACATGATAGACCATAATCCCATGGATGATCGTTATGGCGAACACTCTTATGACTGTCTCGCTGCGAGGATTCCTTGGAACTGCTGTGCTCGGTACGAATAATATTTGGGACGTGTTGTTGCTGTTGAGGCGGAGGAGATAAAGCATAGTTTCTTGATCTGGGACTGGCACCAGTATTTCCTTCGCGAAAGGTTACGCTCTTTGTTTCTTGCGAGAAACAAGTATTGAGACGCATAGCCGACTTGGGAGAGGAAGAGGAAGGCTGCTTCTGAGTGAGCTTATACCTTGCATCATCACTGGAATCATCGTCGTCGAACTCAACTTCGTCGTCTTCTAGCTCTGCTTGTGAGCACCTTCGCTCGTAGGCACCTTGCTGTCTCCTGCTCGAAGGATCAACATCCCTCAGTCCCTCCGGTTCTCTTCGGTTCGATGATGTGTAGACCATCGGTGCGTCTCGCTGTTGTCCTCTTTCGACAGCGGTTTCAGGGCTGCTCAAAAGAGGACGTGTCCATGGAAGTACAGAAGGATCCCGACCTCGAGTGTTTGGTGTTGATGGAAAACACGAATCGTTTTCTAATGGTCGACTCAGATGTTTCGCTACTGCAGCACTTGCTTCCTTTGATCGAAGCAGGTGTCCCAACAGACCTCTTCGGTCTCTGTCCTCACTGGACCGGCTCTTGTCGCAAATACTCTTGCTGTCGACAGTCTCAACAATTATAGGACTAACCGTAGTGGGACGATGCTTCCTCTTTGCCTCTGGCGGTTTATCAGGAATCGGAAGGTCCCAAATGCCATCAAATAATCCCTTGTTGGCGTCAGGGGACGCAGAAAACACAATTTCGCCCTCTTCTTCTTCTTCATTGGCGGCTACGGCGACTTTTGATATAGGATCATACTTGCTCGTACTAAAAATGGGAGGGCAAGGTGCTGCACATGCAATTTCACGATCCTCCTTTTCCTTTCTCGTGCCCTTGCTGTTTCTGTTCGTATTATGACTATAATTGTTTGGTAGTGGAGTCACTAGTCGTATGTTGTTGTCGTCTTGCACTGCTGACGTTCGTTTCTTATAAGGTTGAGGGAAAGCACGACCACCGTGTCCACCACCACCGTCACCACCCTTGCTACTGCTGCGGTGGTGATGGTGGTTTGCGTGCTTTGGCATGGCCGAATACTTTCGTTTGGCATGAATCACACCTTGCGAGTCTTCGTCGACACAAATAACTTTTTTGACCGTCGTTTCGCTCGCTGCTGCCGAGGTACTCAAATCTGCAACATCAATAATAATTTTACTCATTTGGTCACTCGGTGTTGACGTGTTGTCATGAACAATTTGAGCGGGCGCTTGCTGTTGTTGTTGTTGTTGTTGTTGTTGTTGTTGTTGTTGTTGTTGTTGTTGTTGTTGTTGTTGTTGTTGTGTTCTTGTTGCTGTTATCGTACTATCAGCGTTGCGATGTGTTGTCACATCGACAATGTTTTGGATCATTGATGACACCGTTGACTGCTTGTGGTCGTACTGCTGCTCACTATGAGGAGCAGTAGTGGTTGTATATTTGGGTGTTTCTATTTTTTCTTGACGTGATCGAATATTGGGAAGGTAAAGGGATGAGACTGTCTTGGTTGACGGTGCCAGTAGTCCAAATCGTTCCCAAGTAGACGATGCCATGCTTTTCCAACCATCTTTGTCATTGACATTGTTCTGGTTCACGTTTGGTGGTAATGGCGATGATGATGGTTGTTGTGGTTGTTGTTGTTGTTCTTGAGCATAACGATTTTGATGAGTGTCGTTTTGTTGAAATAGAAATTGTTCCGGATCCGGATAATTCCTGTACCTCGAGTCCTTGGAACTTTCGTCTACGAGATCAATGGGTTTTGACACGTTCTGACCATAGTTCTTGAGCTGTTTTCTAATTCTGGAATGGCGGAGTATATCGGCTGCCTTTGGCATGTAATGATGATGTTGCGGTTGTGCTCCTTTTGTTTGCGATTGCATCATCATATGTTGTGATGATCTGGGTGTCATTTTGCTAGCAATATCCGAAAAAATGTCCGAAATATAGGTCGGCTTTTGCAGTAGAGGTACGGTATCCGGATTCCGATCTACCACGGGCTGTCTCAATCGATCCACTGATTCGTAGAAACTATTATGAGTAGCAGTATTGCTGGAAGGCAGATTGTGTTGTGGTTGTGGTTGTGGTTGTGGTTGTGGTTGTTGTCTGAGGTCAGCAAACGCATGAGAGAGTTTATTTTGCTTTTGTCTCAAATTTGTCTTCATCTTTTCCAACGACTGTGACACATTCGACGCGACGGTTTGGTTGTTTTTATTTTGATTTGGATCGGTCGCATTCAATGCTGCTGACTTCTTTGCCATGTTCACGACGAAAGGATATTGTTGTGGTGGTAGTGGTTGTGATGATGGTAGTTGTGATGGTGGTGGTGGTGAACACAGTCGAGGCAAGGCAATATTGGATTTCTTTCTGTCATTGTTCGTCGTCATACTAGGAGTACTGGAATGAAAAATATTGTACACTTCACTGGCTTGATACCGTTGTTGCAAATCGTACGTACTAACCGATTCCAAGGCCGTGAGGTCATGAATGGTTTGTTTTCGTAATTGTTTGAGACGATTATGATGTTTTTGAAATCGTTTCTTCTTGTCGTCGTCGTACAATCGATGCTTGTACTGTTGTTGGTTGTATGGTTGTGATTGTGATTGTTGCTGTTGTCCCGTACTAAAGTGTCGATGAACACTCCCCGCCAGTGATTGTGAACACAAAATGGGATCATCCTTATTACCCACCATGACAGGTACATGAGGAGATGGCGTGATAGGTGCACCCTCCTCTGGAAGATTGTATCTTCTCATACTGGTAATGTGATGTTTGTTTGGTTTTCTGGAATGACAATGCAATGCAAGACTCTCCGTGGTATCAGTTCTCTTTCTTCTACTACCACTGCTATTGCTCTTGATATTTGCTGTTCGTCTTCTTCTTTCTATTTCCCTTTTCTGTCGCCTTTGATACTCTTGAAATCGTTTGACGCTTTCATCCAGTGCAGAAGGACAATCATCATTGTCAATGGCAAACACAACACTCGGCACTCCCTTGTCCAATACAGACGTTGTTGTTGTGTCGTCCCACACCAGTGGTGGTGGTTGTTGCACTGGTTGCTGTTTGTAATGATCTGATGCCATGAATTTCCCATGTTCCCGCTGACATTGTTGCTCTTTACCAGAGTGTCTCCCAAGTTGATCTTCCATGTTCTTGTTGTTATAGCTGTCATTATCACGCTCTAGAGGTTCCTCCCTTGCTGTTGTTGTGGTCGGAGATAGTGGATCCCAGTGCCAAGGAAAACGAAAGAGACCATTACTTTCTGCAGGAGTAGTGGGCGATTGTGGTGGTGGTAGTGGTGGTGGTGGTAGTGTTGCTGCTGCTTGTGGTTGATGCTGCTGTTTGTGCTTGTTCTCCTTTCTCCCACCTAAACGTTTTACGTGCCGTTCTTGTCGTCGTTCGAATAACAACCTATTGGTATCACTGGTATCATCAACGCTCGTTTGCTGCTTGAGCTGCTGCTGCTTGAGCTGCTGCTGCTGCTTTGTTACGACGTCTTTCATACTGTATTTTCTGTCCTGATGTTTCGTAGCCGTGGTAGTTGTAGTGGTAGTGGTAGTTGTAGGACTAGGGATACTGCCATCAGGATCACTACTACTAGAGCCAGCAGCAGCGGCAGCAGGCGACGGATGAAATCTCCAGGGAATTGTCGTTGTCGTCATTCGTCTCGACGAGTAATACTACTGAGTGTTTCTAAGAGTATTGTTATGAACGACAGGATGTACTACCTCACACACTCTGCTTGTCTTATCCTTTTTTTGTTCTTCCTTGTGTACTTTGTTTAATTACTCTACTACTGGAGTAACTGCTAGTATGTTGCTATTGCTTTTCTTTGTAACATCCAATAATGCCATTTGCCATTTGCCAGCAACAAGAAATAAATAACGGGAGCACCTCTGTTGTTGTGTTTTTTGTTTCAGTAGACTGTAATATTACAAGAAGCCAATGTGTTATTTCAGAACACAACAACAAGCAACAAAATAGAGTTTATTCCAACTTCCAATTTCCAACGTTTGTTCTCAATACAAAAATTCAACTACTAGTCTACTACTAGTAGAGTAGTACAGTAGACTACTAGCTACTCCTGTAGTACTACTAACTATTTCGTTCTACTGCTAGTCTAGCTAGCCCAACAAACTCAGCCACTACTACTGCACCTATGTACAGTACTGGGCATGTATGTATGCATGTCATCATGGACTGTATGTAGGCATGCACCTCTATTTTCGTTTCCTACTTATTGTGACCAGCGAAGACTCTCAACGCATGTTGGTTAGAGGTTTTTAAATACAGGAAAAAATGAATTCAACGCTGATCACGCAGGGTGATACTGATTGGTTCTATTCTTTTTTAAATTATTTACCGTACGAACAGAGTAGTTTGAGCGATAGGGTGAAGGGAGCAAAAGTATTGTACGAACTGTTGTGTACTACTACTACTACCCGGACACAAAAACAATAATAATCCTCTTTATTACCGGTATTAACTCGAGTAGACTAGCTATTATATAGTGAACGTCGTATCAAACTCAAAGCCTACCTGGTACTACCTGGTACACAATACCGTGTTGTAGTATTATAAAATTATTGTGCTGGCCTTACTGCCTTACTATTGCATGAAATAATATTCGAATATCTAATGACGGGGGAGGGATCACTCACAACAATGTACTACTAGAGTCTACTAGCTAGTAGTAGTTTTAGTTTATACTCTAGTAGTATTCAGCTAGTAGACCACTAGCTAGTATTAGACAGAGGCTCTCGTTACTGTTGCAATGGGATCCACAGTTGCAGTATGATCAGCATCAGTAACAACTGGTTCTACTTTGATTTCTTCTTCATATTTTACTTGCTGCTGCTGCTGTTGCTGCTGCTGCTCTTGTTGTTCCCCAGTAGCAGTCGTTGTAGCAGTCGTTGTAGCAGTAGCAGTAACAGTAACAGCAGTAGTGCTCAAGGCTGGCATACTATTACCATGATCAACATTCCCACCACCAATATCAGTAGCAGCAGCAGCAGCAGCAGTAGTAGTAGTAGTAGTAGTAGCGGCAGTACTGTCTGCTGTTTCACGATTATTATTATTTTGTGTTGTCGTTTCCCACTGAAATGTTGCTGTTGTGGATTGTTGTTCTTGTTGTTGCTTATATTGTTGTTGTTGTGCCTTTGCTTTTCGTTCTTGTCGTTTCATAAAATTGAACAACCATCCATTCGAAGCCTTGAAGGAATTGGCTCGTTCCAAATCATCCTTGGTATTGCTGTTTGTCGTAGTGGTTGTACTAGTAGTAGTACTACTGGTAGTACTAGTACTAGTAGTAGCAGCTGCCAGACGTCGTAATTCTTCCTTGGCCATGATGCGAATGGATTTCGTATTAACGGCTTGATTCTGTTCCCGACATTTTTCGATCCGTTTCAACAAGGCCTCTTCCATGTCGGCATAGTAGGATTTGTTCTTGGTCCGATCTGTCATCCGTGCCATATCTCTGTACTCACTGGACTGTGCATCGGCTAAAATTCGTGCCTTGGTTTCTGGTTTTCGCCAACCAGACGTCGGACTGAGAAATTTAAAATACTTGACTCCCAAACCCTTCAGTGCTACGTACTGACGTACCGTAGGATCCTTGATCTTTGTCATTGTCGGCTTATTATGACCAGTACTACTAGTACTAGTACTAGTACCAGTAGTAGAATTCTTTTTGTCAGCAACTTCTTGCTGCTGCTGCTGCTGCTGCTGCTGCTGTATTTGTTTCCGCTGAAGTGCCTTTTGATTGGCTTCCCACGTTTCGTAATCTTGAATGGTCTTGAGCTTAAAGGCAACACTGTACGATTCCCGTTTACTGGCACCCTTGTTGGCACTGCGTCCGTCCGACTTGTTGTTGTTGCTATTGCTATTGCTGTTGCTATTGCTATTGCTGTTGCTGTTGCTGTTGCTGTTGTTATCATTGTCAGCGGTTGCTTTGATTTTTTTGGTGGTGGTGGTGGTAGACTCATAATCGTCAGAATTTCGTAATCGTTTCTTTGACGTCTCATTGGCAACATCGTCACCGTCACCGTCACCGTCACCGTCAGCAGCAGCAGCAGCAGCAGCAGCCAGTTTGTTGTTACTGTTGATAGTATTAGTGTTGTCAGTGTTGTCGTCGTGAACAGCAGGAGGAGCTACAGCAGCTACAGCAGCCACATCATCCGTAGCAGCAGTAGTAGTCATGTTGTTGCTGTTGTCGCGAGGTTCTGTCATTCTTGCCACAATGAGACCACAACCACTACTGACTACTGACTACTGGTAATCAGTAGTTTTGTACTGTTGCTTCTAATTGTGTCGTGTTGTATTGTGCTGGAAGCTGGAAGGTACTGTCGGTACTGTCGGTACTGTCGGTACTGTGGTACCTGTACGTCAAAGGAATCTGTGAAGTAGTCTAGTGAAAGCAGAAAGCAGAAAGCAGTGACAAAAATAATATTAATGAAGGTAGATGAAATAAATTATTGAATACTCGAGTAAGAATGATTAAGAATAATGAATACCAGGTACCAGGTA
>Ga0100380_10001212_pt1 | contig 28148 bp, 17 predicted proteins | sample CryGeymeta201504_FD_80417 | JGI IMG/M metagenome (GOLD analysis project Ga0100380, IMG submission 80417) | Groundwater microbial communities from Crystal Geyser aquifers in Utah, USA - Crystal Geyser metaG 2015-04 | ecosystem: Environmental > Aquatic > Deep subsurface > Groundwater | place... | reverse complement strand
GCCGCCGTGCGCGTGGTGCGCAGCCTCGGGCTCGAGGAGCACGAGGAGCGCCGCTTCGAGGAGGCCAACCAGCAGGCCATCGTGGCCAACATGAAGCTGACCATCATCCGCGGCGCCATGTGGCCCGTGCTGATGTTGCTGGGCTCGACGGGCACGCTCGTGGTGGTCTGGTTCGGCGGTCAGATGGTGCTCGCGCACGAGCTCAGCGTGGGTGAGCTCGCGGCGTTCCTGGCCTACCTGGGTCAACTTCTCTGGCCGACCATGGCCCTCGGCTTCCTGCTCAGCGTCGTGCAACGCGGTCGCGCCTCCTACGCGCGCGTGCGTGAGATCCTCGACGCCGAGGAGAGCATCGTGGAGCCCGCCGACGCCCGCGAATGCAGCGGGGAGGGCGCGCTCTCCTTGCGAGGCTTGAGCTTCTCCTACGGTGACCGCGACGTGCTCACGGACATCGACGTCGAGGTGCCTGCGGGAGCCTCCCTGGCCATCGTGGGACGCGTCGGCTCGGGCAAGAGCACGCTGGCCGCCCTGATGCCGAGGCTCCTGCCGGTGCCGGACGATTCGATCTTCGTGGATGGCATCGACGTGAATCAGCTGCGCCTTCGCAGCCTGAGAAGGGAGGTCGCCTACGCGGCGCAGGATCCCTTCCTGTTCTCGACCACGGTCTACGGCAACATCGCCTTCGCCCTCGACGAACCCTACGGCGAGGGAGCCCGGGAGCGCGTGCGCGCCGCCGCAGAGGAGGCGTCCATCCTCGATGAGGTGGACGGCTTGTCCAACGGCTTCGACACCCTGGTGGGCGAGCGCGGCGTGCAGCTCTCGGGCGGGCAGAAGCAACGCGTGGCGCTGGCGCGGGCGCTGCTCAACGCCCCAGCCGTGCTCGTGCTCGACGATCCCATGAGCGCCGTCGATGCGCGCACGGAGGCCAAGATCCTCGAGGCCATCGACAGGGTGGCGCGGGGACGCACGCTGGTGCTGATCACCCATCGCGTGGTCGCGGCCGCCCGCGCGGAGCAGGTGCTGGTGCTCGACGCAGGTCGCATCGTGGAGCGCGGAACGCCCTACGCGCTGCTGGCGGCCAACGGCCTGTACGCGGCCATGGCCAAGCAGCAGGCGCTGCGGGCCGAGCTCGAGGAGATCACTCCATGACGGGCGCGGCCCAGCTCGCCGCCGACGCACGGGCCGCCAAGGCGCGCCTGCGACTCGTGGACCCGTCGCTGCGCGAAGAGGTGGAGGCGAGCTACGACGCGGTCTTGCTCAAGCGCCTGGTGCCCTACCTCAAGCCCCACGCCACGCTGCTCACCATCTCGCTCTTGCTGATGCCTGTCGCGGCCGCCCTCGGCCTGGCCCAGCCCTACCTGGTCAAGCGCGCCATCGACGCCATGATCGTGACGCAGGACGCCCACGCGCTGCTGGTCGTCGTGATGCTCTTCGGTGGCGCCTTGGTGCTCGAGTTCGCCACGCGCTTCGCGCTCATCTACTGGATGCAGCTCGCCGGCCAGCGCGCCACGGCCGAGCTGCGACGCGCCGTCTTCAGGCGCATTCAGCGGCTGCCCATCGCCTTCTTCGATCGTACGCCCGTGGGCCGCGTGGTCACGCGCGTGACCAACGACATCGACAGCCTGACGGAGCTCTTCAGCTCCGGCGCCGTGACCGCCGTCGGCGACGTGATCACCTTGGTCGCCATCGTCGCCTTCATGTTGGTGCTCGACTGGCGCCTGACGCTGGCCACGCTGATCTCCTTGCCGCCCCTGGCCATCGCGCTCTGGATCTTCCGCGGCTACGCCCGCGACGCGTTCCGCGAGATCCGGCGCCGGGTCGCCGAGCTGAACGCCTACATGGCGGAGCAGGTGGGGGGCGTCGACGTGGTCAGCGCCTACGGTCGCGAACTCGACTGCCAGCGCGAGTACGACGGCATCAACGACGGCCACCGCCTGGCCCAGCGACAGTCCATTCGCTTCGACGCGCTGCTCTCCGCCGTGGTCGAGGCCGTCAGCGTCGCCACCGTCGCCATCGTGCTCTGGTATGCCGGCACGCGCGTCGGGCTGCTCTCGGGTCCCGAAGCGGCCGCCTACGTCGGCACCGTGGTCGCGTTCTACGAGTACATCAGTCGCTTCTTCATCCCGATTCGCGACTTGGCGACCAAGTTCACCATCATTCAACAGTCCTTGGCCTCCGCCGAGCGCATCTTCGGACTGCTCGACGAGCCGGGCCGGGACGCGCCTGGCGCGCCCACCCATGACGCAGCCGCTTCGGAGCACGACGATGCCGCGTCGAACGTGATGGTGAAGTTCCGCGACGTGAGCTTCGGCTACGTGGCGGGCTCCGAGGTCTTGCACGACCTCAGCTTCGAGCTTCGCCGGGGCGAGACGCTGGCCATCGTGGGCGCGACCGGCTCGGGCAAGACCACGACCCTCTCGCTCCTGCTGCGGCTGTACGAGCTCACGAAGGGTCAGATCCTCGTCGGGGAACGCGACGCCCGCAGCCTGTCGCGGGAGCAGCTCAGGGCGCGCTTCGCGGTCGTGCCGCAGGACGTCTTCCTCTTCTCCGGTACCGTGCTCGCGAACGTCGCCCTCGGGGATCCGGAGCCTGACGCCGAGCGGGCGCGGGCGGCGCTCGAGCGGGTGCAGGCGCTCGAACTCTTCGAGGCCCGGGGTGGCCTGGAGGCCCGGGTCGAGGAGCGCGGGGTGAACTTCAGCGCGGGCGAGCGGCAGCTCCTGGCCTTCGCGCGGGCGCTCTACGTCGATCGGGACGTGCTCCTGCTCGACGAGGCCACGGCGAACGTGGACAGCGAGACGGAGGCTCGCCTGGAGCGCGCGGGCCGCAACGTGCTGGAGGGACGGACCGCGCTGGTGATCGCCCATCGCCTCTCCACCATCCGCGGCGCCGACCGAATTCTCGTGCTCCACCACGGCCGATTGGTGGAGCAAGGGACCCATGACGAGCTAGTGGCTGCGGACGGAGTCTACGCTCGGCTCTATCGGCTGCAGATGGCCGAAACGGCCAAGACATGAGCGGCCCTGGCGGCGGCTTCCGGGCGAAAAAGCGATTGTCCGTGGGGGCATGGGCCAGATCGTGTACCATCAACGTACAACTGGGGGCCGCCCCCGACGTCCAGGCCGATGGCTGAACACGCTCCTCTTGTCTACGGAAAGTACCAACTGCTCGAGCTCCTGGCTCGCGGCGGCATGGCCGAGGTGTTCAAGGCCAAGAGTCATGGCGTAGAGGGCTTCGAGAAGGTCCTGGTCATCAAGCGGATCCTGGCGGACCTGGGCAAGAACCCCGAGTTCGTGGAGATGTTCATCAACGAGGCGAAGATCGCCGTCACGCTCTCGCACGCGAACATCGTGCAGGTCTTCGACCTCGGGCGTGCCGACGAGACCTACTTCATCGCAATGGAGTTCGTGGCGGGCTCGGACCTCGCGACCGCCCTCCGGCGCAGTCGGAAGTACGCCAAGCCCCTGGCTCGAGACCTCTCCGCCTACATCGTGAGCGAAGTGGCCAAGGGCCTGGACTACGCCCATCGGCGCCGCGACGCGCAGATGGAGCCGCTGCACATCGTCCACCGTGATGTCTCGCCCCAGAACGTGCTCTTGAGCTGGGAGGGAGAGGTCAAGCTCACGGATTTCGGCATCGCCAAGGCGCGCACGACCGTCGAGTCCGGCACGGAGGCGGGCGTGTTGAAGGGCAAGTACGCCTACATGTCCCCCGAGCAGGCTCGCGGGGAGGATGTGGACGGGCGCACCGACATCTTCGCCCTCGGCACCGTGCTCTACGAGTCCATCGCCGGCGAGAACCCCTTCGATCGCGGTTCCACCTACGAGACGCTGCGGGCGGTGCGCGATGGACGCACACCCACGCTCGCCCAGCGCCGCTGGCCCGCGGGGCAGGGTGTCAGCCCCGAGCTCTCGGCCATCGTGGCCCGCGCCATGGCCCCGGATCGCTCCGAGCGGTACGAGAACGCAGGCCGCCTGTACGAGGAGCTGATCCAGTTCCTCTATGCCAGCGGCCGGCGCATCGGCGCGCGCGACTTGTCGTCGTATCTCGATGATCTCCGCATGGCCGGTGAACGGGGACGGGGCTCGACGGACGAACGCCGTCTGCGCGCGGCCTTCGGCAACGAGCCCGCGGTCGTGCATCAAGACGGTGACGCGACGCCCACGGAGATCCCGCGCCCGCGTGGCGCATCGACCCCTGGCGTCAGCGGCGCGGCGCGCCCGATCACGACCGGCGCGGGTCGTCCCGGGACGGGCGTGGGGCGCCCCCAATCCGAGGCCCGGGATGTCACGGCGCTGGTGCTCTCGATGGCACCCGACGACCCCCTGCCCAACGGACGAATTCGCCAGCTCATCCAGCGCGCTGGCGGCCTGGTGACGGACCAGAGCGTCGGCGAGAGCACCTCGATCTCCGGCCGCACCTTCGTGGCGGTGTTCGGGGCGCGCGAACCCGACGGGCGAGACCCGGAGGCTGCCGCCAAGGCGGCCCTGGCGCTCTTGACCGCAGCCCATCGCTCGACCGAGGGCGCGCACCAATCGTCGACCTCGATCGGCCTGCATTCGGGCAGAGTGCTGGTGGACATCGCCGGCGAGCTGCTGCGTGACGAGCACTACCTCAAGCTGCTCGAAGAGACGCGAGCCGTCACACGACGCGCCCCCGAGGGTGTGCTCCTGGCAGACCCTGCCGCGGCGCGCGGTCTGAGACGTCTGTTCGAGCTGGAGGCCGCGCCGGGCGGCGAGGACGTCCTGGTGCGAGGAGAGCTCGACGCCGAAGAGGCGCTCGGCCGCTTCGTCGGACGCCAGACGGAGCTGCGACGCATCGGCGAGGTCCTCGCCTTCGCGAATAAGGGACGCATGCGCGTGCTCTCCCTCATGGGTGAGGCGGGCAGCGGCAAGTCGCGCGCGCTCAAGGAGACGCGGCGGAGACTGCGTCTCGGCGGCCATGACGTCGGCATGTACATCGCGCAGGTCTCGCGCCAGGCGCGCGATGTGCCGCTGTCGGGCTTCCAGGAGATGCTGCGCGTGGTCCTGGGCGTCGACGAGCTCGACGGAGACGCCGTGGTCCGGGCCAAGGCGGCGCGCCTACGCGAGCTAGGCCTGCCTCGACCCGAGCTGCTGGCGGTCGAGAGCTTGCTGGGCCTGCGACCGGAGGAGGGCGAGGACGTGCCGGCCGTGCTGCCGATGCAGGCCGCCATCGCGCACATCGCCACGCGCCTGGCCCAGGACCGCCTGACGGTCTTCGCCTTCGACGGCGCCGAATCCATGGACGAAGAGAGCATGGCCATGCTCTATCGGCTCGCGACCCGCGCGGAGGGTGCGCGACTGGTCATCTTGTTGGCGCAGCGTCCTGGCCACGTCCACGCCTTCCAGGATCTGCCCATCTTCGAAGAGGTCGACCTCGCGCCCTTCGACGACGAGGACGTCGCGCGTCTGACGGCCATCCGTCTGGGCGTCGAGGAAGTGCCCATGGAGCTCTTGCGCGAAGTCGTGGGCAAGAGCGGCGGAAACCCCCTGTACGTCGAAGAGTATCTCCGCGCCCTGGAAGAGGCGGGCGCCGTGGACGTGAGTTCGCAAGGCAAGGTCGCCTTCCATCCCGAGGTCGCTGCCGTGGAGGTGCCAAAGACGCTGATGGGCATCGTCGCGGCCCGGCTGTCGCGCATCGGCGGCCTCGAGCGTCATCTGCTCCGGATCGCCGCCATCCTGGGCGAGGGCTTCTCGTCGGCCTTGCTGGCGCGCATCGCGGACGAGGACCCCGCAACGGTCGAGGACGCACTACGCAGCCTGGCCGAGCAAGGCGTCGTGCTGAGGCGACCGGGCGGCGACTACCAGTTCACGCACGACATGGTGCAGCGCGTGCTCGTGGACGGCCTGCCCATCGAGTCCCGAAGGGAGCTGCATCTGGCGGCGGCGACCGGACTCGAGGCGTTGTATCCGGGACGCGTGGACGAGCTCGCGGAGCGCTTGGCGGCGCATTATCGCGAAGCCGGAGAGCGCGCCCGCGCCATCGACTACCTGGTGCGCGCGGCGGACAGGCACGAGGCCGAGTACGCCCTCGGCGTCGCCGTCACCGATCTCGAGTCGGCCATTCGCCTGCTCGGGCAGATGAAGAACCCGGACCGCGAACGCATGCTCGCCCTGTATCAGCGCGTCGGCGAGCTCGCCTACCGTGGGCAGGATCTCCTCGCTGGCGCCGAGCGGATGGCGGCGGCGACGGAGCTCGCTGACGGCATCGGCCGCATGGACTACGTGGCGCGCTTCTGCATGATGCGCGGTCGCCTGCTGGCCCACGCCAATCAACTCAACGACAGCCGCCACTGGCTCGACCGCGCTCGACGCGTCGCGCGCGACCTCGACAGTCCCACCTTGCTGCGCGACGTGACGGTGGCCACGGCCGAAACCGACGTACGCAACGGCGACTACATCCGCGCGACCTCGATGTTCCAGGAGGCCCTCGCCCTCGCGCGTGACGCCAGCGACCGCCGCGCCCAGGTCCGCTGCCTGATCTTCCTGGCGCTCGCCCTCGGCGGCTCCAACATGCGCGACGAGGCCCTGGCTGCGTTGGCGGAGGCGCGTGCGCTCGTCCGCGGCGAGCCCGATCGCTTCACCGAGTGCGAGCTGCTCAAGACCGAGTCCCTGGTGCAGCACTTCTGCGGCAGCGTCGAGCGCTCGGCCGAGCTCGCCGAGCAAGCGCTCGAGCTGGCCAAGGAGTACGGCTTCGCGCAGGAGGCCTGCGTCAACGCCCACAACCTGGGCGAAGACTACATGCGCATGGGGGACTACAAGCGCGCCTTCGCGCTCCTCCGCTACAGCTTCGAGACCGCTCGCGAGCACGGCCTGTCGAAGATGCAGTACACGAACATGCGCGTCCTCGGCTTCATCGACGCGGTGAAGTTCGGCTCCGACGAGGGTCGTGATCGCATCCTCGAGGCGCTGGTCTACGCCGAGGAGAACAACTACCTCTGGGACATCGTGCAGGGTCGCTACATGCTGGCGCTCGTGGACGCGTTGGCGGGCGACGAAGAGGCCGCACGTGCGGGCTTCCGCGAGGTCATGCGCCTATCGGACGAGCACGGCCAGAAGACGTACGGGGTTCAGGCCGGGCAGGCACTGCGAGCCCTCGACGAGGGCCGTCCAGTACCGCTCCCGAGCTGAATCGATCTCAGGGCGCGGGCGCGGGCGCTGCGGCAGGCGCGGGCGCTGCGGCAGGCGCGGGCGCTGCGGCAGGCGTGGGCGCTGCGGCAGGTGTGGGCGCTGCGGCAGGCGCGGGCGCTGCGGCAGGTGTGGGCGCTGCGGCAGGTGTGGGCGCTGCGGCAGGTGTGGGCGCTGCGGCAGGCGCGGGCGCTGCGGCAGGCGCGGGCGCTGCGGCAGGCGCGGGCGCTGCGGCATGAGCAGGCGCCGCTGCGGGAGCGGGCGTGGGCGCTGCGGCATGAGCAGGCGCCGCTGCGGGAGCGGGCGTGGGCGCTTCGTCGGCCGCAGGCGCTTCGTCGGCCGCTTCATCGGCCGCAGGCGCTTCGTCGGCCGCTTCGTCGGCCGCAGGCGCTTCGTCGGCCGCTTCGTCGGCCGCTTCGTCGGCCGCTTCGTCGGCCGCTTCGTCGGAGCTGGGCTCCGCCGTGCCACCATCGGTCGCGTCGCCCGTGACCTCTGCGCCGCCATCTGGAGTCGCATCCCCAGCCGCACGTCGCATGGCGAGATCACTGCTGGACGAGAGATACGCGAGCGTCATCGACAGGATCATGAAGAGCGCGGCGCTGGTCCCCGTGAGCTTGGTCAGGAGGTTGCCGGCTCCGGCGCCGCCGAAGACCTGCTGGCCCGCGCCGCCCATGCCGCCGAACGCACCGCCCATGCCGCCGCCCTTGCCGGACTGCAGGAGCACGACGAGGATCAGGAAGATGCAAACGGCGACGTAGAGGATGGTGAGAAAAGTAATCATAGCGCTCCGCGGGCTTCAGCCCGCTGCCTCCACGATGGAGAGGAAGGTGTCGGCCTCCAGAGAGGCCCCGCCGACCAGCGCGCCATCCACGTCGGGACGTGCGAGCAGTTCGGCCGCGTTCGCGGGTTTGACGCTGCCTCCATAGAGGATCCGCAGGCTTCCCGCCAGCCGAGCGTCGAAACGCTCCACCAGGCGAGCGCGGATCGCCGCGTGGACCTCCTGCGCGTCCTCCGGGCTGGCGGTGCGTCCGGTGCCGATGGCCCAGACGGGCTCATAGGCGATCACGAGGCTCCGCAACTGGCTCGCGTCGAGGCCCTCCGTGTCCGCGTCGAGCTGACCGAGCACGACGTTCAGCGTGCGTCCGGCTTCCCGATCGGCGAGCTGCTCGCCCACGCAGAGGATGGGCACGAGGCCGTGGTTCAGGGCCGCCGCCAGCTTGCGGCGGATGCCTTCGTCCAGCTCCCCGAAGACGTGACGGCGTTCGGAGTGGCCCAGGATGACGTGGCTCGCGCCCGCGTCCTGGAGCAAGGGAGCGCTGATCTCGCCCGTGTACGCGCCTCGATCTTCCCAGTGCATGTTCTGCGCGAGGACCTCGATGCCGGATCCCTCGAGCGCCTTCGACACGGCGTTCAGAGACGTGGCCACCGGCGCGACGCCGACCTGTGCGTTGTGGGCGCGAGCCAAGCCCGCCTTCAGCTTGCGAGCCAACGCCACGGACTCGCTGATGGTCAGGTGCAGCTTCCAGTTGCCCGCGACGAAGGGACGGCGGTTCGAATTCATCGCCTCAATGCCTCCACCCCCGGGAGCTTGTGCCCCTCGAGGTATTCCAAGGACGCGCCGCCTCCGGTCGAGACGTGATCGAATTTCGCTTCGAGTCCCGCCTGACAGACGGCCGCGACGCTGTCCCCACCACCCACGACGGTGAAGCCGGGTGCCTGCGCCATGGCGGTCGCGACACCGAGGCTGCCCTCGGCGAAGGTCGGGTTCTCGAACAAGCCCATGGGGCCATTCCAGAACACCGAGCCCGCGGTACGAATGCGCTGCGCGAAGAGCTCGACCGTGGCGGGGCCGATGTCGAGGGCCATCGCGCCGCTCGGGATGGCGTCCACGGAGACGACCTCACCCTCGCTCGCCTCGAGGCGGGTGCCGACGCGCACGTCGATGGGCAGGAGCAGATCCACACCGGACTCCTGCGCCCGCTGCATCAAGCTGCGCGCGAGCGCCAGCTTGTCCTGCTCCACGCGACTCTTGCCCACGTCGAGGCCGCGCGCGGCCAGGAAGGTGTTGGCCATGGCGCCGCCTACGAGCAGGCTGTCGACGCGCTCCATCAGCGCCTCGAGCACACCGAGCTTGCCGCTGACCTTGGCACCGCCGACGACCGCCACGAAGGGATGGTCCGGATGGTCGCGAAGACGGTCGAGCACGTCGAGCTCGCGGATCATCAACAGACCCGCAGCACGCTCGTCGATCAGCCCCGGCAGCGCGGCCACGGAGGCGTGCGCCCGGTGCGCCGCCCCGAAGGCGTCGTCCACGTAGGCGTCGGCCAAGCGGGCGAGCTGCTGCGCGAAGGCGGTGGAGTTCTCCTCTTCCTCCGCGTGGAAGCGCAGGTTCTCGAGCAGCGCGACCTGTCCGTCGCGAAGATCGCCCACGACCTTGCGCGCGCCGTCGCCCACACAGTCGTCGGTGAGCAAGACCTCGCCCGTCGAGAGCAGCTCCGCCAAGCGCACAGCCACGGGTTCGAGGCTCAACGCCTCCACCCGCTCACCGTCGGGGCGACCGAGATGCGACGCCAGCACCACGCGCGCGCCACGAGAGATGGCGAGCTCGATGGTCGGCAGCGCCGCGCGGATGCGCGTGTCGTCCGTGATCCGTGGACCCTCGCCGGGGACGTTCTCCAGCGGGACGTTGAAGTCCACCCGCAGGAAGAGGCGGCGACCCTCGAGGTCCAACTCCTCGATGGAGCGCAGCGGGGTGGTCATCAGCCAACCTCTCCGGCGGCGATCATGGCCAGGTCGACCATGCGGCAGGAGAAGCCCCACTCGTTGTCGTACCAGGCCTGGACCTCGACGAGGTCACCGCCGACGACGTCCACCAGCTCGGCGTCGAGCACGCTGGAGCAGGACTCCCCCATGAAGTCGCGTGACACCAGGGGCTCGTCTTCGACGCGGAAGATGCCCGCGAGCGGACCGGCCGCGGCGGCGCGCATGGCCGTGAGGATCTCGTCGCGCGTCGTGTCCCTGGCGACCTGCACGGTGAGGCAGGTGAGGGAGACGTTCGGCGTCGGCACGCGCAAGGCCATGCCTTCCAGCTTGCCCTCGAGCTCGGGCAGGACGAGCGCGATGGCCTTGGCGGCGCCCGTGGAGGTCGGGATGATCGACTCGCCCGCGGCGCGTGCGCGACGCAGATCCGAGTGGGGCAGATCGAGGATGCGCTGATCGTTCGTGTACGAGTGCACCGTGATCATGTAGCCCTTCACGATCCCGAAGCTGTCGCTGAGCACCTTGGCCAGCGGCGACAGACAGTTCGTCGTGCACGAGGCGTTCGAGATGATCATGTGCTTTGCGGGATCGAAGCTGTCCGTGTTGATGCCGACGCAGAAGGTGCCGTCGATGTCGCCCTTGCCGGGCGCCGAGATGATCACGCGCTTGGCGCCCGCCTCGATGTGCTTGCCCGCCTTGGCGCGGTCACGGAACAGGCCCGTGCACTCCAAGACCACGTCGACACCGAGCTTCGCCCAGGGCAGCTCCGCGGGATCGCGGATCGCGGAGACGGGCACGCTCACGTCACCGACCACGAGGTTTCCACCCTCGGCGCGCACGGGCTTGCCGTAGCTGCCGTGGACCGAGTCGTGCGCGAGCAGGTGAGCCAGCGTCTTCGCATCGGTCAGGTCGTTGATCGCCACCAGCTCGAGACCGGGGGCCTTGCCGTCGAAAAGGAGACGCGCGATGCAGCGTCCGATGCGGCCGAAGCCATTGATTGCGATCTTGGTAGCCATATCGTCTCCTTGCTCATGGAGTCCGGCGTCCGCACCGGCCCTGCGAGGCGCGGAATCTAGACCCAAGACACCTGCCACCGCAAGCCAAGACGAGGGCCGCGGCGCGCACGTTGATGAATCGAACGGCAAGGCTCGCACGTCACGTCGGCGCCATGCGAGGAGACCAGATCGTGCGGCGTGATTTGTGGAGCAAGGGCGCCGCGCGTCGGCGCACGACGAAGGTCACGCGCCCCTCCGGGCATCGATGTCGAAGGCGTGGCCCAGACGCGTCGAAGCCACCCTACGCGCGGCGCAGGGTGGCTCCTCGGCGAGCAGGTGCTCGACTCAGGCGCCGCCGCTACGCGCGTCCGCCGTGAGCATCTCGAGCAGGGCGTTGGTGAAACCGACGATCTCGGACTTGCTGTGTCCGCCGGCCTTGAGCTCGCGGTAGACGGTCTTGGCGAGGATGCGAAGGCCGCGCTCGTCGGCACGTCCGGTGGCTTCGTTTGGAATGACAGCAGCTGCAGATGACATCATGGGGTGGGCGAGAGCATGCCGCGTGCCAGATCAATCTCGAAACCTTCGAAGTTCCGCAATTTGCCGTGATTGTCGACACTTAGGCCAACTTCAGCCACGCGACCTGTTTTGTGATGGGTCTCACGACGAGCCTGGCTGCGAAGCCATCTGCGCGATGGACTGCCTCGCTGCGCAACGATCTACGCACCGGCGCCGGCGGTAGCCGCTGCTGGCGCGCGAGGCGAGCTGCCGCGGGAGTCGGCACTGCGGCTCCGGCATCGGCGGGCGGTGCGCTCGCGCCCTCTGGGTCGGCGTCGTGCCCAGCCTTGTCCGCCTCGCCTGGTGCGTCGGTCGTGGGAGCCAGGGGCTCCGAGCCGGGCGCGGTCAGCGCGGGCACGCCGCCGGTCTCGACGTAGACCCGCATGTTGCGCAGGGCCTTGTCGAAGTTGAGGTCGGCGTCGTGCGCGCGGGCCAGGAAGTAGTGCAGCTCGGGGTGACTGCGCACGTAGTCCGGATCCGTTCGGATCAAGTCCTCGAGCTGCTCGATGGCCTCGCGGTTTCGCGAGGGGTACGCGTCCGAGGTCTTGTACAGCAGGTAGCCGTAGAGGAAGCGTAGCGCCGGTCCGCTGTGCAGGCGGAGCGGAGTCGGGATCTCCTCCATGGCCGAGAGCGCCGCTCCGTAGCTCTGCATGTCGACCGCGGCGCGCACCTCGTTGAAGCCCTCCGAGAGCTGTCGTGCCTCGCGGGGTGCGAGCTGCGGCCCGGGCACGGGCGGCTCGATGGACACGGCGGGTTCGCCGTCCGAGGTCATCAAGAGCGTGATCACCTCGGCCGCCACCAGCGTCAGGCGTCCGCCGCCCATGTCCTGTGAGCGGTGGATGAACTGGGCGGCCTCGGCCTTGCGCCCGGCGGCGATCAACGACAGCGCCATCCTCGCGTAGTTCTGTGCGCCCTCGGTGCCTTCGCCGAAGCCGGAGACGTTGGCGAGCAGGCGACCATAGGGCCAGTCCGGCGAGTAGATGGTGCTGAGGTAGCCCTCGTAGCGCTCGAAGCCGATCAGGTCGCGCGGCGCCGCGAACTCGATGTGCATGTTGTCATCGGTGTTCAACGGAGCGGGGATGCGCTGGCAGTCGCCGGTGCAGCCTCGATCGGGATCGTTGTTGGAGTCGGGGTAGTCGATCCATTGCCCGCCACGCATGCGCCTCTCGATGCGCGTATAGGAGAGCACCTCGTCGCGGTTCGCGAGCAGCGTCCGCGCGAGCACGTCTTCGGGCGAGTGGATGTAGGCGCGCTCGAGGGCCTCGGACACGCCGGGGAGGGCGAAGGCCGTCGAGATGCGGGCCAGATCCAGAGGCATGGGCGAGTCGGAGCCGAGGATCACGGTGTCGCTCGAGAGATCCTCCGCCGCGAACACCACCACATAGCGGAACTGGCTGGCGAAAGTGCGGAAGATGCTCTTGATGTTCTCGGGGCTGAGCTCGTAGAGCTGGACCCACTGGCAGTAGATGCCGCCGGGCTTCAGCCGTCGCTTGGTGATGCGGAAGTTGTCCGTCGTGAAGAGATCGCTGACGCCCGTGATCCACGGGTTCGACGGCTCACTCATGATCACGTCGTACTGCTTACGCGTGGACGCGAGGTAGTTGCGGCCGTCGTCGTTGATGACCGTGAGCCGCGGCATCTGCACGAAGGGAAACTCCGTGAGCCGATAGTCGAGGTGGTTCACAGATTGGAAGAACTTTGCCGCTTCGGGCACCGAGCGCTCGAGCTCGATCACGTCCACCGACGCCACGGGGAACTCGAGCGCCGTTCCCACGGTCACGCCCGAGCCGAAGCCCACGATGGCCACGTCGGCACCGGCGGGGCCTCCCGCGTGCATGAGCAGCGGATAGCCCGCCACCATCACCTGCGTGGGCATATCGTCGCCGTTCGAGGCGTCCACCTTGCCGTTGTTCTTGAGCGCGTAGTGGCGCCCCCAACGCTCCACCGTGACCGTGGTCGACTGACCGTCGTGGTAGTAGACGAGATCCGGATCACCCCACGAGGGGCTGCATGCGTCCGAGGCCAACGAGACGCGGAACACGCCGAGCGTCATCTGCGAGAGGTTCCAGCGCAGGGGCGAATCGGGGGCGCGCGTGAAGAAGTAGCCCGCGGCCAGGATGGCTGGGATGAGCGGCGCCAGCACGTACACCGTGGCGCTGTACCAACCCGGCAGGCCGATGCTCTTCTTGGACGACTTCTCGCCCTCGGGCGGCATCTCCGTGGTCTCCGCCGCGCTCGTGATCAGCAGGACGAGCGCCATCCCCAGGTTGAGCACCACGCCCCAATGCAGCGTGCGCTCCATGCCGATCAGCGGCATCAGCACGAAGCCGGGGAGCCACGCGCCGAAGATCGAGCCGATGGTGTTGGCCGCGTAGACGTTGCCCACGTCGCGCCCGACGCTGTCGCCGCCACGGGTCCAGATGCGCAGCGTGAGCGGGAACATCGCGCCCATGCCCAAGGTCGCGGGCACGACGCACAGGAAGGAGACCAGGAACATGAAGAACTGCACCAGCGGGATGTGGTGCTGCATCTCCGTCATCCCGCTCACGGTGGAGGCGAAAGCGCAGGGGATGGCGTCCTGGTACACGTAGTTCAAGAAGGCGGCGCCGCCGATCAAGAGCTGCACCAGAGCGAGCTGCAGCACGGGGTAGCGGCGCAGCAGCACCAGCACCGCGAAGAGCAGCGTGATGCAGACGATGACGGCGGCCACGATCTGGGCAAGCTCCCCGTCGCCGGTGATCCCGACCACGGCCGCGTCCGCCAGAGGAACCGCCAGCATCAACATGGCGGGCGCGGTCGGCCCTCCCGCTTGGAACCGTCCCTGCGCGGAGCCTCCACGCGTCGCGGCCCAGATGACCACGATGGGGGCGATAGAGACCACGCTCACCAGACCCCAGGTCTGGAGGCTGTCCTGGATCCCGAACACGGAGTTGCCCAGCAAGACGAGCACGCCCGACGCGAGCGCGGTGGCGGGGAGCACGCCCTTCTTCTTGCCGATGGCCGCAGACGCGATGGCGGATCCGCCTGCGATTCCGATCAGGAAGCCCACGAGGATCAAGCCGAAGGAATAGACCGAGGAGCCGATCACCATCGCCAGAGAGCGGGTCCAGACCACCTCGTAGAAGAGGGCCGCCATGCCCGACACGCCGAAGGCGACGAAGGCCGCGCGACGCGCCGCGCGCGGGATCGGGTGGGCGATGTCGTCCGCGGGGTCGCTCGCCGCGGGCTTCTCGGGCTTCTCGGGTTTCTCAGGCGCAGTCTCTTCGGCTGCGGCCTTCGACGGCGCCTGGCTCGCCCCCTTGGGCGGCAACCACTCCAGCTTCTCGCCGGGCTTCCAGGTCGCGCCGAGCAGCGGACGCCGGAAGACGAAGATCAGCACACCGAGGGAGAGGTTCATCCCCACGGCCACGAGGTTCGTCACGTGCACGCCGAAGATCGGCATCAGCACGAAGCTCGCCAGACCCACGCCGGCGACGGCACCCAGGGTGTTGACCGAGTAGAGCGCTCCGACCCACGAGCCCACCTCGCCCGAGGCCTGATCGCGACGCACGAAATGCCTGGCCAGGAGCGGCAGGCTCGAGCCCATCAGCGTCGTCGGCACCAGCAGGATGGGCAGGACGCACAAGAAGCGGGCGAAGCCGAGCCCGAAGGTGCCGGCGCCGAAGGAGGCCCGGAGCTGCATGTTCACGTCGGCGAGCCAGCCCTCCGGCGAGATCATCGACGGCAACATCACGGCCCAGATTCCGACCAGCGTCTCCACGACGGCGTAGGTCAGGATCGAGTGCTTGATGCGATCGGCGTAGCGTCCCCCGAGCCAGGCGCCGAGGCCGAGCCCTGCCATGAACGCGGTGACGACCGTGCTGATGGCGACGCCCGTCGAACCGAAGACGTGCGTCAGCAGCCGAGACCAGATGGCCTGGAAGATCAGGCTCGAGGCACCCGAACAGAAGAAGGCCGCGAAGGCCATGATGCGCACGGAACGAGCGCTGGAGAGAGGCGCAGTAGAGGAGGCAGGGGCACGCACGGAGGCTCCCTTCAGGAGGCGGGAGGCCGGAGTATAGGCATGCGCATCCGTCTGTCACGCGGCGTCGAATCCGGCGCCTCCGGTGTTCTCGGGGCGGTTCGAGCGCCGACCTCCTGCACCTGGTCTAAGATGGGGCCATGGTGCGAGTGATCCCCCGGCGCGCTCTTCGACTCGCGCCCGCGCTCGTCGTGCTGGCGCTGGGCCTGTTCGCCGCTCGGCGGCCTCAGGCGTTCGCGCAGCCTGGCGTGGAGGCGGATCGCGCCAGGCGGCAGAGAGCGCAAGGGTTGGTGGAAGAGGGCTTGCAGCACGAGCGCGCCGGCGATCTGGGATCCGCCATCGGCTACTACCGCGAAGCGGTCGCCGCCTGGCCCGGGGGAATCGTCGCCTACGCCCAGCTGGGAGAAGGGTACCTCGCGCGCGGGGACGATCAGGACGCGCTCGCGGCCTTCGACGCCGGGCTGGCACGTCATCCAGACGCGCTGCGGCTTCTGCTCGGGCGCGCCAAGGCGCTCGAGGACCTTCGACGCCTGGACGAGGCGGCCGAGGCGCTGCGCAGAGCGACCCGCAGGACCCGAGACTCGACCGACGCCTGGCGGGAGCGCGCGCGACTCGCTCAGCGTCGCGGGGCGTGGCTGGAAGCGCTCTTCGCCTGGCGTGCCCTGCTCGACGTGGCCGACGCGGCGGGGCCGACCGCGAGCCAGGAGCAAGCGCGCGCCGAGGCGCAGACGGCGATCCCCGCCCTGCGGCGCCTGACGCGGGGCATGGATCCCGCCGAACCCACGGCGAGCCCAGACGATCCAATCCTGCGGGCGCTGAGTCAGCTGCCGTAGCGCGCCTATCCCTTCGGTGCGCCAACCGTCAGCGTTGGCTTTGCAACGTCTGCTTCACCGCGCTGGTGGCCTTCTCGACCAGCTTGCTGGCGAGCTCGAGCTCCTGCGTGGTGCGATAGACGCCCGCTTGAAGCGCCAACAGCTGCTCCGGCGCCAGTCCGCCCGAGTGCTGCGCACGACCCACGGCGAGATCGATGCGACGTTGGCCACGGGCCATCTGTCGGGCGGCGTTCAGGGTCACGTCGAGCAGAGAGTGGCTCGCGCCGCTCGTCTCCGTGGCTTCGAGCGCGTCTGCGAACGACGCTTCACCGCGGTGACGCACCACGGGCCGGGGTGGCGGAAGACCCTCGCCGCGCACAGGACCAATACTCTCGGACATCGTTGACCTCCACGCGCCCTTGTCGAGCGTGGAGGGAGCGAGTTGCTCGAGAACGGCGGTGCCCAAGAACGGCGGCGCCCAAGAACGCCAGGGGAGGGCGCCCGCGCGAGGGCTCAGCCCGTGGCCAGCGCGCGCAGCTGCTTGCCGAGGAGTGACAACGCCTTGGCGTGAAGTCGACTCGCCCATGACTTCGAGATCCCGAGCTCCTCCGCGACCTCGTCGAAGCGTCGATCCTCGAAGTAGTAGCCCATGATCAGCGCACGCTCGCGATCCGGCAGCCGCTCGACGGCCTCTCGCACGCGCTCCGCTTGCTCGCCCCCCAGGAGCTCCGACTCGGGCGTCTCGTCCGTCTGCTCGCGATCCTGGCCGACCGCGGCCATGACGAAGGCCGCGCTGACCTTGCCCAACGCGGCGTCGAGGGCGGCGGCCGTGCGCTTCCGGTCACCACGCGCCGCGGGATCTGCCGCGCGCTCGTCCACGATGGACTCGCCCACCAGATCCGCGGCCTCGGCTGCTCTCATGCGCTCCCACGCGCGCCGCGAGTGGAAGCCTTGACGCCTCACCCAGTCGATCATGGCGCCGCGCACGCGATAGTAGGCGAAGGTGTTGAACTTCACGCCCCGACTGGCGTCGTAGCGGGTCCTGGCCTCGAGCAGCCCCTGGTAACCGGCCGCCATGAGATCGTCCGAATCGCCCCTGAGGTCGAGCTGGCGGGACACCTTCTGGGCGATGCTCCCAACCAGGGGCCGATACTCTTCGACGAACGCATCATCCAATTCCACTGCGTTATTTCCCCATTCAGGGACCGAGTCCCGCCTGATTTCACGGGATACCACGAAGGGCGAGGGCGACGTCAAGGCATGTGCGCAGGCTTTTCATCAGGAGGCCTTCGCTGTTAGCAAGGAGCATGACTAGCATGACTAGCATGACTAGCATGAGCAGCGCGTCTCCGGGGCTCGCCCGAGCCGATCGAGGCCGGCCGTCGCGGGTCGATGCGCTCACCGGTGGGGCCGGCGTCGCCGACGACACGGTCCGCGCGACCTTGCGCGAGGCGCTCGCTCAGCTGCCGGCGTCTGGTCGATTGCGCTTGCTCGAGAGCGTGCGCGCGGACGCCACGGCCGCCGGTGAGGATCCGGGACCGTGGCTGGCCGAAGCTCTGGCCCACGAGACCCACCCCGCGGTGCTGCGGGCAATCCTCGAGCGCCTCGACCGCACGCCCGCGGGGACGAGGGCGTGGACCACGCTGCACGAGGGCACGCAGCGCTTCCTCTTCGCGAGGCCCACGGCGCCCGGACGACATGCCTGGTTCGAGGTCTGCTGCACCGACTCGGGGCTCACGCTTCACTCGGGCGTGACGGACCACTCGTCCCTCGAACACCGCGCCACGGGTCTCGTCTCCTGTCATCCGCGCCGCTTGGCGGCACGCGTCGCGCCGCTCTTGTTCGAGCACCGCCGAGACGGCGGGAGCGTTCCGGACGAAGCCCGAGCGTTCGCGCGCCTCTTCTGAGGCCTGCGTGGAGCGCAGCCAGCGCGCTCGTCGCCGGCCGGCGCGGGCGACGGAAACGTTTCCGCAACTCCCCCGGGACGAATCACCCCAAGGGCCGCTGCGGCATTGACAGTCGCCGTTTGGGGGACGATTGTCCGTGTTCCGTGTCCACGTCCAAGCAGATTGTCCTCCTCGCCGCCTGCGCGCTCGTCCTGGCGACGCAGCTCTCATCCGTGCTGGCGTCCGAGGCCCGGACGCGTGTCTTCCTCAACGGCCACCCCATCGCGGTGTTCTTCAGCGATGGCGACAGCTTCCGGATGTTGGAAGGCCCGTACACCGGCGCGAACTCACGCCTCGCCGGCTTCAACACGCTCGAGAGCTACGGCGCCACGCACTCCTGGGGCAGCTGGAACGCCTTCGAGCTCTGGCTGATCGCCAAGAAGGCCACGTACAACGGCCGGCGCGGCGTCTGGCATTGCACCACCGACGGCAGCCACGACACCTATGGACGCGTGCTCGTCGATTGCCCGGATCTGATCGTGAGCCAGGTGCGACAGGGCTTCGCCCACGCCATGAACATCGACGACACCCCGTCGTCCATGTACATCCTGCGCGCGCAGCAGGACGCCATCCGTCACCATCGAGGCATGTGGGCGCACGGTGTCCCCGCCTTCATCATCACGTCGTTGCACTCGGCCGCCGAAGATCCCGGGCGCGCGCACAACTACAACCGCTTGGTCTCGACGCGCGACGGCCACACGGAGAAGTGGGAGCACCACGACGTCTACCACGAGTGCCAGCGGGTCTGTAGCACCGAGATCCGCTCGGACGCCCAGCGCGTCTACGAGTTCGCGCGCGACCTGCGAGCGCGCCCCGGACTGGGCGAGGTGCTCGCGGACGTGCCGAACCTGCTCTTGGTAGAACTCGTGGATCGCTACGCCCGGCTCGGAGCGCTTCCGGAGTACACCACACCGGAGGTGCGCGCGGCGGTCGAGCCGATCCTGGCGCAGGCGAAGGCTAGCGGGGAGCTCGGCCAGACGCGCAGCGTGCAGGGCTCATGCATGGTCTATGCGGCGTTCGACCGACGCTACGGCCCGAATCGCGCGGAGTGTTTCCGCGGCAGGAACTGGCAGCCATGATCCTCGCCAACCATCTGCGACCGACGCTCGCGACGCTGTGGCTGGCTGTCGCCGTGTCCGGCTGTTTCACGCCCGTGCCCGAGGGTCCGCCCCTGGGCTACGAGACGGACCTGCTCTCCTGTACCGACGGACGCGACAACGATGGCGACGGCCGCGTCGACTGTCAGGACACGGACTGCATCCGGCGCAACTTCTGCGGCGAGGTCATCCCGAACACCCCCGTCGACGAGTCGGAGGACACGCCCGAGCGCTGCAGTGATCTGCTGGACAACGACGGCGATGGACAGTTCGATTGCGGCGACCGCGACTGTCAGGGGATCATGGAGCTCTGCTGCGTGACCGAAGCCTCCGATGCGTTGTGCCGCAACGGCATCGATGACGACGGCAACGGCTTCGCGGACTGCGCGGACTTCACCTGCCGCAACAGCACCTTCGTCACCGTCTGCGACAGCGAGTTCTCCTGCACCGATGGGCAAGACGACGACCTCGACGGCCTCGTCGACTGCGCGGATCCCGACTGCGCGAGCGAACCGACGTGCCCGCACGAGGTGAAGTGCGATGACATGCTCGACAACGACCACGACGGAATGACCGACTGCGCGGATCCCGACTGCGCGGCTGCCTCCGGCTGCTTCGGGCCGGAGATGTCGCTCGCGGAGTGCTCGGACGGTCGCGACAACGATGGCAACGGCTACACCGACTGCGGCGACTTCTCCTGCTCGCGCTCGTCGGATGCGACGGTCCTCGCGTACTGCGCTGCCAACGCCGAGATGACCCTCGCAGCCTGCTCCGACGGCGTCGACAACGACGGCAACGGCTTCATCGACTGCGGCGACTTCTCCTGCTCCCGGTCCACCGACACGGCGATCCTGGACTATTGCGCCGCCCACGCCGAGACCACGCTCGCGGCCTGCACCGATGGCATCGACAACGATGGCAACGGCTTCACCGACTGCAACGACTTCTCCTGCTCCCAGTCCACGGACGACGCCGTGCGAGCGATCTGTGAAGCGAGCTATGCGAGCTGCACCAACGGCCTCGACGACGACGGCGACGGCTTCACCGACTGCGGCGACTTCTCCTGTCGTGACGCCTCCGCGGCCTCGAGGGTCTCCCTCGTGGGTCCGGATGGCGTGGCTCGGCCCCCGCGGCTCGAGCACCCCTGCCAGGAGAGCTTCTCCTCGGTGGACGCCGCGACTGACCCCGTCGGCGCCCTGGCGCAGGCGGTGGAGCGCTGCAGCGACCATCTCGACAACGACGGCGACGGCTTCGTCGATTGCGACGACTGGGACTGCAACTGGAACCCGCTGTTGAACCCGCAAGCGACGGACCCGACCAGCACGGCGGAGCCCTTCTGCGAGAAGGTGGACCCGGCCACGATGGCGCCCCGACGCGAACAGTTGGTCTGCCAATGACACCCCCGCGAGACCGCCACGCGGCCACACGGATGAACTCGGCCCCCATAGAACTCCGGCCCTTGAGTGCCGAGACCGAGAGGATGATGCCCATGAAATGGATGACGCCGAGCTTCGCGGCCGGTCTATGCCTGCTACTCGCCGGAGGCGTCGCGCACGCCCAGCCGGCGGCTGACACCGCCGACGAGCTGGCGCCCGCTGCGACGGAGCATCCCTCCGTGGCAGCGCCCGCTGGCGACGTTCCGATGATGCCCGAGGATCCGCCAGCGAACGAGGCGCACGAGCGGGCCTGTGACGACCATCAGGACAACGACAACGACGGCATGATGGACTGCGCGGACGCGGACTGCTTCGACGCGGCCAACTGCGCCGCCGGCGGAGGCGAGGAGCGCAACGACGAGGCCTGCAGCGACTGGGTCGACAACGACGGCGACGGCGCCATCGATTGCATCGACTCGGACTGCGACGGCCCGGGTATCACCGTCTGCCAGGGTTCCTTGCACGGCGGCACGGCCAGCGGACGGAACGCCTCGAACTCCGACGACGAGAACGCGCTCCCGGAGCTCAGCGGCGACATGACCGTCGAGGACCTGATCGGGCGCTACGGCGACTCGGACGGAGAGCGCAACGAGTACATGTGCTCCGACGGCATCGACAACGACGGCGATGGACGCACGGACTGCGCGGACTTCGGCTGCCGCTTCGACCCGCAGGTCACGGTCTGCGCCGGGCATCCGGGCTTCCACTTCAGCGTGGTCGCCGGGGTGGGCGCGGTGGTCAACCTGCAGAACATCATCGACGGCGTGGGTCAGCGAGGCGACCGCGCCAACGTGCGCTTCAGCCGCCTGCAGCTGCGCGTGCTGGGCCCGATCCCGATGATTCAGGACTCCTTCTTCCTCTTGAGCATGCGTCTCGAGAAGTCGCCCCGACTCACCTTCGCGCACTTCCAGGTGCCGATCGACGACTCCGGGCACTACGTCGCCATCAACAGCGGATCGGGTGGGCTCTCCTCGGGCCTGATCATCTCGACCTCGAAGCAGCCGCTGCTCAACGCGCCGTTCTACCTCTTCAACGCCTTCGAGCAGGGAAACGGTGCGGCCGTCGAGACCGGCGGGCCGATCACCAGCGACGGCATGCTCAACTTCCGACTCTTCGCGGCCGGCGGCTCGGGGGAGTTCAACGGCAACGTGGGTGGCGCCTTCTTCCGCAGCGACGACAGGAACTTCTCCTACAGCGTCGGCGCGCAGCTCGGCGTGAACTTCATCGGCCACTACTCGCGCTTCGACTCGCCCTTCCTGTACACGCCGCAGCCCCTCACGTTGGCCATGCTCGTCGGCGCCAAGTTCGATCAACGGCCCCGCGAGCGCTACCCGGCGGCGAACGTGATGGCGATCTTCCAGTACCAGCGCTTGCTGGTGCGCGCCGAGTCGTACACCAAATACGTGATCGACTACGGCGGTGCCTTCGAGACGGCGTGGAACGCCCAGACGAGCATCCTGCTGGTGCCGCGTCACCTCATGCTGGCGGCCGACATGGGCCAGTTCTACTCCCAGAAGTTCGATCTCACGACGGCGCTGCGACGCCCCATCGGTCAGTTCGAGTGGCGCGTCGCCCTGCACTGGTTCTGGTTCCGGAACATCGGCGTGATGTCGCTCGTGTACCGACAGACCCAGCTGGACGCCAACCCCGACCGTCCTCAGGATCCCACGCTTCAGCGCGAGATCCAGCTCGAGACCCAGTTCCGCTTCTGATGCGGGCTCGGGCCGCGGGCCTCCTGGGGCGAGGTGTCTCGGGCCCCTTGGGGCGCGTCCCTTCCTTGCCCGTTCCAGCCCTGCCATGCTCGCGCTACGAGCCGGCTTGGGGCTGACGTGGCCATCCTGACGCCGGTCTCGCTGGGCGACGCCGACCGCGTGACGCGGGCGCATGGCCTCGGCGCGTGCGATGGCGTGACCGGGCTCCAGGCGGGCAGCGTCAACTCGAACTTCTTCGTGGAGACGGACGCCGGCGGGCGCTTCTTGCGCGTGTACGAGGAGCAGGAAGAGCAGGGCGTCGCCTACGAGTGGGCGTTGCTCGAACACCTTTCGGACGCCGGCCTCGAGGTCCCACGGCGCGTGCCGGGGCCGTCCCCGGGGTCATGCCGCGTGGCGGGCAAATGCGTCGCGTTGTTCGAGCTGGCTCCGGGAGCGGAGCACTGCGCGCGCAGGTGGAGCCGCGCCCACTTCGAGCAGGTCGGTCGCTTCCTCGGACGCGCGCATCGGGAGACCGGCGACTTTGGCTGGCGGCGAGCTAGCCGTTTCGGTCCCGAGCCCATCAGGGCACGGCTGGACGCCATCGCGGAGTTGGGACGCCCGGAGCTGGCGCCGACCGTCGAGAGGCTGCGCGCGGCCCTCGCTCGCACGCAGGGGGAGGTCCCCGAAGACCTTCCGCGGGGCGTGGTCCACGGAGACCTGTTCCGAGACAACCTGCGCTTCGAGGGTGAGACCCTGGTCTCGGTGCTGGATTGGGAGAGCGCCGCCGACGGGCCCCTCGTGCTGGATCTCGCGGTGGCGATGCTGGCGCTCAGCTACGGCGACCAGTTCGCCTGGGACGACGCCGCGGCGCTCACGGCGGCCTATCGAGCCGAGCGGCCGCTCTCGGAGGCCGAGTGGCGAGGGCTACGCCCGGTCGCCATGCAGGCTTGCGTGCGCTTCGCCACCACGCGCATCCAGGACTTCTACCTGCGCGCCGTGGCCGCGGGAACCGAGCCCACGCGCGACTTCCACCGCTTCCTTCAGCGCCTCGAAGCGCTCGAAGCGCTGACGAACACGCGGCTCGCCGAGCTCCTCGGTCGCTGAACGCGCGGCAGCCCCTCGCCGGCATCACTCCGGCGCGGGGCTGGCCACATTGTCACCCCGACCAGGCTGTCACTCCGAATCCGAATCCACCGCGAAGGGATCGTCGTCGAAGCGCGGCGTCGGGAGCAGCTCGCCGTTCGCGCCATCACGACGCACGACGAGGAGACGTCGGGAGACGACGTCCGGACTCTCACGAGCGACCACGTACAGGTAGTTCAGGCCGGCGGTCAGCGGCACGCGGGTGGAGAAGCGCGCGTTCCGACGATCCGCAGCGTGTGCGTTGGACTGGTAGAAGACCTTGCGCGCGCCAGCGAAGACGTAGATGTCGCGAACGGAGTGATCGTCCGAGGCGGTGCCCGTGAGCTCCACGCTGTCCTCGCGCGTCACCAACAGGTGGCCGTCGTCCACGACCAGCTGCGGCGGGCGGTGGGTGAGGGCGAACGTGAGCTCGCCGCCATGTCCGGTAGCCACGATCTGGTCGTTCGCGACCCAGGCCGGCTGACCGTCCTCGAGGGCGACTCGCACGAAGCCCGCCGACTCGGCCTGCGCGGGCACCTGCACCACGTGATGCACGGTCGCCACGGCCTCCGCCGACGCACCGGGAGCGGCGCGCAGCGTGGCGCCATCGCCCAGGCTGATCCGCCCCGTCCGCGCGCTCACGGGGGTGTCGGAGTTGCCGATGAGCAGCTCCAGCTTCTCGGTCACGGCTTCTCTCAGGTCGAGATCGGCGACGGAGACTTCGAGCTTGGCCACGTCGTCCTCGAAGTCGGATAGCACGTCGAAGGTGAAGCGCAGCAGACGCTCCTGGCCCGGTTCGAGGTTGTCGATGCGGAAACGTCCGTCGTGCAGCAACACGCCGCGTCCAGACAGGTTCCGAAGGTTGGCCTGGGTCTGGAAGGTCCTTCCTGTGCCTACGTTTCGCACGCGCAGATAGAGGCTGGCCTTCTCCCCGCGCTCGAGCACGCCGTCACCGTCTCCCTCGACGTCGTCCGCCACCTGCATGGAGTAGGCGAAGAGCGGACGCGCCAGGCCATGCACGATGGTGCGCTCCTCGGCGTTGGGTGGAGCGTGGCCGTGGGCCTCGGAGAACTCGACGCGAATGCCATCGGCTCGATCCACGACGTTGCGTGGCAAGAGGCAGCTGCGCGCGCCGTCGACGGTGGAACACAGGCCGAGGGTGGTCGCCCACTCACGCGACTCGCCTGGGGCCAAGCGACCGAAGACGAGCTCGCGATCGTTGAATAGGGCGTAGTCGCTCTTGGTGGTGGCTCGCAGCTGATAGAGCGTGTGCTCGCCGGTGTTCTGGACCCGGACGTGCAGCTCGAAGGGACCGCCGGCCGTGGCCGCGTCGGTCGGCGTGGTGCTCACGGTGACCGTGACCGGACTCGCGCCTTCGTCCGTGCCCTCGGCCCAATCCACGCCGAGACGCTGGAGCTGGGCGACGGCCTTGGCCATCTCCGAGCGCTGGGACTCGGACACGACCGGCCCTGCGTCGGCCAGCATCTCCGGCCGCACGCTGTGGGATGCGCGCGCCAACAGGCTCTGGCTGAAGCGCGTCAGGAACTCGTCCTCGGTGGCGTTCTCCTGGTCCCGCGGATCCGCCTCCTGCATGTGCTGGCGCTCCTCTTCGGACAGGTAGTAGCGCAGGATGACGCCTGGGCGTTGGCCCTCCCTGGCTCGCGCATGCGTCAGATGAGAGCGCAGATCCGCCTCGCGCAGCATGGCCTCGTCGTCCACCGTCAGCGCCATGTCCTCGCGATCGACGGTCATGGGATCGACCTCGATGTCAGGCACGATGCCCACGCCCTGAATCGAGACGTCTCCGGGCGTGAGGTACTGGGCGATGGTCAGCTTCAGAGCCGAGCCGTCCTGGAAGTTGTAGATGACCTGCACGGAGCCCTTGCCGAAGCTCCGCTGACCGACGACCAGCGCGCGGTCGTGGTTCTTCAGCGCTCCCGCGACGATCTCGCTGGCGGAGGCGCTGCCACCGTTCATCAAGACGACCATGGGATAGTCGGGCTCGGTGCCTTCACGATGGGCGAACTTCTCGTCGCGCTCGCGCGGATCGTTGCTCTGGGTGGCGACGATCGTACCGCTCGGCAGGAAGGTGTCGGCGACGCGCACGGCCTGGTCCAGCAGGCCTCCGGGGTTGTCCCGAAGGTCGAGCACCAGCCCGCGCAGGTCCTGGTGATGGAGATCGGCCAGGGCGCGCTGCATGTCCTCGCTGGTGTTGCCCTGGAAGCTGTTGATCTTGATGTAGCCGACGTGGTCCCCGAGCATGCGATGCTCGACCGACTCGATGTGAATCACGGCGCGCACGAGCTCGAAGCGACGCGGCGGCGTGCGACCGTGTCCCTGGGCACGCGTGACCCAGACGCTGACGCGAGAACCGGGCGGCCCGCGCAGCCGATCCACGGCCTCGGACAGCGGCATGTTCATCGTCGACTCGTCGTTGATCTTGACGATGCGGTCCATGCGCTCGAGGCCCGCGCGTGAGGCTGGGGTGTCGGGCATGGGACGGATCACCGTGAGGGCGCCGTCGCGAATGGAGATGACGATGCCCAGGCCGCCGAACTCGCCGCGAGTGCTCATCTGCATCTCTTCGAACACGTCGGGGGTCAACAGCACGGTGTGCGGATCGAGCGTCCGCAGCATGCCGTTGACCGCTGCGTACTCGATGTCGCGCAGGTCGAGGTCGGGCTCACCGTCGAGGTTCTGCTGCAGGAAGGCGAAGATGTCGCGAAAGCGGCCCGCCAGGGACCAAGGGCTGTTCACGTCGGAGATCGCGAAGGACTGCTCCTGGTCGTTGACCTGGACCGTGAGCGCGGGGGCGCCCTCCTCGTAGCGCACGATCACCGGCGCCACGCTGCTCTGGATGGCGTTCAGACCCGCCAGCAGCATCTTCTTCGGGTCGACGCGCTCGGGGTCGACGTAGTGGTTCTTCACCTCGAGGATCGCGCGATTCAGAACCGCCAGCCGGGTCAGATCGTAGGGATCGCGATCCCGCGCAGCCTGTGCTCGTGGCGAGCCATCGATGTCGAAGGGCAGACCGTTCTGCTTGGGCCAGACGAAGGTCAGCGTGAAGGCTGCGGCGACCGCGAGGAGCGCGAGTAGAGGCTTGGTGAAGCGAAATCCGTGCATTCTTACCTTCAGATGGCCCTCGGGCCCGTGAACGCGCAGCATAGCCACCACGCGCAACGAGGGCCACCAGAGACGGCCCACCTCCCTTGGACGCGCGAGGCCCCCGATTCGTTCCTGTTGTCGTGCCGAACGTGGCGCTCAATACTGCCACCTTGGGTGCGCTGGAGCCGAACGAACCAGACTTCCGTCCACGGCGCTGGCCCTGGAAGGTCGCCATCGCGCTCAACCTGCTGCTGGCCTTGGCCTTTCTCGGCTGGCCGATGTGGCGCGGACGACGCCGAGCCCGGGAGGCGAGGGAGGCCTTCGCCGAAGCCACCGCGTGCTTGGTCGGTGGTCGGGCCGCCGCCGACCCCGGGGTCGTGTTGCCCGAACGCGTGTGGAGCGACTACGCGACCCAGGTTGAACGGCGCCCAGCGGGCTGGCCCGAAGCATGCGCAGTGGCGCTCGACCGTGTGCCTCGACCGCAGGCTTGGCTGCTCTTTCCTGACGTGAAGGCCGCGGAAGCCCAGCTTGGGGAGGCCGTGACGCGGGCGAAGGGGGAGATGCGAGCGCTCTCGTCACCCCTCGTGCCCGGCGCCCGCATTCCTTCTCGGCCGCTGGAGGCGATGGAGCGAGTCGCGGCCGCGCTCACGATCCTGGCGCGCGCTTCGGGCGCGACCGAGGGTCTCGACGGGGCGGTCACTCGTGAAGATGGGCCGGACCCACTGCACCCCACACGGCTACCCCTCGACGCGGATACCGACGCGCCGTGGCGCCTCGAGGCGACGGACCACGGGCTCTCCGTGGTTGCCATCGGACGTCGACGGGTGGGCTGGACCCACGCAGAGGACGGTCATGTGCAGGCCGGGGGCGCATTGCGTCCGGCGACGCTTCGAGGTGCGCGACTCCGGGCAGATGGGGTGACCTGGCTCTGGGCGACCTCGGCGGCTCAGTGCGCGCTCAGGGAGGACGGATGTCGCCAACGCGCCCTTGGCGTCGGTTTCTCGGCGTTCGCAGCGAGCGCCTTGCCCGAACCGACGTGGCTCGCCGGCCACCCGGCAGGCGCACTCAGCGCCAGCGTCGCACTGACGACCCAGGGTCGCGTGTCGCTCCTCGCCCTCGGCTCCAGGTCACCCTCGGTCATTTGGCGAGTATTCGACGTGCCGGCCCTGGATATCCCCAGTCCCGCAGTTTCCGGACCCTCGCAGGGGTCGTTGATCCCAAGACCTCCCAGGGTCGCCCCGCCGGCACTCACTGCAGTCCAGGGGTCTCCCAGGGTCGCCCCAGCGACGTGGGAACGCTCCATCGACCGGGCCGACGAAACGGTCTCGGCCGCGTTCGTGGGCGATCACGTCGTGGTAGCCCTATCTGCGGACGGGACGCTGGAGTGGCTCAGAACCGAGGCCTCGGAGAGGGCGTCCCTGGCGACCCTGGGTGACGAGGCGCCAACCTGGGTGACGCAAGGGAAG
>Ga0100380_10001203_pt1 | contig 28254 bp, 29 predicted proteins | sample CryGeymeta201504_FD_80417 | JGI IMG/M metagenome (GOLD analysis project Ga0100380, IMG submission 80417) | Groundwater microbial communities from Crystal Geyser aquifers in Utah, USA - Crystal Geyser metaG 2015-04 | ecosystem: Environmental > Aquatic > Deep subsurface > Groundwater | place... | reverse complement strand
TGAATTAAAGCCTGATTGTTTTTTGCTGTTTGACACGTGGCCTGCTCTAAAAAAATGAGCGTTAGGTCAAGGGATTTCTATTGCTAAAAAACCATAAATTAAGGAGTATTTTCATGGTAAAAGAAGCCTGCGATGTGCTGCGAGCATATTTAATGGATAATGATAAAGAAAAGTTCGAGCTGCTCTATGAAGATATGATACTGGTCATTCACGACATATCAGATAACTCAGGCAGAACAAACATAGACAAAGGTGCAATGATGCGCCGTATTACCGCATTACAAGCTGAATTAGATCCCTCAAAATTCAACTTTGAAGGACACGGTGGGTTAAACGACGAACAAGTAACCCTGTGGTTTAGGGTGAAATTTTGGCTATGCTCAACGTTTAAAGCAATCTTGAATGCTGTTGGTTTACGTTCTGCGGCTAATTTTTTTACACCTGCCCCATCTGCGAATGAGCAAAATACGATCAACACGAATTTGCAGAATCTCACGAATGCTGTAGGTCAATTTAAGGATACGTTAAACAATACATATCCTGATCCTGATTCTGATTCTGATGCTGATTCTGGGTTGGATTCAAATATCAGACACTCATAAGTTGGACATAGGAATCTGAATGATTTTAAAGTAAGATGTTATGACATCATTACAGTTCGAGAAATTACATTGAAACACGTATTCATGACGTCCCTGCTGTTGCTCGCATCGCCCATCACGCATGCGGCAACGCCTATTGATGGTTGGTATTCGAATGTTTTTGGCGGTTATGCCTATGTTCCTGCGAACATCAGCACAACCCGTGGAGACATAACCTATACTAACGCAAATTATGAATCTGAATACAACGCAGGCGGAAGCTTTGGTTTCAAAAGCAATCCCATGCGTTACGAAGGTCAAGTCACGTATCTTAATGCAACGTTGAGTCATGTGTACGAAAATGGCCTGAAAAAAACCAAAGTTCGGGGCAATAATAACGCTGTTTTTGGCCTGGTCAATGTTTATTATGATTTTCCTGATGTGATTCAAACCATCTCCCCTTTTCTAGGTGTAGGCCTTGGCTACGGTTGGATAGATATGAAAATCGATAATAAGCTTCTGACCGATGTACCTGATTTTAGTGATGCCGGTAGTGCTTTTGCATACCAAGGTTCTGCTGGACTCACGTTTAATTTTGCTGAAAATTATGCTTTAAACATCGGCTACCGTTACATGGGTACCAATCGCGTGTTTGCATTTAACCATATTTTTCAAGCACACTTAGCCAACATCAGCGCGATCTACCGCTACGACGGAGCACGTTACAAATAAATAATCTCAATTAGATTAGGATAAGATTTCCGATGAACATGAAATGGATAACACAAACGCTCATCACAAGCAGCCTTGCCGTGGCGACCACAGCGCATGCTGTTCACCCTGCAGAAGACTGGTATGGTGGCCTTATTGTTGGGGCAAACTACGTAGCCAACTTTCCATTCAATTACCTGAATCCCGAAGGTGAACTCAAGCCCGGGCAACTTGGTCACAACATTATGGCAAGCATTGGTGGGCAAGTGGGTTATCGCTGGTGTGATAATTACCGATTAGAAGCTGAGTTCGCTTTCAACAACAGTCCTTACAGTTACTTACGTCTCGGTGACGTTAGCATTCATGCGCCCAAAACAAGCACAGGGCTTAGGCTGAACGGAAAAACCGATTCTTACATCGGCACGATTAATTTCTTTTATGATATTTTTGGCGATTTTTCTTCTGATGTTGTTCCTTATCTTGGTATCGGCGCGGGATATGCCTATCTCGCAAGCAGCATTAAGTTTTATCTCAATGATGTACAGGTTACAGCCGCTGATTATGAAAATATTGTAGGTGCCATTCCAAATAACAAAAACAAATCAGGCCCGGTAGGCCAAGCGATACTCGGTTTAAGTTATTATTTAGATGATTACTCCTATTTTGCACTGGATTTTCGTTATCTCGTATCCGCCAGTCAAACCCTTGTCCAGCAACAAGTCAACAGCACAAGCAATACAATTAATGCACGTTATCAACTGTATACATTAAATATTGTTTTTAATGGAGCTTTTGATGCCGTCACCTAATGCGATGCAAGAGCGTATGCAAGATATTATTTTCCCGTCGTTACTTGCAGCCGATAGCTTGCGATTAGGTGAAGAAATCGCGGCTGTGGCAAAAGCGGGTATTTGCACGTTACATCTTGATATCATGGATAATCATTATGTCCCCAACTTAAGTTTTGGGCCTCACGTTGCCCAACAGATCAAGCAACAGTATCCCGAGCTTGCTCTCGATGTGCACCTGATGGTCTCACCTGTCGATACCTTAATTGAAGCATTTGCGAAAGCCGGTGCTACGCGCATAAGTATTCATCCAGAAGCAACCCAACACGTCGACAGAAGCCTTGCACGCATTCAAGCACTCGGATGCAAGGCCGGTCTTGTCTTAAACCCCTCCACCTCACTCGATGCTATGCGTTGGTGCCTGCACCGCCTTGATTTTGTTTTACTCATGACGGTGAATCCAGGTTTTGGAAACCAAGATTTTATTCCTGAAATGATGAATAAAATTAAAATGCTACGCACAACCTATCCCACACTCCCCATCACAGTCGATGGCGGCGTGTCAGAACACAACATAGCTGCACTTCATCATGCAGGTGTTACGCAATTTGTGATCGGCTCTGCTATATTCAAAACTAAGGATTATTTAAAAACGATAACCAACATGCATAAGCAGATCGAAAAATAACATGAAAAAACTCACACGCATGCTTTGTGGGGTCTGCCTCGCGATGACAACCTGTGCGAGCACACTCCCTGATCCTTCGTATATCGAGCGGTTCATGGCGTATTTAAGTTGGAAGAATCATCTTCCGACAGAAGCCAGTCCCGCATTTTTGGCCTTTATTGATCATAAGGCCCCACTTTCTCGAAAATTACGTGAAAAATGGCTCTATGCCTTAGCTAAAGCAGAACAATGGGATAAATTTGTAGCACATTATCAACCATCTCAAGATAAAACGTTACAATGTTACGAACAATTTGCACTGTACCAAGAAGGTCATCACGAACAAGCCATTGCCGGTGCTAAAGCACTTTGGCTCACAGGAAAAATCCAACCCGATGCCTGCGACAAAATCTTTGATGTATTACTTCAAAAAAAAATCATTGATAATGATCTGATTTTAGAACGTGTCAAACTCGCGCTCGAAAAGCATCATGTTGAACTTGCCAAATATTTAATCACACAAGCTGACTTACCTAACCCACATGAAAAACACGCCCTTGAAATGATTCAACGCCAACCTTCACGTATTGCATCGCTCGAGCCCAGTAAATTGCACAGTCATTATTATCTTTATGGCCTCAAACGCCTGGTGTCATCTAATCCTAAACAAGCACTTAAACTCTGGGAAGAAGCAAAACGTAGGAATTTGCTTGATGCAGATCAAAAACAAACATTTTTAAGTCATCTTGCGCTTTACCGAGCCTTGCGTAATCAACCAGATTCATCAGAATGGTTTGATCAAGTCGAACCAGCGTCGTACAGCGAGGGCCTACTCGACTGGCAAATTCGGTACTCACTCAGGCAACACGAATGGGCACGTGTTAAAATTCTTATTCAGCGTTCATCCAATCAAGACAGCCCTGCCTGGCAATATTGGCTTGCCCGCGCCGATGAAGCACTGGGTAACCCGGAAAAAGCGCGCGTGCTGTATCAAACCCTCGCACAACAACGGCAGTATTACGGTTTTCTGGCCAGTGTACGCTTAAAGCAACCCATGACGTTTGAGCACGAAGCGGCGTCAACTGATCCACATATTCTTGAGCCTTATCATCCCATTACCGACCAAATTAAACAGCTTTACACGGAACATCAACGGCTTGAAGCCTCCCGTATGGCCAACGACTTTATCAGTGAACTGCCCAAAGAGAAAAAAAGTGCTTTTGTCGCATGGCTCGCTGATGATTTACACTGGACAGGCAAATCCGTGTATCTCAGCGGTGAAAAAGAGTTAGCCAATCAACTCAACTTACGTTTTCCATTAGCTCACCGATCTCTTGTAAAACACTATTCCAAGCAATTTGATATTCCAGAAGCACTGATTTATGCCATCATTCGACAAGAAAGTGCTTTTCGAGATGACGTGGTATCTCCGGTGGGCGCGCATGGTCTGATGCAACTCATGCCAACCACCGCCAAACAAGTCGCACGGCGTGAACATATCACGTACAGCAACCGTGAAGCCTTATTTTCTCCAAACACCAATATTAATCTTGGTACCGCTTATTTAAATCATCTCGCCGCCCGGTTTGATCGTAATCCATTGCTCATGGTGGCCGCCTATAATGCGGGCCCTCAGCAAGTCAATCGCTGGATTAAAACGCATCCGGTCGAAGACATTGATGTGTGGATTGATACCTTACCGTGGGCTGAAACACGCAATTATTTAAAAGCGGTGATGGCCTTTTATGCGGTTTATCAGCATCGCTTGCAGCAAACACCGAGCCTTGAGCCTTTTATGCAACAAAAAATGACTTAATAATATACATCATATCAAGAAGAGCAAGTAGTTCTCGATATTATTCGTGACTTATTAAAAGACAACCTAAAAATCATTAGGATACAATAGCTGCTTCTAAACGCTGATAACACACCCGCCCAATTATCATGATTCATGTGTCAGCTATCTTCATCTTCGCTGGCACATAAACCTATTTCACACCTGTTTAAATTTTCATATTTAGCGCGATTTCTTCACCTTTATGCTTTGCCTCAGCCATTTTCACCTCAACACGCTCAAGAATCCTTTGATTACGTGGATCGCACAAAATTATTTCTTTTTTCTCAGCTGTTAACGATTTTTTCGCATAGTCATAATTCTCATGCGTGCCAAAACCAAGAAAAGCCATGATGCGTTTCTCTGCGTCAAGAACCGTCCACTCCATCACATACATTGTTTTACCAGCCGTCATATTACTATGAAAAATTTCTCCTGCAGCTTTACCTTTATTTTGTCGAAAATCTACACCGTGATCTCGAAGAATAGGACCGTGCGTTTGCAATTGATGCTTTACGGTATTCGCCTTATCAACGAGAATTTTCATATCACCTTGAGGCTTTTTACCGATGATTTCAGCCAATAAATGGCTATTGAGTACTGTCCAATATTGGTTCTCAACCATCGCGTTCAACTGCAAATTCAAAACCGGTTTAGGCTTAGATTCGAAAAATTGATGCTTATTTTTTTTCATAACAACTTCTCCAAGTTTATAAATATCATGCAATCACTGCAGATTCAGGGGGCATAATAGGTTCATCTAACTGAATAGGCTCTGCTTCATGACGTTTAATAATCAAATGAAAATAGTTTTTCAAAAGCATATCTTCATCATAACTAAACGCCGCAGGCAAACGAAACGTTCCCATCGCGTTAGGGCTTACAAAAAACGAATACACATAATTCAACACCGATAGCTGCTCTTCTTCATCTGTTATAGCATGCGGAAAAGCTCCCATCATGCTGATTAATGTATCGATATCTTGAAGCGCATATAACGCACAAATACCACTTTTTTGTCGCCCAGCACTGGGGTAGCGAAGTTGAAAGTTTTCTCGAAAATAATCTTTAATGTATTCAAAATCTGGCGCGCCGTCAGGTGAAGCGTCATAAAGATATAAACAATCTTCGATTGCTTTTTTCTCATAAACCACCGCACAAATGTGCCGAACCGTTTCATCATGCGTTAATACCGGATTAAAAATTACCAGAGCAACCACGCGGGTCATGGGAGGTGTCCTATCGACAAATGCTTGAAATGCTTCGGGCGTTTTAAGCACCGGTATATCCAGATTTTTAAACTCAAGTACATGCTTTAGAGCAGAAATACGTGTTAAAGCGTAGCCTTCGATATCTCTTACAATATTGCCAAATATTCCACCGGTGTAATAAGGCCGGCCGAAGCATGGATTGATAAACTCATGGAGCACAGGGTTTTTATCGAGGTATTTTTTTAATGCTTGATGATAGGCGGGTGTCGTCACAGTGTCACTCAACAACTGCTTGACTAAAAAAGCGTGGGAATTATCCGAGCCAAAGAGAGTCCTGAGTTCCTAATAAACGATTTACGCCGAAGAAGGTATTTACTAATGCTAACATATTCTATCTCCTATGTTATATTTAATTTAAATCAAACCAATAATATTTTAATCATATTTTATTCATGCTGTAAATCAATATTTTTAATTATTTTAATTTAGTCCTCTTGACGAGGCGCTGCAGCACTTCCTGCCAAAATACCACCATCAAGCGTCAGCTCAGTCCCTGTCACATATTTTGACTCATCTGATAATAAATATAATACCGCATAAGCCACATCTTTTGGATCACCCATATGACCTAATGGCACACCTGCAGAAATTTGCTGAATCATCTTGTCACGCATCGCCGGATCATCCCCAAGCATAGCGTTCCACAGAGGTGTCAAAATAGCCCCAGGATGTAGCGAATTACAACGAATGTTATAATGATGTTCAGCACAATACAGCGCCACGGTTTTGGTGTGATTTCGAACCGCTGCTTTACTGGAAGCATAGGCTGCAGCTGCAGGAATTCCGACCATGCCAGATCGTGATGACATATTAATAATCGAGCCACCTTGCGCCTTCATCATTTGAATGCCGTATTTACAGCCTAAAAATACACCATCTAAATTAATTGCATGCACATGATGCCAACTGTCGAGGCTTGCATGTTCGGGATCTTGAGGTCCAGACGCTTCATCAAGTCCAATAATACCCGCATTATTAAACAACGCATCCAGTCGGCTATATTTATGTGTAATTTTATCCGTCAGTACGCGCCATTCAGCTTCTGAAGCCACATCAAGATGCTCATAATATGCACCAAGCGTATCAGCCAGTGCTTGGCCTTCTTGATCACGAATATCGGTGAGAATAACTCGAGCGCCCTCTTCTACCAAAAGCCTGGCTGTTTCAGCACCAATGCCTCGACTTGCTCCGGTGATTAAAACAATTTTATTATCCATACGACGCATACACCCACTCCAACTTGATTAAAATGCAAACTCATCCATTTTAGGTGCTGTAGGCACGGTAACCGGATCCAAATACCTTCTTGAAATCGACAAGAAGAAGATTCTCATTGTTTGTGGATTATTTCAAGGTGTACGTGAACTCCGACGTCGCAACTGGAATCCCCTGACCTATGCAAGCTAGGATGGCATTGCGTTGTACCGACTTATTCTGGACTTTAGCCATTTTTTCGCACGACCCGTTCGCGGTGAGGAGGTGCGCAATCAGATCTTACATATTGCTCATAATGGCTAAAGTCCAGTTATTTAAATCATGTTAAACTGAGCTAAGTTAAGCTAACAAAGCTTTACATATCGGTCTTTTTTTGCTAAATTACATCCCATCATAAGCATCAAGGACAAAGAATCATCATGAATAATCTTACGTATAAAAAATACATGTGTGTCATCTGTGGTTTAATTTACGATGAAGCCGAAGGATGGGAAGAAGACGGTATCGAGCCTGGCACACGTTGGGCAGACGTTCCAGAAAATTGGTTCTGCCCAGACTGTGGTGCAAGCAAACTCGATTTCGAAATGGTCGAAATGGATTAACTCAAACTCGGCTTGAGAACAACGAGTAAAATAATTGCTATCAGAAGTCCCGTGGGAACTTCGTTGTATATCCGATAAAAACGACTCGAACGGGTATTATGGTTATGCTTAAATCGCTTAACGTAATACCCGCACATCAAATGATACCCCCACAAAACAACCACGAACCCAAGCTTTGCATGCATCCAGGCCGCTTGTTGATAATAAGGAAGCATAAATGTTAATAACCATAAGCCCAACACCGTGGTGACAAGACCTGCAGGCCAGGTGATCCCGTAATATAACCGCCGTTCCATGATTTTAAAACGCTCTAAACTCACGGTATCTTCTGCATCCGCATGGTATACAAATAAACGAGGCAAATAAAACAGCCCCGCAAACCAGGCCACCATCGCGATAATATGAAACGCTCTAACCCATAACATACGCTATCTCCCATTCTATCCAATCATCTTATTTTTTATTACGCGCACGCTTCCAAAAATTTAATGCTTCCACCGAAAGCGAGAAACCCATTGCAAAATAGATATAACCTCTCGGCACATGGAACTGAAAGCCGTCGGCAACTAACACCATACCAATCAAAATTAAAAAACTGAGCGCTAGCATTTTAATTGTCGGATGTTTTTCAATAAATAAACTCACCGATTCACTCGCCCAAATCATAATAACAATCGCAACCGTGATCGCGAGCGCCATCACCCAAAAATGAGATGTAAGCCCTACGGCGGTTAATACGCTATCCAGTGAAAAAATAATATCCATCAAACCAACTTGGATCACGACACTACGAAAACTTGAAGTCAATACCTGATTTTTTTTAGATTTTTCCGTTGCCGCATCTTGAACTGGCTCAACTTCTTGATGAATTTCTTGTGTTGCTTTTGCAATGAGAAAAGCCCCTCCACCTAAAAGAAATAAATCACGTGCAGAAAAATGAAATTCAGCAAAACTTATCAACGGCGAAGTTAAACGCACAAGCCACACCGCAGAAGCAAGCAACAAAAGACGTGTAACCCAAGCAAAAGTAAGCCCCCACTGGCGAGCACGTTTTCGTGATTCTCTCGGGAGCCGTTCAGTTAATATAGCCAAAAATACGAGGTTATCGATGCCAAGCACCACCTCTAAAATAATCAAAGCGAGCAAACCAGACAGCAAATCTAACCATTCCATCGTATTATTACTCCATATGATTTCCACCAATTCACTTTCATAGAGAGTCTCTGCTATAATAGCGCGCTAGGACAGATATCAATATAAAGTGAGCATCAGTATCATTAAATTTATCAAAAAAATGTTACGCCATAAAAAAACTAAAAGGCCAGCCATTAGCCCTGACTATATCATACCGCGTAACCAGCATCATGTATCTAAAACAGAAATAAGCACAAATGCATTGACTGTTCTCAATCGCTTGAACAGTGCAAATTTTGAATCTTACCTTGTTGGTGGAGGCGTGCGCGATTTATTACTCCGAAAAAGCCCCAAAGATTTTGATATTACAACGAATGCAACACCTCCTCAAATTCGACGTCTGTTTCGCAATGCACGAATTATAGGACGACGCTTTAAGCTTGCGCATATTTTGTTTCACCGTGAAATTATTGAAGTCGCCACCTTTCGTGGACAAGAACATAACGATGCCGATCAACGCACCAACGAACAAGGCATGTTGGTTCGAGATAATGTCTACGGAACGCTTGAGCAAGACGCCTGGCGCCGCGACTTTACCATTAATTCCCTGTATTACGACATTCGAGATTCTTCGATTGTTGATTATACCGGTGGCTTTAAAGACATCGAGCGTCAACAAGTACGCATGATTGGTGATCCCACCACGCGCTACCAAGAAGATCCTGTGCGTATGCTACGTGCCGTACGTTTTGCGGCAAAACTTAAGTTCAGTATCGAGCCAGAAACAGCCAAGGCAATCCCCACATCGAAGCATCTGCTTGCTCATGTTGCCGGATCACGTTTATTTGAAGAAGTGGCTAAACTTTATCAATGTGGCGCAGCAGAAGCCTTACAAAAGCTATTGGTTCATCATGAACTCTTCGGCCAACTTTTTCCTCAAACCGATGCGCTTTTAACCTCAAAATATCCTGTCAATGCGCTGCTTGTGCTTGCTCTCAAAAACACCGACCGACGCATTCAAGAAGACAAACCGGTGATTCCTTCGTTTCTGTTCGCCGTCTTGCTCTGGTTCCCGTTTATTGCACATAAAACTAAACTCGAACACACGCCTGGTACAATACCAACCCAAGAAGAGCCTGAAGCAGAACACGAAGATCTTGAACCCCTGATGGCCTTAGAAAAAAGTATGAATCACGTGCTTCGAGAGCAATGTAAGATAACAACCATCCCCAAGCGTCATACACAAATTATTCGTGAAATCTGGCTGTTTCAATATCGCCTTCAAAAACGTACAGGCAAACGCCCACAGCAATTGTTAGAACACCCTCGTTTTCGTGCAGCCTATGATTTTTTAGCCCTACGTGCTTTAGCAGGCGACGAATCCATGGAATTAGCTGATTGGTGGACTCAGTTTCAAGACGCTGATTTTAACACCCAAAATAAAATGATGGCCGAGCAAAAAAAGAAAGGCGCTAAACGTCGTAAAACACGAAAAAAACCTAAAGCAACGCCCGCATCATGACAGGAACCTCCTGCTACTTAGGGCTTGGCAGTAATTTAAATTCACCTAAGCGACATATTCGCTTAGCATACCAAACGCTTAGAGCGCTCCCTCAAACGCATATTTTAAGTATGTCATCGCTGTACCAAAGCAGGCCCGCAGGTGTGGTGGGCCAGCCTGACTATTGCAACGCCGTGGTGCATATGAATACACGCCTACCGGCGCACACGCTCTTAAAATACTGTCAAAAAATTGAAACAGCTCATGGCCGCGTTCGAAAAAAACGTTGGGGTTCGCGTACACTGGATATCGATATCTTACTCTACGGAAAACAAAGCATTCACACACCCGAGCTAACCATACCTCACCCAAGGCTTCATGAACGTGATTTTATGCTTACACCTTTACTTGAGTTATGGCCCGAAGCACATCTACCTAATCATACACGACTGGATGCATGCCTTTTAAATTTAAAACATACTTATCTTTAACTCTTCTCAGTCGTATCTCGATGAACCCAGTAAAACAAGATCATGATCGTACTGATGGATAATAAAACTGAAAGATGCATCATGTTTTTTGGCATAATATTTAACACATCTGAGCTATGAAATGCTGCAAAAATACTCGCTAAAATAACTTGCATGAGCGTCGCCCCACACAGCATACCACTTGCAATTAAAAATCCCGATTGAGTTTTGGTTTTTTTTTCATCATCCGAAAGATTTTGATTTTTACTTAATGTTTGTTTAATCGCTTCAGAAAGTACACTGCCGATAAATAAAGGAATGGTCACGGTAAGTGGTAAGTACATGCCGGTTGCAATGGCCAAGATAGAAAAATTCAACCGCCTGCGATTAAAAAAATAATTCAAAATCACAATAACCAAAACAAACAAAGCGCCACCACCAATAAGCCCCCATGCAATAGTCTCTTTAAAAATAGCTTCGACAAGCGAGGCTATCATGGCTGCAGGTGGTGCAGAAAGCGCTTGGGATGGATCGGCATGTTGGTTGACTTCACCAGCAATACCATAGACATCCAGCAACACTTGCATCACATAAGGTGTGACGATGGATACAATCAAAATTCCAAACAATAACATCAGCTGTTGTTTCCAAGGTGTTGCCCCAATCATATGACCCACTTTAAGATCTTGAATATTATCACATGAAATTGCAGCAATGCATGCAAGAATGGATGTAATCATAATAATGATCGCTTCAGCTTGCAGTTGTGTCGCATCGGTAAAACTCAAAGCCAACCCAAGATGTAAGTAGCTTTTAAATAATAAAGCAACAATCAGTGCACCAAAGATGATAATACCCGAGCCTGGGCTACCTGAAACGCCCAACAATCCAGAGAAATAACCAGAAATTGCTGAAAAAATAAAACCAAAAACCACAATAAATAAGAGAAAAAAAGCTACAATAAATAATCGCTGTGAAGAGGCAATATTGAAGACATCCAAATTAAAAATTTGAATAAAAAATATAAACAATACTGCGAGACTTAAAAATATCCCTATAAAGACAACATAAAACGGTAAGTCATCCAAGATATCATCAGACTTTTTTCCATTTTTTTTCGTACAAGATTTTGTAAACGATAATGCGCTTAAAACAAAAGGTTTCACATAACTCATCAAAGAAAACAAGCCTGCAAAAATCATCGCGCCAATACTAATATAGCGTAAATTTGAGCTCCAAAAATTCATCGCAATATCAGCTGGAGAGCCGGCATGAGAAATCCCAAAAAAACTTGATAACACGGGTATACCCACAACCCAACCCAAAATCCCACCGACGAGTAGACTGGCGCCTATATTGATGCCTATTAAATAACCTGTACCAATCATGGCGGCAGAAAACCCACTTGCAAAGCCGAACACACTTTGTCCTTTAATAAACCAAAACTGAACGTCTTCAGCCAAAACTTTAAAGCCAGATTGAAATAAATCAATCAGAGCGCCTATCCATCCGCCGGTAATAATTTTACGGAAATTAACATGACCTTTTGTACTGGCTTGCAACACAGCTACAATTGCATTGCCTTCTGGAAACGGTAATTTAGGATCAGATACTAATTTTTTACGCATAGGAATCGAAAGTAAGACACCCAGCGTTCCGCCGATAAACGAGAGCAAAACACATTGCCAATAGGGAAAATTTTTCCAATAATGAATCATGATCAAACTAGGCGCTGTATAAACAATTCCGCCAACGACCGCTTGACCTGCAGACGCGGTTGTTTGAATTAAATTAATTTCTAAAATATTTGAATTTTTAAATAAGCGTAAAATACCCATGGCTAAAATAGCTGCAGGAATGGATGCCGAAGGCAATATCCCAATTTTTAATGCCAAATACGTATTCGATGCAGCAAGAATAATGGTTAAAAAAATAGAAATAAAAATTGCTTTTAACGTTGACTCCATCGTATTGTTCACTGAAATGTACATCCTTAACTTATGAGATCATGCATAATGATTTTCGCGAATCCACGCGATAGCTAATAAAACAGCACCCACGCAAATAGCACTATCCGCTAAATTAAATACGGGCCAATGATGAGATTTATAAAATATATCAATAAAATCAACCACATAACCTATACGGACGCGATCAATTAAATTCCCAATCGCGCCACCCAAAATTAACGCCAAAGCAAAAGCCTGCCCAAACAAGCGAGCCGTATTTAAACGCACAATCCAAACCAGCAACACAAGGCTTATAAGCGAGCTGAAACCTGTAAAAAACCATGCATGCCAGCGACCCGAGTCAGCTAAAAAGCTAAACGCCGAGCCCGAATTAAACGCAAGCGTCCAAGATAACATAGAAAACACAGGTTTAGCATCGTAAGGCGTTAAAAACGCAAGCGCCCAATATTTCGTCAGTTGATCACATACCACCACCAACACACTTACACAAAATATGAGCGCTTTTTTCATGCCCACCGCCTCACTTCACCGGCTCCCGAGTCGGGAAGATTTGTCACGCAGCGCGTGCATAACTCAGGATGTTCGGCGACTTGCCCGACATCAGGTACGCGATGCCAACATCGAACGCATTTTTCTGCATCCACCGAAGCCACATCGATCGCAATTCCCAAAGCCTCGTTGACAGCAACATACTCTGGTTTATCTTTAAGCGGCCACAACGTAGCGCCCGAAGTAATCAAAATAAAACGCAATTCTTCACCCAACGGCTTCAATAATAGCTCAGCTGACTCATTCACATACAACGTCACGTGGGCCGCGAGTGATGAACCTATGCTACCTGCTTTACGTGCCGATTCTAAAGCCTGATTCACCTCTTCACGAATCGCGTACACCCGCTCCCAACGAACATCATCGACAGGCTCGATATCCGGCCACGCGTCATACCAGTGTTCAAGAAAAATAGACTCGCCAGAAAATCCCGGAATGGCTTCCCAAATTTCTTCCGCCGTAAACGACAAAATAGGCGAAAACCAGCGAACCAAGGCTTGCACCAAATGGTACATGGCATTTTGGCACGAACGTCGTGCAGCGCTATCCACCGCTGTTGTGTATTGCCTGTCTTTAATGATATCGAGATAAAACCCACCTAACTCAATCGAACAAAAATGATGGATTTTTTGATAAATCAGATGAAACTGATAGCTTTCGTACGCCTCAATAATTTCAGCTTGCAGCGCTTTAGCACGCCCTATCACCCAACGGTCAAGCTCCACCCATTGATCCGATGGCAACGCATGTTCTTTAATATCAAAATCAAATAAGTTCGATAATAAAAAACGGGATGTGTTACGAATGCGTCGATACACATCGGCCGTACGTTTGATGATTTCTTCGGAAATACTCACTTCATTTTTATAATCCGTTGAAGCCACCCACAAACGTAAAATATCAGCCCCATGTTGCTTCACCAGGGTTTCTAATGCAATATAATTGCCTTTGGATTTCGAGAATTTCTTGCCTTCAGCGTCCACCACATACCCATGCGTTAGCACCGATTTAAACGGTGGCGTGCCATGCATAGCAACCGCCGTTGTTATCGAGGAATTAAACCAACCGCGATGCTGATCTGAACCTTCTAGATATAAATCAGCTACCGTACGAGAACCGCCTTCAGGATTAAGTACTGCGCGATGTGACACGCCGGAATCAAACCATACGTCCAAGACATCCATCGATTTTTCATAATCGGCATGCGTGTCGCCTAAGAGCTCAGCTGCCTCCAATTCAAACCAGGCTTCGATGCCTGTTTGCTCAATACGTTTGGCAACCGCTTCCATCAGTTCAAGCGTATCAGGATGCAAGGCACCGGTGGTACGATGCATAAACAATGGAATAGGAATACCCCAAGCACGCTGTCGCGAGATACACCAATCCGGCCGTCCTTCGACCATGCTATGAATACGCGCCCGACCCCAGCCCGGGATCCACTGAACCGTGTTAATTTGTTCAAGCAGTGCTTTACGTAACCCATGAGCATCCATGCCAATAAACCATTGCGGCGTCGCACGAAAAATAAGGGGTGTTTTATGGCGCCAGCAATGCGGGTAGCTGTGTTCAATGCGTGAGGCATGCAATAAGACGTTCCGTTCTCGCAAAGCATCCAAAACAGGCTCATCTGCGCTGCGTACATTGAGCCCTGCAAACAACGGTGTTTCTTCTGAATAACATCCGTTGGCAAGCACGGGGTTCACACACGGTAATTGATTGTTCACGCCAATCCAATAGTCATCCGGCCCATGGGCGGGTGCTGTATGCACACATCCTGTACCGGACTCGGTCGTCACATGTGTGCTTAACACCACCGGAACCAAACGCTCAAATAAGGGATGCTTGAGGCTGATACGATCTAAAGCTTGCCCCAAGACTTTGCCACACACAACCGCCGCTTCGAGACCATAACGTTTTAACGTTGATGCACGCAAATCTTCAGCAAGCACCATATACTGGGTACCTGCATCAACCAGCACGTAGTTTAATTCGGGATGAACAGACACCGCTTCGTTGGCTGGCAAGGTCCACGGCGTGGTCGTCCAAATAGGCACTAATACGGGTTTGGGCTGTAAATCACCCCCAAAGCACGCTAAAACCTGCTCAGGCTCAACCGTATAAAACGCCACATCAATCGAAGCCGATTGCTTATTTTCATATTCAACTTCGGCTTCAGCTAAGGCCGAACGACAATCCAGGCACCAATGTACAGGCTTAAAGCCTTGTTGCAAGTGTCCATTTTTTAAAATATCAGCCAGTGCACGCACCGCATTTGCTTCATATTTAAAATCCATCGTGACATATGGGTTTTTCCAATCACCCAACACACCCAAGCGCTCAAATTCATTTCGCTGAATATCTAATTGTCCCGAAGCATAGGTTCGGCAATGCTCTCGAAATGTTTTAGCATCGACTTTAACACCGGCTTTACCTACTTTTTTCTCAACATTGAGCTCAATCGGCAAACCATGACAATCCCAGCCCGGAACAAACGGCGCATCGTAACCACTCATGGTTTTAGACTTTACAATAATATCTTTAAGAATTTTATTGAGCGCATGACCGCAATGCAGGTGACCATTGGCATAAGGAGGACCATCATGCAAAATAAACGTAGGCTTACCTGCACGCGCCACACGAATTTTTGAATACACATGCTGAGCTTTCCAAGCAGCTAAACGCTCAGGCTCTCGTCCGGCAAGGTTTGCTTTCATGGGAAAGTTTGTGTACGGCAAATTCAATGTTGCTTTATATTCAGTCATGACATCACTCTAAGAAAACATGCTAAGAAAAATTGGGCGTTTCAAGACGCAATAAAATTGTTTTAGCATCCAGAATATCGGTTTTTATTTGGCTAATTAAAGCATTCAACGAATTGAATTTTACCTCACCCCGTAATTTATGTAAAAAATATACTTCAAGATGCTCGTGATAAAGCGAACCATCACAATCAAACAGATGGACTTCCAAGCGATTGGTTACCCCGTCGATCGTTGGTCGCTGTCCAATATTCGCAACACCTTGATAAACCTGCCCATTTTCGCGACGCACATGAACACAAAAAACACCGGTTAACGGCAAGTTCAAACGCTTCAACTGGATATTTGCCGTGGGCACACCCCAGGTTCGACCCATACCATCACCACGAACCACACGGCCATACATGCTGTAAGGTCGGCCTAAAAGTTCGGCCGCTTCACCCATTTGTCCGGCAGCAAGCAAACCACGAATGCGTGTTGAGCTCACCCGAGCCGATGCCAACACCATGTCAGAATATATCTTAACATCACAATCTTCATGATGGGCTATGCGTTGCAACAGCGCCACATCCCCCTTGCGGCCATGGCCAAAGCGAAAGTCTTCGCCTACAAGCAAGCATTGCGACTGAAATTTTGAAAAAATAAATTTTTGCGCAAACACCTCAGCAGGCATGCACGCCAAGGCTCGATTAAATCCCAAGCAACCGACATAATCAATCCCAAGGTGAGATAATTGACGCCATTTTTCTTTAAAATTAGTCAGCCGAGCAGACGCGCGCTCGGGATCAAAAAACTCAAGTGGCTGAGGCTCAAACAGAATGACCAAGGTTGGAAGATTTAACCGGCGCCCTTCTGCTTTTAATGCGTGTAGCAAAGCCTGATGCCCGCGATGCACCCCATCGAAATTACCAAGGGTAGCCACCGTACCTTGCTCTGGCATACTGGCCCCACCCACAGATCGTAACAACTTCATATAAAAAACTACTTAAAAACGACCATTAAATAATCATGCTTTGGGCTGAGGCTGAACAATCAGCACATCGCAATGCGATGCATGTAAAATAGCGTTTGCTGTTGAACCCAAAAGCAAGCCCAAACCATGTTTACCGTGGCTTCCCGTAACAATCAAATCAATTTTTTGCTCTTCTGCAATCCGCAAAACTTCGTTTTTAATCGAACCAAACTCAAGTAAACGATGCTTTTCATCCACACCCAACTGACCAGCCAAAGCATTCAATTCTTTTTCTGCTTGCTCACGAATCGAAACTTCGACCTCAGCAAAGCCTGCAAACCCTGGATAAGCATACGCAGGAATGGGTTCAACCACATGAACTAATAACAAATCAGCGCCGTTCTCATCTGCAATTTTTTTTGCTTTATATGCTGCATGAACACTAATTTCATCAAAATCCGTTGCAAATAATACTTTTTTATACATACCGCTCTCCCTTGGTGTTTAATTTGTAGATGGCTCTATCTTATGCAAAACTGACCGCATCAGCAAGCACCTGCTTCACATCGTGCTCAGTAATCGAGGTGTCTACATAACATACACCAATTTTTTTTATTAAAATAAACCGCAATACATTATTTCGCACTTTTTTATCATGATACATCCGTTCATAAACAGCAGATAACGCTATATCTGCAGGAATACGACGAGGTAAACCAGCAAGACTTAATAACGTATCCAACTGCTCAACATCGTCCTGGCTTAAATAACCTAATTGATACGAGAGCCGTGCGGCACAATATAACCCAATAGCAACCGCTTCGCCGTGAAGCCAACGCTCATAATTCGTTACCGCTTCCAAGGCATGTGCAAACGTATGGCCTAAATTCAATAAAGCACGATGACCTGTTGCTTCACGTTCATCAAGCCGCACAAAATTCGCTTTTATCTGACAACAGGTAGCAATAAGCTTGGGTAAAGCCTCTTGGTTAAACAAAGCATGCTTCAAACTTTCAAAAAAATCGCCACCGACAAGCAGCCCGTACTTAATCACCTCAGCCAAGCCTGCTCGAAACTCACGCTCGGGCAGTGTATCCAACGTATTTAAATCAATAATAACAGCCGACGGTTGATGAAAGCTGCCCACCGCATTTTTTGCACCGGGATAATTAATGGCTGTTTTGCCACCCACAGCAGAATCCACCTGAGCAAGCAACGTGGTCGGAATTTGAATGCATGCCACACCTCGATGATACGTTGATGCGGCAAAGCCTGTCATATCACCAATCACACCGCCACCCAATGCAATCAACACGGTATCACGATGATGTTGATGTTGAATTAAGGCTTCATGAATCTTGCTAACACTGGCTTGGGTCTTGTGCACTTCACCGTCAGGTAAAACGACCACGTGGCATTGAATATCATGCTGCTGTATCGCCTGGCGCACGTTATCTAAATAAAGCGGTGCTAATGTTCGATTGGTAACAATGAGAGCTTGTGTTCCAGGAATGGCTGCTTTAAATAGCGCGGCATCGTGTAACAGATGCCGGCCAATCAAGATGGTGTAACGCTTGTAAGGAAGCTCGACATCAACTTCCTGGAAAACCTCAGGCTTCCCCATAAATATATTTAACAATATTATTAGTCACCGCTTTCACGGTCAGTTTATCGGTTTCAAAACTCACATCAGCCAATTCTTCATAAAATGGCTCACGTTCATCACGTAAACTCTCAAGCCGACCCGTTAAGTCATCGGTTTGCAGCAACGGACGTTTGGTGTCGCGTTTGGTTCGCTCAAATTGTTGCTGAAGCGATGTTCTTAAATAAATTACCGTGCCGCGAGCTGCCAAAGCATTGCGATTCTCAGGCGTTATCACAACACCACCACCGGTGGCTAATACAATATTTGTTTTTTGTGTTAATTCGTCGATAACTTTTTGTTCACGACGGCGAAAGCCTTCATCACCTTCCACGTCAAAGATCCAGGAGAGATCGGCTCCTGCGCGTTCTTCAATCACTTCATCGGAGTCATAGAAACTCAGTTTAAGCTCACGAGCCAATGTACGGCCAATTGTGCTTTTACCTGCTCCCATAGGCCCAATCAGAAAGATATTTCGTACCTTAACGATGCTCATGTCTACTTACATACCCCTCTCAACGTCTAACCAGTCCAGCCAAAATAAACCACATTGAGTGCCGTGCTTATGCTTGTTTAAATAAAAATAACTGGGCAATTCTAGCACGCATTATTCCTTATCGCACCCTGACCATCACGTAATCCTTGTTTCACGCTGGAATAGTAACGTAACTTCTTGAAAATTGGAATTCTTCTTCAACACCTCATGATAGTATTTTTTTGATGCCTGTGTTAATTTTCATTTGTCTATACTGTCTATACTTATGTTGTTAGGAGTTCAAAATGGAATTTAAAGCTTTATCTCATGCCATCGCTCACGTTATTCATAGCTACCACGCGCATCAAACAAGAACCCCCCTTGTCCCAGTCGATCTTAATGCTTCATTTGAAACGATCGAGCAAATTCTGAATGACCAAATATCTGAAGCCACCACAGGAAGTAACAGCCACAGTTCTCGTGGCACACTGCTAGAATACATGCTGGTGGGCATAAAACTCTGTGAACGAGCACGTGTCGCTGAGACCCCAGATGAAATTGAGGCGGTCAAGCTCCAATTAGTACAATTTTTTCAAAATATTCAGCTACTTTTTAAGGGCCCCTACCTCAATATGTTTACTGGAAGTACACTATTTATCCCTGCCGATGAAACAAACCATTTTCCCAGCCTTTCTCTTTATTATCTAAACTCTCCAACATCTAAAGCTTATCAACTAACACACGAGCTACTCATAACCCTTGGACTTTCACCGGAGAGCACAGCAGCCACGGTTGAAAAACATATTGGCGATCTATTTTTTGCCAAAAATAATCAGGTATTTTTAGATAAAATAACCACAGTAACGACTCAAATTAATGACTTAAAAAACGATGCAGCCAACAAAAACTACGAAGAGCAGATACAAATAATCAAAGATAAAATTAGTCAGTTAGAAAACCTAATAGACGAAAGAACAAATAATAAAGCGAAAACAACGGCTCATGCGAATGAAGACGATCTGACTATGGATACAGAAGTAACCTGGGAAGTCATTCCTTTGAATACTAAATCAGAAGAAAAAGATCCCATCAATAAACAAAAAAATATAGAACTTCAAGAACGTTATATAAGACTTACAGACAGTTATCACAAACTGCTCGAACGATCTAAAAAGTATCCAGAGATTCTAGAAGCCCTGCAAAATCGATCTGAGATGCTTCAAAACCTTCTGAAAGGCCTGCCTAAAGAAAAAAATAAAAAAACGCTCTCGAAGAATAATGCCCATGTCGTCACAGAACAACCCAAAGCTGTAGCTGTGGCTGCAGCTGCAAGCCGTGATGTTCCTGCCAGTTGTAATTATGTAATCTGGCCTCGACAACTCTTTAGCAACACAAGCATGCTAACCAAGCTCTTATTTTCTCCACAGTCCAATAAAACTGATCCTGATCCTAGTCTAGATAAATTTAATAAGATCAACTAACCTTAAATTTACACAACCCTAGTGATACATACATTCTATGAAAAAACATCTCTCTATTTTTTGGCGAAAAGGCTTATGGGCACTCATGAGCCTTTCGTTTTTGCTGCTTATCTGTTTGGGCGGTTTTTATATTTATGCAGAAAGTCAGCTACCCGATGTTGATTCATTAAAAAATATACAATTACAAGTGCCCTTGCAAATTTATAGCCAAGAAGGACGACTTATCCAAGAGTACGGCGAAAAAAAACGTATTCCCGTAACGTATGATGAGATTCCAGAAGCGCTGGTTCATGCGCTTGTCGCGACCGAAGATCAACGTTTTTTTGAACATCCAGGGGTCGATGTGATGGGCCTTGGTCGCGCTGCCGTGCGTATGATTCAAACCGGCACCAAATCGCAGGGCGGAAGTACGATTACCATGCAAGTTGCACGTAACTTTTTTCTCAACCGTAAAAAAACATTTCTTCGTAAATTCAACGAAATTTTATTAGCCATCAAAATTGACCGTGAGCTCTCCAAAGAAAAAATTTTAGAACTTTACCTCAATAAAATTTATTTAGGTAACCGCGCGTATGGCGTTGGGGCCGCAGCACAAGTGTATTACGGAAAGGAACTCAAAGAGCTGAGTTTGGCACAATTGGCGATGATTGCAGGTTTACCTCAGGCACCGTCTTCACAAAACCCCATTGCCAACCCAACAGCGGCTAAAAAGCGACGTAATCACGTACTCGAGCGTTTACTCGAAACAGACTACATTACACAAGATGCGTATCAAAAAGCCATCGAAGAACCCATCACCGCACGTTATCATGGGGTTGAAACCGAAGCTGAAGCACCTTACGTTGCTGAAATGATTCGTCAATCACTCTACGATCACTTTGGACCCGATGCTTACACTCGTGGCTACAAAGTGTACACGACAATTCATGCGGATTTACAAGAACAAGCGAATCTTTTGGTTCAAAAACATCTGATGGCTTATGACCATCGCCACGGTTATCGTGGTCCGATCACCAAGCTTGTTCCTCTGGCTGACTATCCCCTACAAACACTGCAAACCACACTCAAACATTATCCGGTGGTCAACACGCTTATACCCGCCATTATCCTATCGGTTGAAGAGCGCGAGGCAACCGCACTCACATCCACCGGTGATACGATCACCATCCCTTGGTCAGGTTTGTCTTGGGCACGACCTTCACTCAAAAAGCACGGTTGGGTGGGTAAATTACCCGAACGTGCCGCTCACGTGGTTTCAAAAGGCGATGTGGTGTATATCACGCAAAATAATAAAAATAACACATGGGAGCTCACCCAGATCCCCGAAGCAGAAGCGGCACTCGTCGCCATCAACCCATCCAACGGTGCCATAGAAACTTTGGTAGGCGGATTTAATTTTCAACGCAGTAAATTCAACCGAGCAACCCAAGCCGACCGACAACCCGGCTCAAGTTTTAAGCCGTTTATTTATGCAGCAGCGCTTGCTAAAGGCTACACACTGGCCACACTCATCAACGACGCCCCCATTGCCATGGACGACCCCAGTCAAGAAGGCCTGTGGCGCCCACATAATGCGAACCACACGTTCAACGGCCCCACGCGTTTTAAAGCAGCCCTCACCGGTTCACGTAATCTTGTATCGATTCGTATTCTCGATGATATTGGCATTGATTATGCCGTTGATTTTGCAACACGCTTTGGTTTTCATAAAGAAAATTTACCGCATACCTTATCGCTGGTTCTTGGTACACTCACCACAAGCCCGCTGGATTTAGCATCGGCTTACGCTGTGTTTGCTAACAATGGCTATAAAATTGAACCGTATCTTATCGACAAAATTACGGATTCCGAAGGCAGAATTTTACTGCAAGCAACCCCCGCACAAGTCCCGCCCGACGATGGTAGCATGATTGAGTCATCTCACATGCCAGCCCCACGCGTCATCTCCGAAGAAGTTGCATTCCTGATGAACACGGCGCTACGAGGGGTTATTCAAGGCGGAACAGCACGTGGTGCACAAGTCCTTAATCGACAAGATATTGCGGGCAAAACAGGAACAACCAATAATCAACTGGATGCATGGTTTGCAGGTTATAATCCTGATCTTGTGGTGACGACCTGGGTTGGATTTGACAACCCAAGCCCTCTGCATGAATATGCATCAAGACTTAGCCTACCGCTTTGGATTGATTTTATGCGCACGGCACTCAAAGACAAACCCGAGCAAGAACTCAAAATTCCGGATCACATTGTGAGTAAGCAAATCCATCCTAAAACCGGCTTACTCGATACCAGCAACAGCGCATCGAGCATTCAAGAATATTTTCATGAAGATTCCGTTCCCGACGAGGAAACGTCTTCAACCCATTCATCTAAAGACACAAACGCGCCCACACGACAAGACCAACACATACAACAAGACTATTTGTTTTGATTTAACAATTTATCCCATACCAACACAGAGGCTATCATGGAAAAATCAGCATTAGAGCAGGAAATTTTGGACTTACGTCAAGAAGTAGAACGTTTACAAGCAGCAAAATCTGAAACCGAGCCACAAATCCACACTAAGCCTCAGCCAACGGAACCCCACAACCTTCATCTTGATAAAAATGCGAAAGAAGCCTTAAGTAAATTTTTAGTGCAAGCCAAAAAAGACTATGAAAACCTTTCACCGGCAACAGCGCTCTGTTTATTTGCTTTAGGCGCTCTGTTTGGCTGCGTATTGACACGAGGTACACGTAGTAAAGGAGAACACTGATGGACGGAAATTTTGATAAGAAGCTAAGTTTATACTTGCGCAGTGAACGCGCCATGCTTGATGTTTTTTTACGTGATCAATTGCGCCAATTATTTTTTATAAGCCTTGGTTTAATTGCTTTGCTGACAGCCTTGATCATGTTTGATATCGCTCTTTTTTTTACACTACAACCGTATTATTCCACATCCATAACGGCTTTTATCTTAGCAGGCGGTCATGCTTTATTTGGCTTAATATGTATTATCTTAGCAAAAAAGAAAAAACATCAACATGATGTTGAAGCACTTCGAGATATTCGAGATTTTGCTAAAGCGGAAGTGAGCCACGACATCAAACTTGCCACAGATGATGTGGTGCATATGGGCAAATCAGTCAAACATATTGCCCATGATGTATCGTCGATTTTTAGTGGCGAGGCCTTTGGTCTAGCTGGCCTCATCCCTATTATACAGAGTATATTGAAGCGTAAATAATCAATTTGAAAGCGCATCTCGAGCCGAAACATAATCATAGCCTAAATCACGAGCAACGGCTTCGCACGTGATTTGGCCTTGATGTACGTTCAAGCCGTCAGCTAAATGAGGATCGCTCAGTAAAGCATTTTTAAGCCCCTTCGTCACCAAACTCAAAATAAACGGCAAGGTTGCATTATTCAGCGCAAACGTTGAAGTTCTTGGCACAGCACCTGGCATATTCGTCACACAATAGTGAACCACGCCATGAACCATATACGTCGGCTCATGATGCGTTGTTGGACGACTGCTTTCAAAACACCCGCCTTGGTCAATTGCAACATCCACCATCACCGAACCCGGGCGCATCGCTTCAAGCATGGCATGACTCACCAAGCGAGGTGCAGCTGCACCAGGCACGAGCACCGCGCCAATCACTAAATCTGCATTCGTAACATAATGCTCCAATGCTTCAGCCGTTGAATAAATCGCATTAATTTTGGAACCAAACTGGAAATCAAGTACACGAAGACGCGCTAACGATCGATCCAGCACTGTGACTTGTGCTTCCAAGCCCATGGCCATACGTGCGGCATTGGTACCGACCACACCCCCTCCAATCACAACAACATTCGCAGGAGCCACCCCGGGTACACCGCCTAATAAGATCCCCGCACCGCCTTGGGTCATCTCTAAACAATGCGCACCTGCTTGAATCGACATGCGTCCTGCCACTTGCGACATGGGCGTTAAGAGCGGTAACCCCCCCCCGGGTTCGGTGACGGTTTCATAAGCAATCGCGGATACACCCGACTCTTTGAGTAAACGCGTTTGCATCGGATCGGGAGCAAGATGTAAATACGTAAATAAAATTTGGCCTTCACGCAATCTACGGCATTCAGTCGGCTGTGGTTCTTTGACTTTAACAATTAAATCGGCGCGTTCAAAAATATCATCCGCGGTTTCTACAATTTCAGCCCCGGCAAATTCATAAGCCTCATCAGAAATACCAATCCCAAGCCCCGCATTTTTTTCAATCATCACGCGACCACCGGCACGAATAATTTCTCGCACACTGCCAGGAACGAGGCCAACTCGCATTTCTTGCGCTTTAATTTCTTTCGGTACACCAACTAACATAGGTTTAACTCCAATTTTTATTATTTTTTTTAGGCCTTAAGTTTTTCAATCAGTTCAGGAACCAGTGTAAACAAATCCCCCACCAAGGCATAATCAGCCACTTGAAAAATAGGCGCCTCTTCATCTTTATTAATAGCGACAATGATTTTTGAATCTTTCATGCCCGCAATATGCTGTATCGCACCAGAAATACCCACCGCTAGATATAAGCTTGGTGCCACAATTTTTCCCGTCTGGCCTACTTGGTGATCATTGGCAATAAAGCCCGCATCAACGGCGGCTCGCGAAGCACCAACAGCCGCTCCTAAGGCATCCGCTAAATCTTCAATCAATTTAAATTGATCGGCACTTTGTAAGCCCCTCCCCCCCGAAACCACACGCTTAGCACTGGATAATTCAGGGCGCTCTGAAGCGCTCGATGATGCATCAACAAACGTCATCTTCGACGAAACAGCCGGTAGATTAACCGCCTCAATCACACAGGGTGCCTGTTCATCGACCACCGCATCAAATGCGGTGGTTCGAATGCTTAATACTTTAATCGCATCCAAAACACGCACGGTCTCGATCGCATTACCGGCATAAATAGGATGTTCAAACGTGTCTGAAGTGATTATTTTCGTCACATCCGAGACCTGCGTCACATCAAGCTTAGCGGCTATGCGTGGCAAAAGATCTTTCCCAAAGGTCGTTGCTGGCGCAAGAATCGCGTCAAAATTTTGTGCACACGCCAGCACCAGCGCACTTAAATTATCAGCAAAAAAATGAGTATAAGCTACGTCATCAGCAAGAAATATTTTTGTGACGCCTGCAAGCTTAGCTGCCTGGTCTGCAACCGCGCTGCATCCAGCACCAGCAACCAACAAAATAGCTTCATCACCTAACGCACGTGCTGCTTTAAGTACATGAGCCGTTGAAGGGTTTATATGAGCATGATCATGCTCAACAAGAACTAAAACACGCATGATGAACTCCCTTGTCAAAGTACTTTGGCTTCATGTCGTAATTTATCTAGAAGCTCATCCACCGATGCAACCTTAATGCCAGCCTGGCGAACACGAGGCGGCTTAACCGATAAGATTTCTGTATGATGCTTGAGCTCAACACCAAGATCAGATGCAAACACCACATCAAGTGGTTTTTGCTTCGCTTTCATAATATTCGGTAAACTTGCATAACGTGGCTCATTGAGACGTAAGTCGGTACTCACCACCGCAGGTAAATCAAAGCTGATGGTTTCAAGACCGGCATCCACTTCACGTGTCACCGTGAGTTTTTTAGCAGACGCATCCATCACCAAAGTTGAGGCAAACGTGGCTTGAGGCCAATCCAACAAAGCCGCGAGCATTTGAGATGTTTGATTATTATCACCATCAATCGCCTGCTTACCTAAAAGCACCAGATCAGGCGATTCTTTTTGAACCATGGCATGCAGCAGTTTGGCAATATTCAGACTTTCAAGCGCTTCATCTGTTTTGATATGTATGGCGCGGTGGGCACCTAACGCTAAAGCATGCCGCAAGGTTTCAAGACATGCATCTGAGCCGACCGTGACCGCAACCACCTCAGTGACCTGATTTTTTTCAACCAAGCGCAAGGCTTCTTCTAGAGCAATCTCGTCAAAAGGATTCATCGCATGTTTAACATGCTCTGTTTCAATACCTTGATGATCGGGTTTAATCCGTATTTTTACATAAGGATCAACCACACGCTTCACTGCAACTAATACTTTCATGGTACTCGTTCCTCACTGAACACTGGCGCACGACACAAAACATCTTGCCAGATCTAGGTGAACTACGTCAACGTGTGTCGTATTATTCGCTAACTTGTGCATCCACCTTGAGATTATAAGCAATCAGACGAGCATTCAAATTCCACAAAGCATAGGCCGTTTTATTACCATCATCAAGTGAAGTATTTCCATACAATGTTAAAACAACATCCCCTACCCCAAAATTAACAAACATCCCCATATCTTTGCTGATGATACGTGTTCCATTGTTCAATACAATGGTCATGCTGTTAGGCATACTTTCTATGTAACGGAAACCAGAAGCATCGGCCTGAGGTGTTGTATCCAGTTTACACCATGCATAGCTTTTATTGGTGTAATTTTTGATGCGTGTATCCGTAAAATAAGTATCATTGTACCAAGCAACCGTGACTTGATCACCGACAGCCCAGTTTTTAAGATCACTGCTAAACCAATAATTTAACAGCCATTTAGAGCCATCTTCTAACGTAATCGTACCCGCTTTATGATTAACTGCAGTAACCTGATGCATCCAGTCGGGATGAAGTTGAGGATTTCCAACAAAACGATCCTGAGGTACTGTTTCTTCTACACCAGAAAATGGCGCAGCAATAGGCAGTTTAGATTCCGTCGCAAAAATTTGAAAGCTCAAAAAAAACAACATAAAGGTAAGTAAGGCGCGTTTCATGTTTACATCTCCATAATTTCATCATGATTTATCGTGATCAAAAATTATACTTTATTTTTGTGTTTGTCAAGCAAACACCCGTAACAAAAGGGCTTATCAACTCAACACAGGAAATTAACAAGTAACGGCCTTTTCGGCTCAGATCTTATCTTTAGTTTTATCCACAAATTCTGGGGATAAAACTGTGAAAAAGCTGGTGTACGCTGTGGCTAGAGCCATAACCTCTAGCATTAGCATCATTTGGAGCCGAATGAGTTATTCGTGCCGGACCCTTTCGTTTTTTCTTCACCACCAGATGTTCCAGGTGAAAACATGCGTAGCCGAGCAGCACGAACTGCTTCTTGGCTTAGCGGTTGTTTTTTAACATTCGACTCAAACAAGCCCATAAGGTCTGTTTCTGCTTCTCCACCAAAACGTGCAGCGTGCGTTGTTATTTGGTTATCTAAGGTAAATCGATGTTGTAGATAGTCTTTAAAACTCGGGTCTTCATCAAATTGCGATGGGTATTTTGTACGTAAGCTTTCGATAAATGTGTTTTGCTCAACTTCGGAGATGTTCATGCCTGATAATGCATCACCGCCTTGACCTGTCTTGCACACCTCATCCCACGCTTGTTTCCATGCGATAGCTTCTTTGGGATGATTTAAAATACACGCCTTGAAATGCTCACGCACGTAATCACGGAGCTCTTGCTTGATATCATCCAGGGTCAAGATTTTAAACAAAGGATGACCTAAGGAGGTTAGAAAAAATAACCTATTCTTTTATGACTGGATATTCTGTGGCTTTATGACGTAATTCCATTCACCATGAAAGGTATTTTTCTCAATATTGATTGCTGAAAAATCTTCATCT
>Ga0100380_10001196_pt1 | contig 28294 bp, 28 predicted proteins | sample CryGeymeta201504_FD_80417 | JGI IMG/M metagenome (GOLD analysis project Ga0100380, IMG submission 80417) | Groundwater microbial communities from Crystal Geyser aquifers in Utah, USA - Crystal Geyser metaG 2015-04 | ecosystem: Environmental > Aquatic > Deep subsurface > Groundwater | place... | reverse complement strand
TTCTCTTTGAGCTGATTCTTCAGAAAGCCTTTGCGCATCAAAACCTGGATTTCCAGGTCATTGCTCAAAATAGTGACAGAAAAAGTTACTAAATTGCTGTGTGATTTGTTTTAAAAAATACATGTTTCTCGATTATTAAATAATTACGCTACAAGTACTTCTGCTCCTTCACCACTTGGTTCTGCTTCTCTTGGTTCTCCGAGTGCTTGTTCTGACTGAAATCCATACCCTCAACCTGCGCTCATTACCGCATTTCAAAGTCGCATCATAAAATCTTGATTCGCTCCAACACATCCCCATGTACCCCCATTAGGAATTCGACTATCTGATACTCCATGCCACCATCTTCATCCCCTATCTTGTCATTCAGGAGAAGTAATAGATGCGCCTAGAATAGTTCTTGAACCATTTACTCCTTGTCAAACTCAAACAATACTAGCACCATTAAAATGCTGAACTCTCCCTGTTTGTGTTCTTCTATCTCAAGTACCTCCTGAACCTGGATCATGGTCTGCAACAACATTTGGTCCATATCAGTTTCTTCCAATAATTATTGGTGCTTCCTCTATTCTAATTGGTTGTCATGGATACGAAACTATAGCAGCCCGACCTGGCATAGTTGCAATCGCAATTGGTAAATCAGGATTTACTTCTCATTCTGTGTTACAGAATTCTATAGCAACACTATACCATTGTGATGGAAATCTTGCCTCAATTAGTTCTTTATTTCTTTCTTTTTGTTCTGGACTTCATTGGAGTTGCGCTACCTCTGTATCTGTCATTTCAGCTCATCCTTGAAATTCTGTAAGTCTATCATAAGTTACTTCTCCAGCATCAGGTGATATAAAGTTTGGGTTACCACCATATACTTCTCAATTATAAGATGAAGGAGCTCCTGGAGGTCATACAACTGCACCATTTGGCATTTCTCGATATCAGGGAGTACTCGGATCAATTCTAACTTCACCATTTGGACTTATCTCTGTATTAATTCATAGTCTATTTACATCATTTTCTGATAGTGGAGCATCAGGATGAGTGCTATTCATAAGATAGTCATACATTGCAAGAAATTCATCTCTATCCTCTGGAACAGGAATTCATCTTTCCTCCATCTCTTGTTGTATATCTGATATTGACTCAGCCATTGCCCTGAGTTGTTCAGCTGTTTCTTCTGCAGACCATGATTGAGATCCATCAAAACCAAGAGCTCTGAGGGTTCGCATAGTTTCTGAATCTACTCATATTTCTTCTGCTATTTCATCTATAAGTGCTGACTCAATAACTTCTCTATCTCAATCAGAAATAGTATTTGTATCAAGAGCTTCTAGACGTGCAGCAAGAATATGTTCTCGTATTTGAGTATCTGTAACTTCCTCTCATTCTCAAGATTCTACTGAAATAAGTTCTCTTACAGCCTGTCATTCGGCTTCAGAATATACTAAATAATCAGAAACTTCTACATCTGTAGGAATATCTATTCCATCTAAGTTTCTTTCTCACTCTGCTAACCTTGTTGTCTCTATTCTCTCTCATAGTCATCTTGTTGCTGCAAGCATTCATTCTAGTTCACTTATTTCAATAACTTCTTCACCATCTAAATCAATAACATCTGACTGCTCTAGCTCAGGACCTTGCATTTCAGGCCCTTGCTGATAATTAACAATTGTGTAGTAAAATTGTCTATTGAGTTGGTCTAAAAAATACATAATTAAATATTTAAAAAATATATCTCATTAAAAATAACATATAATTCATAAATTATCGATTTTATAAACTTGTTTTTTTTATTTTTTCATGTTTTATTAGAAAATGAGACAAAAATTTAGTAGATATTCAAAAAATTAATATACTCTCTTTATATACTTTTATAAAATATAGTATGCAAATTACGATTGATATATTTTTTATCCTCTTGTCTCTTTGTGCAATTCTGCTTTGTGCAATTTTTATAGCTGTACTGATTCTTCTTACGAAAAATAAAAAATCCACAAATTCTGGAGAATTAAAATTCTTGCAAGAACAACTTAATTTTATTTCACAAAACCTTGACAGTAAACTCTCAGGAACACAAAATATTTTACAGAAAAATCTCTGAGATTCTCTCAAAAATTCTCAATATATCTCTGAAATTTCAAATAAAAATATTGAAGCAATTACCAAAAAGCTCACAGAGCTCGGGGAAACGAACAGAGAAATAAAAGAAATATGAGATAGACTCGAAGGACTCGAGCACATCCTTAAAAATCCAAAACGACGCTGAAATCTCTGAGAGTATTTCCTCAAAGAACTTCTCGAAAATGTATTTTCCTCTGGTCAATACCAACTACAATACTGACTTTCGACTTGAGTAGTAGATGCTGCTTTATTCATATGAAAAAAGATTATTCCAATTGACTCGAAATTTCCTCAGGAAAATTATCAGTATCTCATAGAAAGCGAGGATGAGTTTTCTATCAAAAAATATTCTTCGCAGCTCAGAAAAGATATAAAAAATAGAATCGATGAAACAGCCAAGTATATTCTGCCAGAAGAAGAAACCACTGATTTTGCTTTTATGCTGATTCCAGCTGAGGGAATGTACTATGATATTTTCATCAATAAACTTGGAGATATATCACCAAGCAAACTTATAGAATACTGATTTTCAAAAAAAGTGATTATATGCTCACCAAGCTGATTTTATGCCTATCTGCAAACAGTCCTTCAAGGGATGAAATCTCTTCAAATAGAGGAAAAAGCGAAGGAAATACAGAAATATGTCCTCAAACTTCAAAAAGATATTCATAGCTATGAAGAGTTGTATGCAAAACTGTGAAACTCACTTGGAGCCAGTGTCAATCACTATAATGCGTGAAAAAAACGACTTGAAATCATAGATACCGATATTCTCAAAATTTCGCCAGAAGCAGAGAAATCTCTGCAAATTTTAGAAGAAGTTCCTAAGCCAGAATAAATATTTGTAAAATATAAAAAAATATGGTCAAAGCATTTTCTTACCTTATTCTTAGATTCTCTCTATACTATGACTACAAGTAGAATTATTCTACTGTAATATTTTCTAATTTTTTTCTATGAAAAAATTTTTGAGTTTCATGTGTATGATAGCACTTCTTGGATTAGCTGTTCCTACAAACGTTATGGCAGATGAGGACGAAGATGATAATTCTGTACGTACTGAAATGTCTGACGATAGTTACGAAGACGATGATATGGACGAAAATGAAGATGAGGATGAAGACGATGATATGGACGAAAATGAAGATGAGGATGAAGACGATGATATGGACGAAAATGAAGATGAGGATGAAGACGATGATATGGACGAAAGAAGTGAAAGAAACAAAATGATGAAAGAAGAGATGAAAATGAAAAAAGGTGAATTAAAAAGAGAAATTGAAGAAAATAGAGATGAAGCTAAAATGAACCGAACTGATTTTAGAGAAGAATATGCTGAAGAAATAAAAACAGCAAGAGCTTCACTGAGTGCTGAACAAAAAGAAGAACTCGCAGATTTGAAAGAAGAATTTGAAGCAGAACTCGCTGAGCTCAGAGCAGAACTCGCTGAAGCAAGTAGCGATGAAGAAAAAATGGAAATACAAGATGAAATGCAAGAACTTATGCAAGAGCACTATGAAGATGTGAAAGAAATAATCTGAGATTCAAATATGAAAGATATTATTGAGGAAAGAAAAGCAGTTTTCATGGAAAATAGAGAACTCAGAGAAGAAAGTATGCAAATGAGAAGAGAATATCTCGAAGTGAAAAAAACACTTGTAGTAAAATACAAAAGAGCATTTATTAAAAGACTTGAAAATGTCATAGATTCTCTCAGCGAAGAAAAACTTATGCAAGTGAATGACAGAATAGATGCAATGATTGAAAAAACACAAGCAAATGATACACTTTCTGATGAACAAAAAGAAACACTTCTCTCTGCACTCGTAGCACTGAAAGAAATTGTAGAAGAAAAACTTGATACTGATATGGTCAGCGATGATGTTATGGAAGTTATTGAGTGACTTCTTGAATAATTGTAGCGAACTACAAAAAAAAGAATCCTATATGGATTCTTTTTTTTGTAGTTCCAGTAAATCTGGAGTAGAGAAATATATATTTTTTTCTTGTTGCAGTTTCAGGAGATATTCATTTAAGATTCTTTCTGCTTTGAAAATATAAAATGGACTACTTACGGTATAGAAAAATTTATACTCAACGGCATAATCTCAAAAGTTTTCGATTAATAATTCTCTGTATGGCTCCTCTCAAAAATAATTCGTACTTTCTGGATCCAGCATATCTACTTGGAGTGTATCAAATGCCTCGTGACACAGCAAAGTGAGATCATCTTTTTTAATATGATATCATACTTTTATATCCACATGACGCAGTACTTTTCCTGTCTTCCCTACAATTCCAAGAGACAGATTTTTGACCGTGAGGTCTCGAAACTTGCTTGGACGAAAAAGCATCGGATTTCAAGTTCTGAGATCTATCAGCTTAACTTCAGTAAGTGAAATAGACTTCAGCCAGACATATCTATCTAATTCATAGATATAAAACACATTTCCAGACTCATAATTTGCAGACTGAAGCAAGATAATTCAGGCAATCATATCTAGCGCCCAAACTGGAGCAGTAAATCACATAAATGCAAGGATTCAGGCCCACAGACCTCAAATTTGAATAAGAGTATTTAGCTCAAAAATTTCTATACATAGAAAAACTCAAATGAAAAAACTTACCACATTTACAAAGAGCGAGAACAGAGAAACTTTGTATCATTTTTTAAAATATTTTTGTCATGAGACCTCTACTTCTTCCCCATAGAGCAAGAGTATTTTTCTATGAATCAGAAGACTGATTATGTAGACAATAAAAAGTGAGATACACAGGGTTGCCATTTGAGAGAGAAAATCAATCTCAAAATATGCTGCAAATACATAGAGAGCTGCAAGCCACAGAATTCAGAGATAAAAAAATGTTTCTTTTCTTTTATTTTTTTCCCGTGATTTATGCTCTTTTTTTGCTATATCATTTCTCAGTAAATACCGAGAAAGCAAAAATACTCCTAAAAGTGCAAAAAATATTCACATATCAGGAGTGAGCATCATCGTAAAACTTGAAAGATTTGGCATAGAAAGAGAGTGTTATATTCCCTCTATCATAGCATATATATCAATAAGAAGTCAAAAATTAGTATTTCATCAAGAGACTTCGTATTTGCTCCAATCATTTTCAGCTGTGAGTTGAGATGTACAGAGGCTTTTTATCACGATATCTTTTTTTGAGCTCGATGAGCTCATATCCTGAGAGTCTATCTATTTTATTAAATATATATATCATTTCTTGTTTTGCTCAAATTCTCTCAAGTATTTCATCTACGACTTGTAACTTTTCATGTATCTTTGGGTCACTTGCATCAACTACATGAAATAACACATCCGATTCAATTGAGTCTTCGAGAGTACTGGCAAAGGCATCTACCAGTTCTGGTGGTAAATCTCGAATAAATCAAATCGTATCTGAGAGAAGAATTTCTTTCCCAGGAGTATAGCTCTCATCTGAAATAGTTTCTGGAGCAATCCACATTTTTCATACGCTGGTTCAAAGGGTTGCAAAGAGCTTGTCTTCGCTGAGAACTCATTTATTTGTTAAAGCATTCAAGAGCGTTGATTTCCCTGCATTTGTATACCCTACAATTCCCACAGTCAGAAATCCTTTCTTCTTTCTCCCTTGCCTATGGTTTTCTCGTACTCACTTATATCATTCGAGTTTTTTTCTAATATCTTTTTCTCTGTTCTCCAAGTGACGCTTCATGATTTCAGTATTGGTTTCTCATGAACCTTTTCATCCTTGTTTTCCAAGTTCCATTCCCATATTAAATATTCTTGGCCCCATATGTTTAATAGCAGCGAGCTCAATTTGGAGTTTTGTTTCTTCTGTCTTTGCATTTTTTTCAAAAATTTTGAGAATCAAATCTACTCTATCCCACGCTACAGCTCCTATAGTTTTGAGTTTTTCATTAATTTTATGAATTTGCTGAGGTTTGAGAATATTTCCAAGCACTAATAAATTTGCATCTTGCAATTGCATCTCATGCATAATTTCCTCCAATTTTCCTCATCCAATATAAGTATTATAATCTGGAATTCATCTTTTTTGAATATGCTCTAAAATGACGGTTCAACCATAGGTCGTCACAAGATTTTCAAGTTCGTGCATTCTATCCTCCATATTTTCTCGCTCGCAGCACTCACTTGGAATAATATCTGCAATAAATACACGCAGATTATCACTGCTTCATACTTGCGCCTGGATTGCTTCTAATTCTCTCTCTGAGAGATTACTATAATCGATAAAGCCCATAAATTTTATTCGTTTGTTTTGTAGTATAAAAACACAATTTTACTGATTTATTGTAAGAAGAGAAAAAAATTTTTGACAAGTTTCTCTATTCTTATATTCTATCTTTGTATTTTAAACAACCAACAAATGCTTTTGATTTCTCGAAACATTTCTCAAAACTTTTTCTTCTTTTATTTTTTCTACCAAAAAAATGGAAGAGTTTCTTTTTGCGTTTAAAATTACATTTTAAAAACAAGCACAAGTTCTTCCATACTGGAAGAACTTTTTTTATATATAATTTTATAGTTATGAATGACCTTACAACACAGCAAGATATATCATCGATGGTCGATAATGGAAATATTATGGATGTACAAGAAATTATTGCTCCAAAAATACTCATTGATCAGATGCCACTTGATGAGCAAACAGCAGATTTTATAGCAACTAGTAGAGAAATAATTTCTAATATTATTCATCTAAAAGACGACAGACTCCTTGTGATTACAGGGCCATGTTCTATTCACAATCCAAAGGAAGCTCTGCAAATTGCTGAAGATCTCAAGGTACTCCAAGAAGAAAATCCTCATCTCTACATAGTCATGAGAACCTATTTCGAAAAACCTCGAACAACCGTTGGATGGAAATGACTTCTCAGCGACCCTCATCTTGATGGAAGAGATGATATAGAAGAGTGACTCAAACAAGGAAGAAAGCTTCTCATGGATATCAATAAAATGTGAATTCCAACAGCAGTAGAATTTCTTGATACAATTACTCCTCAATATATTGCAGATCTCGTGCACTGGGGAGCAATCTGAGCAAGAACAACTGAAAGCCAAGAACACAGAAAGCTTGTCTCAGGACTTTCTATGCCTGTTGGATTTAAAAATGGTACAAAATGAAATACAGATATAGCTCTAGATGCAATTGAGTCAAGCAGTGCCAGCCATAGATTCTTATGAGCAACAAAAGAATGAAGAATTGCTCAGATTACTACCAAGTGAAATCCTGATGGACATGTCATACTCAGAGGAGGAAGTAATGGTCCAAATTATGAAAAATCTCATATAGACGCTCTTCTCAATGAGCAAATGAAAAGATGACTTGATGTATGAATTATCATTGATGCTTCTCACGCAAATAGTGGAAAAAAACATGAAAATCAACCAGTTGTCTGCGAGAGTGTCGCACGGCAAGTAGCTCATGGAAATCAGAGAATAATCTGAGTCATGATTGAAGCAAATATCAATGAATGAAAACAGAGTCATACTCCATGAGTGGATAACCCAGAGGATATAAAACCATGAGTAAGTATCACTGATGCATGCGTCTCTCTTGAAACAAATCGTGAAATGCTGAGTTGACTTGGCCAAGCTGCTGAGAGAAGATCTCAAATGAAATAAAGAATTTTAAGATTTATTTTACACAATTTTTTACTATACTAGCAGAAATACTTTTTTAGAAATACACATGGATTACGAACTGATAATTATAGGAGCAGGAAGTGCTGGACTGCCAGCTGGGATGTACGCAAGTAGATATAAAATACATAATCTCATAATTTGAGCTCAGCCTGGAGGAGCTCTTGCAACCAGTCACAAGGTTGAGAATTGGCCGGGAGTTATTTCTGCCAGTGGAAAAGAAATTATGGATAGCTTCAAGCAGCATGCTGAAATGTCTGGAAGTGATATCCTCCAAGATACCGTTTCTAGTATATCGAAAATTGACGGTGGATTTTGCATCAAAACAACCAATAAAGAATTTACGACAAAGTTTGTTATTCTCGCAAGTTGAAATACCTATAGACATCTTGGAGTTCCTGGAGAGGAAGAATTTCTCTGAAAATGAGTGAGTTACTGCGCGACCTGTGATGGAATGTTTTTTAAAGGTCGAGATGTAGTCATTGTTGGATGAGGAAACACGGCCCTTACAGAAGCACTTTATCTCTCTGAGCTCTGCAACAGAGTTACTATTGTACATCGTAAAGATAGCTTTAGAGCAGAAGATATTTGGGTGGATCATGTAAAAGCGAAAGACAATATCGAGCTCATGATGAATGAAGAAGTAGACCATATTGAAGGAGGAATGTTTCTTGAGCATGTGGTTCTCAAAAGTGGAAACAAAATCAAGGCAGACGGATTTTTTGTAGCTATTGGCTCTGATCCATCAACAAAGCTCGTAGCTGACATGAATCCTGAAATGGACGAAGAAGGATGTCTTGTAGTAGATAAACGTCAGGCAACTTCGGTTCCTGGACTCTATGCAGCTGGAGACGTAACAACAAACTCTAATAAATTTAAACAAACTATTATGTCTGCAGCAGAGTGATGCCTCGCAGCTGATAGTATTCATGAAGATATTCTGAGAGGATAATAAAAAAGCTTCCAATATGGAAGCTTTTTTATTATGAGAAACTAATGCACGAGATATCAATCTGGAATATGAGCTGATAAGAAATGTCTCCCTTTTGAAGAATTCTTAAGTTCTGTTCCATATTTATTTACATGTGATACTTCACCACTTGTGGGATGAATCACTTGAAAAACACCATCTTGCACCTGAGATACGAGCCCCACTATTTTTCACTCATCAGTAATAGCACATCTATTTTTTATAGCGAGTGAAAGAAAATCAAGTATTGACTCAGGAGCTTCTAAAGGAAGTCTTGATACATCACGTGGAATTTGCTCAGTATCAATTTCGCTAAAAGAAATATGCTCTAACTTTGTTTCAAAATAGGATGCTATATCAAAATCGATATCTCATTGTCTTGAGAGAATTAAATGAAGTTCTTCAAACATGAGAAGTATTTGTCATTGTAAGGCATGAGATACATCTTTTAAATATACAGAATCAGACTCTAAGAGAGTGGTTCGTATTTTTTTTAGAAAATCTTGATATGATTCTGGGGTTGAAAAAATATCTTTCAAGAAAATATAAAATTCATCGTGGATAGTTCTTCTATTTCAAAAATCTTTTCTCTCACCACAACTTATTGTTTCATAATAATCACATAAAAATGAATATACAATACTGCTTGTAAAACAATCACCAACATTTTCAGCATGCATAAGAGATTTCATAATTATTTTTCTTAATTTTATATTAAAATAATAGTGTAATAGTATTTATTGTCAATCTTATTAATTATGTTTTAATAATATAGAAAAAACATTTTATAGCTTCAAACTTTTCTTTATACTATCATTCGTACCTTAATCTATATACAAACACAATGAAAAAAACGTGGGACGATATTATTAAGAGTGATGCTCAGGAAATAAAATTAATATGATACTGAAGCATCCTCTCAAAAAATACAAAAGAAGAAAATACAGATTATGAAGAGACCGTAATCGTGAAAGGATTTGAGCGAATATATAATCTCAAAATGGTTCCAGAATGATTTTGCCGAAAAAAACTTGAAGAATTTATGAAAAAGTATTGGACAAAATATGGTATTCATACGATGCAGCAAGTAGATGCTTTAGATGAGTACTATTGTGTCCTCAATGCAAAAGAAGCTGATGAAAACTCTCGTATAAATGGAGTGCTCATTCGTATTCCACGTAGTGACTTTGAGACATTCAAAAAGCGAGAAGAAATATACGACCTCTTCCCTGTAACATACGATCATATAAATCCTGAGAATGGAATAATATGTGAAGAATGAAAATCTGCATATATTCTCTGTGCTCAAGAGCAATATACAATTCCAAATTGATATGCTTTTCCAGAGTATCATGAGCTTTGTCGGAATTGAGCCTATAGTTTCTGAGAGGAATTCTGAAAAATTTTTGATCAAACAACGAAAAGAGTAGATAAAAAAGAAGAATAATATTCTTCTTTTTTTATTTGGATATTAATGAAATTTTAATATATTTATAGAGAATTGATTATTACTATATTTAAGGTATTAATATTTATGGCAAAAGATTTTTGACAATTAGAAACCATTATAGAAGCTAGAAGTCAGGATTTAGACAAATTATTAAAATTTGCGGTACATTTAATAAAAGAAATACAAGAAGATGTAAAACAGGCTCAATTCTATAGAGGTGAAAAATTTGTAAAAAATCTTATAGATTTTCTCTTATATAATCAATCTATAAGCATTGAAGAATATGATAGACTTGAATGCGAAGAAATTGAAGTTACGATATTTCTCCTCATAGAAAAACTCATTGAAAAAGGATATTTTATCGATACAAATTCAGAGCTAGAAAACTCAAGCTATTCTATTAGTTTTGACTATGCTGTTCACATATATGAAAATTTATGAAGAATTTTAAAACGTGGAACACGTGACTTCTCTTATCTCTATACTACTTCTCCAGTAAAGCTGATTACACATTCTCAAGAAAAAGATCCAGAATTTGAGCAGCTAACACTTGAGATTATTCATAATCTCATTTCATGAAAATACTTAAAGAACAATGATGCAGCCACTGAATTAGATGACTATCTCAATGAACTTGCAAGACGAGGAATAATTTCTCAAGAACTTCTTATAGAGTCTATTTCTAGTAATGATATTTTTTGAACTCTCGTGAAAATAATATGAGATAATATTATTGATTCTAGTAGAATTACATCTCCATGAATTGTTAGTTATTACCATCAACTTTGTCAAAAACTTGTATTTGAGCGACAAAAAACAGTAAAAGATAGTACTGATGATATTTTAAATGCAGATAGTGATAGTGAAGATTACGAAGATATTGATGATTTTGATGAGCAAGATGAATTTCTCGCACATATGATGAATTGAGCAAAAATTATTCAGCATATAGCTGACTTGTGATGAGAACTCATTGATTACGATGTCTTCCATCTTATTAGTCTTGCAAGTGAATTTGATGTTATCTCAGATACACTTGCTCAAAGACTTTTCGATGCTTCACAAGATGACAACAGAAAAACTGAAATTATTTTAGCAATTTTTCATAGATTCTATGATAGTTGATATATCGATGAAATTGATATGGATGAAGAGGATAGAAGCTCTCTAAAATCAGATTTATCTGATGTCCTCTATTTTCTCAATATGCAATACCATTTTTAGGCAATCACTCCACTTCCCCAGAGCTCATCTCCATCATAGAGTGCAAGAATCTGACCACTTGCTACAGCTCGCTGTTTTTGCTCAAATACGACCTTGTATCTCTCATCATCTTTTGAAATATCACAGTTTTGATCCGCTTGTCTATAGCGGATTTTTGCTACCGATTTTTTTGGAAGTGACTTTTCTTTTCAAAGAAAATGCAGCTCATCAATATAGAGCGTATCACTATAGAGCTCATCATCAGCTCCATATCCAACAATAAGTCTATTATTTTTTATATCCTTATTTACCACAAAAATAGGCTCTGGCATCCCTCAAATATCCAGTCCCTTTCTCTGACCAATCGTATAATAAAAGACTCCTTTATGGGTTCCTAAAAGCTTTCCATTGGTATCATAGACCTCTCAAATTGAGTTAGGAATTTTTTTCTGTAAAAATTCTTTTATATCCACCTTTCCAACAAAACAAATTCCCTGAGACTCTTTGCGCTCAGCATTTGGAAGTCCTGCTTTTCTGGCAATTTCCCTCACTTCTGGTTTTTCAATTCCTCCGATTGGGAAGAGTGCTTTTGAGAGTTGCTCCTGAGAGAGTCCAGCCAAAAAATAAGACTGATCTTTATTTGGATCGACTCACTTGAGGAGTCTAAATTTACCACTGCTTTCTTCTATTCTTGCATAATGTCAAGTTGCAACACCATCAAAACCAAGTTCAAGAGCTTCATCGAGAAATACTCGAAATTTGATTTCGCTATTACACATGATATCTGGATTTGGAGTAATTCCCTTTTTGTAGCCCTCGTACATATAGTTCAGGACTTTCTGCTCGTACTCATCTCTATAATCAAAGGTAAAAAATGGAATTTCTAAATACGCCGCCACTTCTTTCGCCACCTGCATATCTTCCTTCGTCGGACAATACTCTCCCTCTGGAGCCATATAGTTTATCATAAAACCAGCAGTGATATCGTATCACTGCTCCTTGAGAAGATACGCGGTCACCGCGCTATCTACTCCACCCGAAAGTCCTACTAGTATTTTCTTATTCGCTTTTTCCACAGTTTCTAACATTATTTTGGCTATTTATTGCGAGGATTTTATTTACTATTTATAAAAATGCAATATTATGGGAATATGATAAGAAAAAAGAAAAAAACATTATTAGAACTTATAGAAAATCATATCATATTAAAATGGATATTTTTTATTGCAGCTTTCATATGAGCAATAACTGTAATTATTAATTTACCAATAAAGTTCTATGAAATTTCAAAAGATATTATTTCAGGAGATAAAAACATTAATTTCTTAAATAAAATAGAAATTTGAGATAATATTCAATATATAAATGAAAACCTGTGACAGGCGAAAAAAATAATTAATTGTGAAGATACTGAATATTACAAAAAAGAAGAAATTTGTTTATGAATAAATAATGCATTGAAAAAGTATCGTTTTGATAATGAAAATTATTTTTTAGATATTATAACGAATAAATCTAATTTAATAGAGGGTTTTACAATATCTGGTAAAACCACTAATTTCAACCCCGAATTTCAATTATTTCTTTGAAGATTTGTATGACAGCAAACTTTAAAATTGGGAAAAACAAATTTTTCAAATTTTGATCAATTCAATAAAGATGAAATTTCTATTATTGAAAATTATTATGTAGGAAATATATGATGAGGATACTTTAATTTAATTTACAGTTCAGATTATGCCGTAGAAAATCTTATCATTCTAAAAACTTATTTAGACTCTCCTATATCGAATAATTATATAGATAATAAGTGTGATTATAGCTTGCTGTCGAAATATAATTATTTAAATGGGGATTTATCAGATTTAGATACTACCAAACTAGAAAAAAATATTAATAAATTTAAAAATAGATGTGCTATTCAATCATTAAGTATAGTAAATAAAGAGGCTGTAGGCATAGATTTTTTCAAATTAAATGAAAATGAATTAGAAGAAAACTTGAAAAAATTAAGTAAAAATTTTTATTAAATTTCATGAATCCTGAAGTTACGAAAATCTACTAATCAGAAATTTTAGCTCTAAAGAGATAGCTCATTTCATTATTTTCAAAAATTCGTATACTTGGATGTAAGTACTTCATAACTCGTTAATTATGGCTTTTAAAGAAAAACAAACTTACTGGTTTAAACCAAAACTCTTTGGATGGGGATTTGTTCCTATTTCTTGGCAAGGATGGCTGATGACTGCAGCTCTCATCTGTGTTATGCTTTTAAGCGTTTACGGAAATGGATTTTTTACCCAGCAATGACCAAATCTCATGCAAACCGCTCAATTTCTTTTTGATCTCTGTATTGCGGTATGATTATTTAGTCTTATTGCTTTGAAGAAAACTCAGTGAGATGTGAGATGGAACTGGGGAAAAAGAAAATAGTTACTTCATAATTTTCTCATTATATGAACCCTGAAGTTACGAAAATCTACGAATCAGAAAGCAAATGGAATCAGGAGATGAAGCTCCTCAGGACATTTGTACTTAATGCATGACTGCAGGAAGAACTCAAGTGGAAACAGGCCTGTTATACGCTGAATTGAAAAAATGTACTGATTGTCAGTAGCTTTAAAAACTATTGTGCCCTGAACTTTTTTAAATGATCTCTCATCAAAGACACGCATAATCTCCTCTCAAAACCAGGAGAACATACAAAGTGAGGAAGACAAATGAGATTTACCAGTCTAGATGAGATTGAGGAGCATGCAGCATCTATCAAGAATTATATTGCCCAATCGATAGAAATAGAAAAATCTGGAAAAGAAATAGAGTTTACCAAACTTGATGAACTGGAGATTCCCAGCGAACTCACAGAAATATTTCAGCAAGATACAGAATTACAAATAGCTTTTGAGTCTCTCACTCCAGGCAGACAAAAAGCATATTTGATGTTTTTTTGAGCTGCAAAACATAGCAGCACCAGAAGCGATAGAATCAAAAAATATATTCCAAGAATACTTTGTAAAAAATGAATGCACGACTGCGTGTGTGGACATTCTCACAAGATGCCAAGCTGCGATGGTACTCACAAAGATTTTCCAAATTCAAAAAGGATGTAGTATTTCATACTTTTACCAAAATGAAACAACAATATATAACTTCTCTATATCTCAAAGAGGATATTAGCTCATACCCAAGAAAATATCCGTTTACTTTAGATGCCGTAAAAAATTTAAAACAAATATATTTTCATAAAAATGTTACTTTTATTATCTGAGAAAATGGAAGTTGAAAATCTACATTACTTGAAGCCCTTGCATTACATATGTGATTTAATGCAGAATGAGGATGAAAGAATTTTAACTTCCATACACAAAATACGCATTCTGAACTCTACAATTCTCTCAGAGTCGCAAAATGAATCAAAAGACCAAAAGATTGATATTTTTTAAGAGCAGAAAGCTTTTATAATCTTGCCTCAAATATTGATGAGTTAGATAGAGAAATGTCTTTTTGACCATTACTTATAGATTCATATTGATGAAAATCTCTCCATCAACAGTCTCATTGAGAATCATTTTTTTCGCTTTTTATGAATCGCTTATGCTGAAATGGAATATATATTTTTGATGAACCTGAAGCAGCTCTTTCACCACAAAGACAACTTTCACTTTTAGTAAAATTAGATGAATTAGTAAAAAATAAGAGCCAATTTATCATTGCTACTCATTCTCCTATACTTCTTTCCTATCCAAATGCTAAAATCATTGAAATTCATAGTACTGGATACCATGAAATAGGCTATAAAGAGTCTCAGACATATAGTGTATATGAGAATTTTTTTAGAAATCCTGAGTGAATGATAAAGAAACTTTGAATAAAAAAACTAACCTAAATTTCATACTTTTTTCTTACATGTATCCTGTATTATACCTGCACATGAAATGAGTTACTCGCTTTTATGGGACATCTCGAGAGAAATTTTTTCTATACTACAGGCAAATATCTGACTTGTCACTCATCTTCATATTTAAACACAAACATACAAACTCTCAAACTAATGAGAGTTTTTTTTGTAATTTTTTCTCTTAAAATAATAAAATAATACTTACCTTTTTCTTACATAGAATGCATATTATGCTTCTACCAAAACGAAACGCGCGATATATATGGGACGACACTCAATAACCTATACACATAAAAATTTGAGAACAAATATATATCTGGCAATCGGTGTTGGAAATAGAATAACAAAAAAGAATCTCTTCCTCGGAAGAGATTCTTTTTTATATTTACTTAAAACTTATTCTCACTTTCAAGCCTATCTAAGTAGTCTTTCATTTCTTTTTCTGTGGCAAAAAGTTTATTTCCAGAAAAAAACTCATAGAAAACCTGAACAGCATAATAAGATACACTACTAAAGAGTACATAAATAATTATCCAATTAAGCTGAGTAAATCATAAATCAATCACCACTCCAGTAAAAAACTCTCAAAAAATAAGAGCAAATACGATAAAAAGTGCTATTTGAGAAATAAGCTGTTTTGGCATGAGAATAATTTTTTTCTTGAGTTCTATACTACGAAAATATATAGAAAGTATGCCTGAAATTATACCAGAAAGTATGGTAAGGGAAATGTATATCATATATTATTTTTTATTATGTATTTTTTTAAAAGCTGCAATTCCAACTCAAAAACCAATAATAGTCAGTCACATTTTTTTGTAAAATTTATGTGATGCTTTTCTTTTTTTATCTGAAAAAAGGAGTATGTAATCACAGTTTTTTTGCTGAACTTGCTCTTCTACCGTTTGAAATAATTCTTTTGCATGTCATTTTCCTCGGAGCTTTTTATGGACGATAAAGTCATCCACATACGCTACTTTCAGACCAAAAACTTTATAAATTGAAAAAGAAATGACTCCATATACTTTTTTAGCAGTATGAAAAGGAAGAGCTACAAAATATGTTATGGGCGAAAATATGGTTTTAAATATCCACAGAGTATTTCTGTACCTCGCAGTATGCCCAAGTTTGTGTATCGCACGTCGTTCTCTACGAGAAAGACTTTGTGTGACTTTCATATGTATTTATTTTTTATTTTTTTCAAATACTATCGTCTCTTTCACTGTCAAAAAAGAAGAGAATTTCTCTGAGTAAAAACTCAACTCATGGATGAGAAAGATTGGCGATATGAGCAAGTATAGTCTGATATTTCTCATGGAAAAAAGTATTTCCCTGTTTGTCCTCGACTTTTGCCTCAATAAGTGCTGAAAATATATCTGCATATTTTACTCTTTTCCCTATTTCATCATCAAATGGAGAGAGTATGTATGGCGCAATATAGCTTTTATACTCTGGAGAAATATATCCAAAGAGATAATCGTCCATCATCGTTTTCTCTACTTCTTCCAGCAGTTCTACAAATCCTGGAACTGCCTTTTTTGTTGGAGTTATAATGTCTCCGGTAATAACTTCTGGAACGTCATGATAAATAGCCCGCATCATCATATCTGTGATATCATTTTCTTCTCCTGCCTGGTTCCCTGTCATCCCAATTATATAGCTCAAGTATGCAACCACCACTTTATGACTCATTACTGAAATCGGAGTATTTCTCTTGTACTGATTCCAGCGCATAGAGAAACTGAGTCTATAGATATGAGCGAGATACTTCTCGTGATTCGCATTTTGAAGCAGATCTTGTAAGCTTCAGAGATTTTTTGCAAGTTCATGTATTTCTTCACGCATTTGCCCAAGAGGAACTTCATATATTTCAGGAAAAGCCCTTGCATTCATTTGCGCTTCAAACAGTCACACATATTTTTTTGCTGCGAGAAATATCTCGTCTTCTTTTGCTTTATCTTTTCTCGTGAGAGTATTTTTGAAATCTTGTTTTAAATACTCTGGAGCTTCAGATTCAAGAAAATACTCATAGGCCCTTGCATAGAGCTCATCAAATATTTTCTCATCAAGTTTTTTGATATAATTTTTTGTTCCAGAATTGATATCTGAGAGGATTAAGTCAGCAAAACTTATGAAAATAATTTTTTTCATCAAATAGAGCGTATCAATGTCTCAAGTTTCGTGATACGAGAGAAAAAGTGCGGTATGTAGCGTCATCCCGACATTATCCATTTGTTTAATATCCACCACTCTTGGGAAATTATTCCACCTAATAATTGAGAGTCCTCGAGTAAGCATGAGTCTGAGTGTATTTCCTACCATAGTATATTTTTAACAAAAATAAATTATATGCACAATAAAAAAATCCCAAAGGGATTTTTTTATTGATCTGGATTTGCTTGAAGAGATGAAAATGCTTTATCAGCAAAATATATAACTGCTTTTTGCATTTCTTCTGCTGGTGGCTGTTCTCATTTTGAGTTTTTTGAAATAATTGCATCTTTAAGGATTTGAGGATACTCATGAGATACATCTGTCACCCCTTCATTTTGTCTTCTATAATTTTCCAAAATTTCAAAAAAATCTGTTGATCTCATTCATTTTCCTGTTTCATTTCATGAAATAAAACATAAATCACTTTCCAAATTTCTGAAATCATATCAAATATCAGATAAAATATCCAAAGCTACTAAATCCATTTGAACTTTCCTCATACCTCATAGATTATTTGCTTCTTCTACTCTTCATGCAAGTGCTGCATAAGCATTTATACCCTGTACATCTGGTATTTGATTAAACACTCATTTATCAGAGAGTGCATCTAATAAAAATCTACTATTATCTAAAAAATTTGAAAATTGATTTTGCTGATTTGAAGGGACATTACTTACCATAATTATATTTTACGTATTAATATAAAGTATTATTATTTAATATAATCATTTGTCAAGTATATTTTTATTATTCATTTCTTTCTTTCTAGCTTCTGATGCTAAATTAGGTAAAATAGAAGAAACTAAATTCCTACACTATGAAAATTTGAATTGATGCAAGAATCTGTGATGAAAAATGATATTATGCAAATTATGTTTGTGAACTTGTTGAAGCCTTTGTGGCAAAAAATCAGCAGCATAATATCACCGTATACAGAAAAAATAATCTCCCACATAATCGAAGGAAATTTCTTGATGAGAGAAAAAGTAAAAAGATTTTTGAAGCAGAAAAATTTGCTCTCATGATATTTTTTGATTCACACATTCCCTCTGGATACTCATGAGAATACATAGTAATACTTCAAGATCTCAAAGAACTCTTTTTCCCAAAAAAGAAATGGATCCAAAGAAAATTCTACTCTATGAGACTACGCAGAGCTATATCAAAAAGTATACATGTACTCATGCTCGATTCAGAATCAGCGATGGAGCTAAACGAAAGTCTCGACGTTTCTGAGGATAAAATTGGAACCATTCCATGATTTTTTCCATTTTATAAAACCTGAGGAGAAATTCCAGTCACTCTTAACATCAAAAGTAAACTCAATCTAAGAGGCGAATATATCATCTATGATTCAGGAAATGAATTGCATAATAATTTTGAGCGTGTTCTCAAAGCTCTCAAAAACCTCAAAGATAGAGGAATTATTCTCTACTTACTGGTGCTTTGTGAAGAAACAACCAAGGATCTCGATATACGCTCGAAAGTAATAGAATATAAGATTTGAGATCAGATACATTTTCTTGGAACCATTCCAAAAGAAGAAGAATATTATTACTATACTCAGTCTCTGTGAGTGGTATTTTCAAGTATTTACGAATCATTTCCATTTCATTTTACGAAAGCTATAGCCTATAACTGTCGTATTTTTGCAAATAATATTCCTGCAATTTCCTCTGTTATGGGTGATAGAATATATTATCTTGATCCGCTTTCGGTTCATAATATGTCTGATACACTTGAGCATACACTGTGAAAATCTGCAGCAACAAATTATTATACACTTCCCTATTCTCCAGTACTGAGCGCTCTTAAACTCTCTGAGTATATCGAGGCAAAAAACTAGATTTTTTTGATATTATAGCTATAATACAAAAAATATTTTAAAAATATCCTATGTCCCCTCTTACGCAGCGAAATATCGAAATTCTTAAAATAATCATCGAAGAATATATCAAAACCGGTGAGGTTTTAGGAAGTAAACTTCTCCTCAAAAAATATGATTTGTGAGTCTCAAGCGCCACGGTTCGAAATGATATGGCAACTCTTGAACGTCTTGAGCTTATATATCAGCCCTATAACTCCGCAGGAAGACTCCCAACCGCAAAGTGACTCAGAGCTTTTGTAAGCTACATGATGCGAGAAACTCCAGAGTTTTTCCTTGAGGCAAACAATACAAATATTCATACTAAAACGCTCAGAGAATTTTCGGATTATATCCACTCTATCGTTTTCAATCTCGCAAAAAATACGAAAGAAATTGCATTTTTTGTCTTACCTGAAAAGCATGTGAGTGAATATTCATGAGTCGCACAATTCCTTGAGAGAAACCACGGAAGAATGTGAAACGATATTTTCAAACTTCTGAAAATGCTAGAAGACAAACCTAATTTTTCAAAATTTATAGAGGACTTCCCAAAACAAGATGGAATCAATATTTTTATATGAGAAGAAAACTATCTTCCATTTCTCAGAGATTATACTATCGTATTAAAGCCGATAGAAATAGATGAAACACTCTGATACATCTGAATCATTGGATGACTCAAAATGAACTACAGCTTTAATATCTCTGCTGTAAGAGGAATAATATAATATGATGAAATTAAATGCTCCTCAAGCTCTGGATGAAAACGCAAGCCCGCAAGATAGAATCAATTTTCAAATAGAAGAAATATGAGCTCGATGTAGACTCTTTCTCATGCTTCATGACATGCGCCTTGAACTCGATGAACTCTCAAAAACAATCTCAGAAAATAAAAAATCCTGAGAAAATGAGATTCTCAGAGATTATTTTAATATCAAGGTTTTACAAATATTCTCTGTGTTATTCTCAAAAAATATCAGATATCGAGATGATGAAAAACAGGCAATCATGCATGTATTTTACTATGCATTAGAAACATATCATATGCTATTTCCAGAGCAAAAATGACAAAAATACTTTAGGCCTGCAAACCTAAAAGCTCTCATGATTCTAACAGATACCTGAGGTATTTCTTATAGTGATGAAATATGAAATCATTATTTTATATAATTTTATCTAGTTTTTCCTCAAATTCTTTTATAGTAGCGTTATTCTCTACTATAACACTACAGTGATCTAAACATTTTCATACATTTTGGACTGATCCTTCATCAAGGAGTTCGAGCTGTAAAAAATCTTCATAATTTCATTGAAATTTTCAATTTTGCACAAGTCTCTTAAATCTTATTGCTTGCTCAGAGAGAATACCAATGAAGAGAACTTCTGCATTATTCTTGCAGTACTGTATCTGTCAAACTTGCCTCATTCATGTAATTATGATGACTTCTTCATTTGAAAAATCTAAAATTTTCTTCGCCAGATATTCATCTCAAAAATCCCTCGCTACTTGTTTTCAAATAGCTATGAGGTTTTCTCTTGTTTCTGGAATATTTTTTTCAGCCGCAATCATTCTTAGAGCTGAGCTAATTTGATAGACTGGCGCTCAAGTTCTCTTTGATATATACTCTCAAGCTGCATCTTTTCCATTTCAGGCTCTTCAAATAATGGCAATTATTTTTTTCATAGAGTTTTAGCCACTAAATCAGCCTTTGGCATTTTTATTTCTTGGGCTTCCAGGAAAAGTATCGGAGTATACGCAGCCGCAATAATTTTGGCGGAAAATATCATGCTCGTTGGTATAATCAACACTTCTTTGAAATCACCCATTCTTCCTGAAGGCTATTTTGAGAAACTCAAGATTTTTTCAGAGTTTTGAGCTCATAATTTCTTTTTCTCTTATGTTTCCATTTGCTTCTAGCTGCTCTGGAGTGAGTCAGAGTATCTGCGCTGCCTGCTCTCTCTCATCTTGCGTGAGCTTTTGCTGCTGCGTTGTTTTTGCATCCCACTTTTCTCAGAGATCAAACATCTTCTCCATGTCTTTGTGAGGTGAGTTATTGAGGCTACTCGTCCATTTTAAGATTCACATTTCTCTTGCGAGTCTGGCTGTTCTCTCTAAGCGCATATCATAGCATTCAGTACATTTCTCTCCACGTTCTGGAGTATCTTCAAGCCCCTTTATTTTTGTAAAAAAGTTTTTTACATCGTACTCTCCTTTTATATATTTTACCCCCTCAATTTCACAGACTTTTACAAATGCATCATAGCGCTTTTCGTATTCTGCTACAGGCTGAATATTTGGATCATACCAATACGCTATGACTTCGTAGTCATGTTTTAAGTCCATAAGTGGCACGGTAGCGTCAGGTCCGCAACAAATATGCACCAGAACTTTTTCTTTATGCTCCAGTACAGATTTGATTGGCTTATAGCTGGTTCTATGAATTCAGGTGATATCTCAAGCACACAGGAGCTTTTCGCTGTGTTTTTTGGTTCCGTATCCTGCATTGGTCTCAAATCCAAGCTCTGGATACAGCGTTGCATATTGGCTCATCAGTTTATCACGAAAAACTTTCGCAATAATGCTGGCTGCACCTATTTCAGGAATTTTCCCATCTCAGCCAACGATATACAGTGGTTTTTGCTCTAATTCATCAAAGCTATAATTATCTTTTCCATCTATGACGACTGATATTTCTGAAAGCTCTTCAGGAATTTTTCTTTGAATTTCGATGATAGCTCGGCGCATTGCCTCTTTATTTGCTTGCCTAATATTTATCTCGTCTATGAGAAAATTATCTACCACTCAGACTCCAAAAAAGAGTTTTTGTTCACCTGCAAGCGCTATAATTTGCCTGTAGAGTTCTTCTCTATTTATTTGAGTTAATTTTTTGGAATCATTCATCGCCTGAATAAATGACTTTTCAGGGAGATTATTTGAGTTCCACGCAAGAGCGCAAGCTACAACTGGACCAGCCCAAGGACCTCTCCCAGCCTCATCAATCCCTATTTTTATCTTTGTTCGTTTTTCCACACACTAAAGGTTAGTTTTATCTTGCATAGTATAATTTTATTCTGAGGAATTCAAATAAACTTTTGCCCGATTAATTCGCATTATTTTCTTGATTTCACTCAGTGAATCTTTATTATAAGAAGTATAATTTTTTACACAAAAAACATGGACGAAATCCGCAACATAATACTCAAAGTAGAAGATCTCAAAAATGACAAAAATTTTTCTGAGGCTATTGCTTTGCTTCAAAAAACACTTTTTAAATTTTCAGACGATTACCGACTCTACGAAGAGATGGCTGATATTTATGTGTATATGGGTGAAAATGAAAAAGCCTACAGTGCTCTTGATTTCGCTCTGACACTCAACAAAGAATCTGCAACTGGAAATTATTTGAAATGATTTCTGCTTCTAGGCGAAGATAAGATTGCTGAAGCTATCAAGTTTCTCGAAGAATCGAATAAAATCTATGGAAACAATGCTGAGGTTCTCAGAAATCTTGGTTGGGCCTATACTATGTCTGGACAGCATGAAAGAGGAATCGTGATTTTAAAACGAGCCCTCAATCTCTCTCCTGAAGACGAACTCATCACAGAAGACCTCGCAATGGCACTTATCGGAACAGGTGAAATACTCGAAGGAAATAAACTCCTCAAAAAAATCTGAAAAAATACTGCATCTCAATAATTATCCATATAGTGAGCTTCACAAAAAAAAATATTCCTACAAAAACCTACTGTATTATAGATATAGGAAGTTATAAAATTCGCGCTTGTGCTGGAGCTTTTAAAAATCGAAAAATATCACTTATTGGCTATCATGAAAAACGTCAGGATATTTCATATTTTTCCAATAATGAATGTCTCAATGTTCCAGGACTGTGTAAAAATATTGCAGACACCATCGAGTGACTGGAGAAAAAAATAGGTTTTACACTTCCAGAGATTATTCTCTCCTATCCATTTGGAGAGATTTTTCTCCAATCTCGTCAAGTTCACTATAAACGAAAAGACGAAGATGAAATCTTAGACAAAAAAGAGCTGGAAGAAATCTTTGAGTCTCTTGAAAAAATGTACCTCAAAAAACAAATCCATGAAATTGAAAAAAACTATGGCTATAAAAAACAAGAGCTCCAAGTGATTCTTTCTCGTATCCATGATTTGAGAATAGATGGAAAAAAAGAAAAAAAACTTCTCTGAAAAACTGGAAGCAAAATTCATATTTCCCTCATAAATGGAATTATTCCAAAAAATAAACAAACTCTCATGATGCAAATCGGGAATGTTATTGGAAAAAAAATCATAAAAATACTTCCAAGTGAATACTCTATCTCTGAAATGTTTGATATCGACGAGGTACTGATTATCAATATATGAGCAACGCAAACATCCCTCACACTCAAAAATAATGGCTATGTAACTGGAGTGACAAAAGTTCCAGTATGAATTCATCACTTAATAGAACGTATAGCAAAAAACCATAAAAAATCTCGCGCTGAGATTCTCAGCATATTATGAGAGCCAGGATTTCAGGAAGAAAAAAAGTTCTTTCTTGAAGTATGGGGAGAGAGTTTTTGAATTTCGCTCTATGAGCTCCTGGGAAAAAATATGTGCCCGAAAAAAGTCTTTCTCTGATGAGGAGGCTCAAATAATGATTTTATGAAAGAATATATTGAGCATTTTGATTTCTCTCACTATGAAATATCAGCTCCTGGAAAAATTGAGTTTGTGAGTGAAGATCTCGCTCCAATTCTCCAAATTATGGAGAATATCCAAATAGAAGATATTTCTAAAATATCTCTTGATATGTACGGGCTTCTGCTGGAAACACATTACCTTATCAAGCGTGAACATGACAGTGTGAGTACGACACTCAGATCTGTTATCAAGAAACTCTGATATATCAATAAATAAAAAAATCTCCAAGGAAATTGGAGATTTTTTTTATTTTTTTGTGTGATTATGCTCAGTGACTTTTTCTATAAAGTAGTCCTCAAGTCCTCACTTGAGATCTTTTACTTTTTGTCCTTCGACAATAATGGTTCCATGATTTATGATAGAAATCCTATCACAGATACTTTCAACATCAGCGAGAATATGGGTATTAAAGAAAATAGTCGTTCCCTCATCTCTCAGAGATACGAGTAAGTCTTTTACCATTTTTCTCCCAATTGGATCGAGGCCACTCATTGGTTCATCGAGGAATAAAAGCTCTGGTTTATTGATAATTGATTGTGCAAGCCCAACTCTCTGCAGCATTCATTTTGAATAACTCTTGAGGTATTTGTCTCCTGCATTTTCGAGTCATACTCTCAAGAGTAAATCGTCGACTGTTTTTTTAAGCTCTTCTCCTTTGAGTCCAAAAAAACTTCCGTTAAACTCAAGAAATTCTCTTCCAGTGAGATGTTTGTAGAGGTAGGTATTCTCTGGCATAAATCCGATTCTTTTTTTGCTCTCGAGAGATAGACCTTCTTCCCCAAAAACTTTAATATTTCCAGACTCAATATTGATAAGCCCCAAAATACACTTCATTGTTGTGGTTTTCCCCGCTCCGTTTGGACCAAGAAAACCATAAATTTCGCCTTTTTTTACAGAAAAACTTACTTCGTGAAGAATTTCCTTTTTTCAAAGATTTTTTACTATTTTTTGTACATCAAGCAATGCCATGAGAAGAGAAATTAATAAAATATTTCGAGTCAGATATTACTTATCAGCGCGTAAAAGTAAAAGTTTTTTGATGTCATATCTCTTTTTTTGGTTTTTCATTCAAAGTTTCTCTATTTTTTTCTGATGCGGCTCGTAGGTTCTATAAAAATAATCCCACACAGAAAGAAAAAATCCGTAGTTTGACATGCTCTCAGAGAGTTTTTGAGAGTGATGCACTTCATGAAATTTAGGAGTAACGATAATTTTTGAAATCATATTATCCACTTTTCTGGGAAGATTGAAGTTACTATGATTCCACATCGCAGAGACATTGAGCACCACTTCAAAGGCAATAACTGACCAAATAGGCGGACCAAATAGGAGAATAAAAAGAACTTTCGTCAGTGAAGAGAATACAGATTCCCCGAAATGAAACCTCAGTGCCGTAGTAAAATCCATATCTAAATCGGAGTGATGGATACTATGAAATTTCCAGAGAAATGGGATTTTATGAAACATGATATGTTCCAAAAAGATAATCATATCCAAAAGGAGAAACATAATTATTCCTGCAGCTATTTCCGGAACATCAAAGAAATGAAAGATTCAAAAATTATTTTCCTGAGCGTAGAGAGCAGCAGATATCGGAGTCACAAAGAGAAAAAAGCGTATAATCATCGTATTTACAAAGGTAAGAGTGAAGTTCTCTCACCATCTCTTTGTCGTCGAATCTACCGGTTTTCTGTATCGAAAAAAAAATTCACACAGCCCAAATATAACTCAGGCTGTGAGAAAGGCTCATACATTTATGATATAGAGATTTTCAATCATTTGTATTAGTAGAGAACAACTTTTTTATTCACAAAGGCTCTGAGTCCATCTGGACCATTTTCCTTTCCGTATCAAGAGTTCTTGACTCCTCCAAATGGGAGACTGGCTCTTGATCCTGCTGGTTTATTAATAAACATCATTCCGGTATGTACTCTTGAGGCAATATCTATGAGTTCAGATTCATCATCTCCATACACACATCCGCAGAGTCCAAAATCAGAATCATTGGCAACCTCCACAGCTTCATCTAGGTCTTTTACTTTTATTATTGTGGCAACAGGACCAAATACTTCTTCTCTGTAACTCGTCATATCTTTGGTTACATCTGCAAGAATCGTAGCTTCAAAGTAATTCCCTTCTCACTGAACTCTATTTCCTCCTGTAACACATCTTGCCCCTTCCGACATAGTTTTTTGTACTTGCGCATCGACCTCATCTCGAAGGTCTGGTCTAGCAAGAGGACCTAAATCTGTATCTTCTAGCATAGGATCTCAAAGTTTGAATCATTCCATGGCTTGCTGTGCATATTTCACAAATTCATCGTAATACGCTTCTGGAACAATAAATCTTTTTGAAGAATTACATTTTTCCCCATTATTTGCGATTCGTGCTTTCATCGCTTCGTGTGCAATTTCCTCTATTCTATCATTTGTCGCAACAATAAATGCATCGTTTCCTCCGAGTTCAAGCACTGATGGCTTGAGATATTTTCCAGCGAGAGATCCTACTGCACTCCCCGCTCCTTCACTTCCTGTAAGATTGGTTCCAGCAATATATTTATGAGAGAGAACCATTTCACTTTTTGATGAGTCAATAAACATATTGGTATACACTCCATCTGGAAATCCAGCATCTTTGAAGAGCTGCTCTATTCTCTCAGCACATTGTGGGACATTTGATGCATGCTTGTAAACGGTTGTATTCCCTGCAATCGTATTTGGGATTGCAGCTCTCAGAACTTGGTTAAATGGGAAATTCCATGGAGCAATTCAAAAAATAACTCCAAGTGGGTCATAGACGAATTTTCATGATTCACCATCACGCTCAAATGCTTCGTCTTGCAAAATACTCTCTGCATTATCAGCAAACCATCTTGCGAGATGTGCAGTCCCCTGTAATCATTTTTTTGAAGCTGTAAGAAGCATTCACATTTCAAGTGTTTGCATTTCTGCAAGTTCATCAATATTGAGCTCTATTTGTTCAGCGAGATTATGAAATAGTTTTTGTCTTTCAGCGAAGCTCGTTTCTCTCCATTTTAAAAATGTTTCATGGGCTGTTTCTATTTTTTGAATAATAACATCATCTGAAAATGTTTCATATTCAGCAAGAAGTTCTCCATTATGAGGATTGATTGATTGTAGTTTTTTCATATTTTGAATCATTATATAGTAATACCTTTATATAGTATTTTTTAAAAAACGCTTGTACAGATGAAGTTATGAAGAAGAGTATCAAAACATACATCTTTCTTACAAACAAGATGTATTATCGCCGTGCTTTTATTTTTTTAAAACAATTCTATGAATTATAAAAAAGCTATGATGAGTGCTGCACTTGTTCCACTAATGGGAGCATCAGCATTCGCTGCAGATGAAATGATGATGGATGAAGATATGATGATGGTCAATACGACTGCAGCCGTAACAACATCATATGACGTATCAACTATGATGGGTCTTCACAGCGCTGCTGCTAACTTTCTTGCTGATAACAACGTAATTGTTGATCAAGAAAATAATGTTGAAATGTATAACTTTACATCAAACATCACAAGAAGAGAAATGCTCAAAGTTGCTATGAACATATCTGGAAAAGAAGTTCCAGAAACATGTACAGGACAATTCTCAGACCTCGACGCGAATGATTGGGGATGTAAATATGCTGAAGTTGCACTTGCAAATGGATTTATTGCAAACAATGATATGTTTAGACCAGATGATTTCATCACAAACGCTGAGTCACTTAAACTTATTCTTCAAGCAAAAGGAATCACAAGAGATGCAAATGATGACTGGAGAGCAGGTTATGAATCAAAAGCAATGTCAGAAGGAATCATAATGTCTGATTTTGAATACGATGCAAATGCTAAGAGAGGATGGATTTTTGATGCTGCTGCTCTTGCATACCCAGAATTTAAAATGATGGTTAACGCAGAAATCGGAAGTGAAGAAGGTGTAATGGTTGGTGGAGCTATGATGCTTCCGTCAATGGATATTGTTGAAAACGCGATGAACGCTGATAACGTAACTACTCTTGTAGCTGCTGTTGATGCTGCTGGACTGGTTGATACACTCAAAGGAGACGGACCATTTACAGTATTTGCTCCAACAAACGCTGCATTTGACGCTCTTCCTGCTGGAACGGTAGATACACTTCTTATGGAAGAAAATCTTGATGATCTTGCAGATATTCTTACATATCACGTAGTTGCTGG
>Ga0100380_10001194_pt1 | contig 28309 bp, 20 predicted proteins | sample CryGeymeta201504_FD_80417 | JGI IMG/M metagenome (GOLD analysis project Ga0100380, IMG submission 80417) | Groundwater microbial communities from Crystal Geyser aquifers in Utah, USA - Crystal Geyser metaG 2015-04 | ecosystem: Environmental > Aquatic > Deep subsurface > Groundwater | place... | reverse complement strand
TTTCCTATTAGAAATACCTCAAGCCTTCACACCAAATGGCGATGGTTTAAATGAGCTGTTTTTTCCTGTAGGAAAAGGCTTTTTGGTGAATAGTATTCAAATCAAAAGAGGCTTGACCACTGTTTTTGAGTCAGAAGATCATCTAGAATATTTTTGGGATGGCAGCGGTGCAAAAGATGGTAGATACAATTATACCATGGAGATGACCACAGATGGCGGCACCGACATCACCGTAAAAGGTGATGTATGTATCATGCGATTTGGCGAAGAAGGGAACAAACTTCCTGAGATTGAAGAAGCAGAAATTTGCGATTGCCTTACCGCAGATATGATCAATGCAACCACTGGAATTAGTGGATCTACTGACGAGTGTGTTTTGGGTGCAGGAATCTAATGCTGCCTATTCTTAAAGACATATCACATCAAATTGCATGGGATTTAGATCGCTTGATGGCAGAGCTGGCATCTTATCCAGATGAATCCGTTATTTGGACGAAGCACAAAGCAGTCAACAACAGTGCAGGGCATTTGAGCCTTCATCTGATTGGAAACCTCAAGCACTTTATCGGCCATATGATAGGTGGTACCGATTATAAAAGAGACCGAGCACTTGAGTTTAGTAGCGACCCCATTCCAGTTTCTGAAATAGCTGAACAAATCAGAGAAACGAAAACTGCGGTAGAAAATTCACTGTCTAAATTGTCTGCTGAAAAACTTGCAACACGATTCCCTATTGATGTTTTTGGTTTTGAAATGACATACCAATACTTCATCATCCGATTATCAACTCACCTCAGCTATCACCTTGGCCAAATAAGCTATCACCGCAGGTTATTGGCATAAAAAAAGGGAACACTCTAGCGAGCATCCCCTTCACACTAAACCCTAACCCCTAATTAAGATTTTTCTTGTTTCTTCAAAAATTCATCGACTTCTTCGCTGAAATCGTTGAATCCATCTTTCATGTTTTTCATGGCATCATTGGCCTCGTCTTTAACATCATCGTTAGCATCTTTCATCCAATCAGCTAATTGATTTTTCTTTTCTTCTAAAAATTCGATAGCCTTTTTATCATCGTCAGTTGGTTCCATTTTGCTTTTCAATTCATCCAACTTATCATCAATCTTATCCATTTTATCTTCCATTTTTTCCGAAAGATTTTCTGATTGATCTTCTACAAATTCTTCAGATTCATCTACCACATCTTTTGCGGTTGTATCTTGATTTTCGCAGGCCACAAATGCCATTGATAAAAAAGCTGCTATAAATGCGATCCCGAGTATTTTCTTGATAGTTTTCATAATGTTCGTGTTTGGTGAACATGTAAGGAACAACCGTGCCAGTACCCAATTTAAAAGGATTGAACCACCAAAACCGATTAAACTGTGTAATAATTTCAACAACTATTACCCTATTTGTTGGAAAACTTACCCCAACCCACATAAAACGCCAAACTCTTGCGGCATTATCGGGTTTATGCTAAGGACACTTCTATATTTGAAGCCGTAAACAGAAAACATGAACAGAGAGCGATCAGAGCAGTTATTCGAAGAAGCAAAACAATATTTACCAGGCGGTGTAAACAGCCCAGTGCGTGCATTCAAATCAGTAAACGGAGCGCCCATTTTCTTTGAAAAAGGTAAAGGTTCACATGTTTGGGATGCAGATGGAAACGAGTTCGTAGATTTTTGTTGCTCTTGGGGTCCACTTATTTTGGGCCACGCTCATGATGGCGTTTTGAATAAAGTAAGCACAGTAATGGCCAACGGAACTTCTTTTGGAGCTCCGAACAAATACGAAACTGAACTTGCCAAACTCATAGTAGACAACAACCGATTCATTGAAAAAATTCGCTTTGTAAGCTCGGGAACAGAAGCTGCAATGAGCGCCATTCGCTTAGCGCGAGGCTATACAGGTAAAAACAAGGTGGTGAAATTTGAAGGTTGTTATCACGGTCACGTAGACAGCCTGATGGTTAAGGCTGGTTCTGGCTTAGCCACTTTTGGCACTTCAACTTCGGCTGGTATCCCTGAAAGTTTTGTGAAGGAAACCATTGTGCTTCCGCTAAACGATAAAGAAGCGGTGCGCGAAGCAGTGAAGAATTTTGGTCATGACATCGCATGCATTGCCATAGAACCAATTCCAGCTAACAATGGCTTATTACTGCAAGACAAAGACTTCTTATTATTCCTCCGCGAGATTTGTGATGAAACAGGTATTCTTCTCTTTTTTGATGAAGTAATTTCAGGATTCAGAGTTGGATTTGAAGGTGCTAGCGGATATTATGGCATCAAACCAGATATGGTGGCCTATGGAAAAATAATTGGTGGCGGATTTCCTGTTGGAGCATACGCGTCAAGCGCGAAAGTGATGGATTGCGTTGCACCAGAAGGTCCTGTGTACCAAGCTGGAACATTGAGTGGAAATCCGGTAGCAATGGCAGCTGGAATTGCACAATTAGAAGCTTGTCTTAAACCAGGATTTTACGAAGCACTTGAGACAAAAACTTCTGCATTTGTAAAAACCGTTCAGGATCATGTAAATGCTCACAGATATCCTTTCCACATGTTTCATGTAGGATCTATTTTTTGGTTGAGCTTTAGCAATAAACAGCATGTGCGCAGCGCATCTGAAATTCCAGCAGATAGCGGAGAAAAATTCAGAGTGTTTTACGATGCACTGCTCGACCAAGGCGTTTATGTTGGTCCATCGGGTTACGAAGTTGGTTTTGTAAGCGAAGCACATACTCAAGATGATTTAGACAAAGCGGCCAAAAGCATTATTGTTGCGTTAGACAAGGTTTATGGCTAAGTTGAGCCGCATTGGCAGAGGCTTCAACTTACTTGCTCCAATTTATGATGGAGTAGTTTTCTTGTTTTTCGGAAAAGCATTTTCTCGTCTTCAACAGCAGCTTTTTAGTGATCTCGCTTCCGCAGAAAAGTGCCTTATCATCGGTGGAGGCAGTGGCGAAGTTTTGAAAAACGCTATTCATCAAAATCTTGCTTCAGAATACTACTATGCTGAGCTAAGCGATAGGATGATCGAGAAAACTAAGACAAGAATTTCCAGACTAAATCACCCATCTTCCATTGAGTTTTCAAACGATTGGACCACTTGGAAAGAGCAATCGTTTGATGTTATCATCTTACCCTTTGTGCTCGATTGCTACTCAGAAACAGAACTGCAATCACTTATCTCAAAGCTTGTTAGTTGCCTTTCCCCGAAAGGGAAAATCTTATTTATAGACTTTAACCAAGAAGCTGAATTTGGCTACGAAGCGCATTTCGCGAAAGCGGGATTTATAACATTGCTCTATGCGTTCTTCAATATTGTAACAGGAATAAGCGCTAAGAAATTACCAGCTTTCAACCAGCTATTTATGTCACAAGGACTGATTGCTGAAAAGCGAATTTTGATAAAAAAAGGGTGGATTCAAGCTGTTTGTTGGTCAATTAGAGGAGCAACCATCCCAGCGAATAAAGGATAATGGAACCTTCAAAAGCGAGGATGTAAAACAGGTCTTGCTTTTTTGGAGTGGTTAGTAAATAGCAAACGAACACATAGCCAAACATTACGAATCCAAAAATCATTTGTGGCCAGCTGAATCCTAAAGCGATTAAACGCCATACAAGCATTAAAAGCCACGCCAGTAAAGCGAATAGTCCAACATTTCTGGTCTGAACAAATCCAAATTCAGTCGCTAACGTTTCAAGACCTGAAGCTTTGTCACTCAGCAAATCGCGCATATCAAATGGAATGGTAACTGCCAGCAAAAACAACATGCGCTCTGCAAACAATTTCACAAAAACGGGATGTTTTAATTCTGAAAAGCCCCATTGTTCAAACACTGGAAAAGCCAATGTTAAATAGCTAACGACCATTGAAATAATGAGCGGTTTAGTAAATGGAATGTCTCGCAATCTTCGCCAACCTGTTTCGGTTGGCACTATTGGTATGGTGTATCCAACAGAAATCAAACCAGCCGGAATTAAGCAAACGATGGTGTCTGCATTGAAGTTTGGAAGCAAAAGCATCATCACAAATAGTGACAAACCCATCGAAATCTTGAGCGGATTTGCTCTTTTCAGCACCCATTGATGTCGCTCAGACAATTGATCTTCAGGAATAAAATCAATTTTATAAAGTCTATGAAAGTTGTATAGAATGAAGCTTCCAAGAAAGACACAGATTACGGTGTAGAGCCGCCATTCTATGTTTTCGACCAATGCATAGCTACTCAGCGTGAGTATACTGAGCACAAATGCCACATAAGAATTGGAGTAGATGATTGCTCTTAAGAGCTTCATTAATTGCCATTAATTCCGAGGATGAAACCAACTGCGGTTCCAACCAGTCCAGTCCCTAATGATTTAAACAACCTTTTTGAGCGCGCTGCTCTTTCATAGCCTAAAACGTAAGCTGGATCACCCGCTTTTGCTGGTTTAGCACCTTTTGGGCCTTTTACTTTCACCTTTGGGATGGCGCTCACTACGGTATATGTAAATGGAACAGCAAATACCAAAATCGTTCCCGATAAAAAATATCCCGCGGCCGCTGTTACTGGTGTACCAACCAAATAAGTCCAATTTGATTTAGAGTATTTCGAAGCATCTATTTCACCTTCAATGTAGCTGCGCATTTCTTCTACTGAAAAATAGTTTCCAATCAAGGTATCCATGGCATATACCAATTGCTCATTGCCTTGAGCGTCAATGATAGAAAACACGCGTTCTAAGTCTATTTTGTGATCTTTTTCTTTACCACTCTTCTTGGTGAAGGTGTAATAAACGAATAAACTGTCTTGTGATGACACTTTTCCTTCAAGGGTTTTGCCCGTCATCAAGAAGATTTTATCTGAGTTACTCTGCCCTTTTGCAATAGAAAAACAGAGCATTATTAATGCAAAGATGATGGTGCTTCTAAACATGTGGCAAAAGTGTGGATTTTTTAATTAATTGTGGATAAAACTATCCTCTGCTGTTGATGTTTATCATACTCAAAACCAAGATGCGAAATTTATATTTGCAGCCCTTAAAATAGATCATGACGAAACACGATTCATTTCAACTTAGACACATCGGCCCAAGACGGGAAGAGATTCAGCATATGCTCGAAACTATCGGTGTAGATTCCATCGATCAATTGATCGATCAAACCGTTCCTGCTTCTATCAGATTGAAAAAGGCTTTAAATGTGGCCGAAGGAATTTCTGAGTTTGAATTTGACGAATTGATTCAAACCTTGGCAAAGAAGAACAAGATTTACAAGTCTTACATCGGCCAAGGTTATTATGGCACTATGCTGCCAGCCGTAATCAAGAGAAATATACTTGAAAACCCAAGTTGGTACACTGCTTATACTCCTTATCAAGCTGAAATAGCTCAAGGTAGATTAGAAGCTTTGTTGAATTACCAAACCATGATTTGTGATTTGACAGGAATGCCGATTGCCAATGCAAGTTTGCTGGATGAAGGTACTGCAGCCGCTGAAGCTACATTCATGATGATGAGTTCTCGTAGCAAAGCGCAAGAAAAAGCGGGCTACAACAAACTTTTCATTGACGAAATGTGCTACCAACAAACCATAGACGTGGTGGTAGCAAAAGGTGAAGCCATCGGGATGGAAATAGTGGTTGGCGATATTTCAACCATTGATTTTGAAGACAAATATTTCGCAGTGTTATTGCAATATCCAAATCGCGAAGGTGCTTTGGTTGATTACGCTCAGCTTACAAGTCGCGCTGCGGAAAAGGAAATTAAAATAATTGCCGCATCTGATTTGATGGCGCTTTGCTTATTGACTCCTCCAGGAGAATGGGGAGCTGATGTAGTAGTTGGAAACTCACAACGCTTTGGTGTACCAATGGGTTTTGGTGGTCCACATGCAGCATTTTTCGCAACTAAAGAAGAATACAAGAGAAATATTCCCGGTAGAATAATCGGAGTTTCTGTTGATAGAGATGGTAATCCTGCGCTGCGCATGGCATTGCAAACGCGCGAGCAGCATATTAGAAGAGATAAAGCCACTTCAAACATTTGCACCGCTCAAGCATTGTTGGCAATCATGGCATCTATGTATGCTGTTTATCATGGTCCAGCTCGACTGAGAACTATTGCAGAAAACATTGCTTCTAAAACCAATGCTTTCGCAGAAACATTAACCAAACTGGGCGTTGAAGTAAAGCACAGTAAGTTTTTTGATACCATCACTTTTGCAACTGAAAAGGCGAGTGAAATTGAAGCACACGCAATCAAGAACGAAATTAACTTCTGGTATCCTGAAGCAAATCATGTTACTATTTCGCTTGACGAAACAACCAGAACAAAAGATTTACAAAAAGCGATAGATGTAATTGCCGCAGCACTTGAAGTTGATAGCATCACGCTTGAAGCAGAAAAAGGAGCTGCAATTCCTGTTTACCTTCAACGCGCTTCTTCTTATTTAACACATCCTATTTTCAATGCTTTTCAAAGCGAAACGGATATGATGCGTTATATTAAATCACTTGAAAATAAGGACATTTCACTTACTCGCAGCATGATTTCATTGGGCAGTTGCACCATGAAGTTGAATGCAGCAAGCGAGCTTTTCCCAATCACAAACCCTGCATTTGCTAACATGCATCCATTTGTACCAGCAAACCAAGCTGGCGGATACTTAGAGGCAATCAAAGATTTGCATGACGATTTGTGTGAAGTAACTGGCTTTCACGCTATGAGTTTTCAACCAAACAGTGGCGCTCAAGGCGAATATGCTGGTTTGATGGTGATTCGTGCATACCATGCAGCTAATGGAAATGCAAACCGAGACATCGTACTCATTCCATCTTCTGCACACGGTACCAATCCTGCAAGCGCAGTGGTTGCAGGTATGAAAGTAGTAGTGGTGAAATGCGATGATGCTGGAAATATTGATGTAGCCGACTTACAAGCCAAGGCAGAACTTCACAAAGAAAATCTTGGTGCATTGATGGTAACGTATCCATCAACTCACGGTGTTTTTGAAGCTTCAATCATGGAAATCACAAAGATTGTACATGATAATGGTGGTCAAGTATACATGGATGGTGCAAACATGAATGCACAAGTAGGATTAACAAGCCCAGGAATGATTGGCGCAGATGTTTGCCACTTAAACCTTCACAAAACATTTGCTATTCCTCACGGTGGTGGTGGACCAGGAGTTGGACCAATTGGTGTTGCGAAACATTTGGCTCCATTTTTACCAGGACATCGTTTTCACAAAACAGGTGGCGAAAAAGCTATCGGAGCAATCTCAAGTGCACCATTCGGCAGCGCATTGATTCTATTGATTTCATACGGCTATGTAAAAATGCTAGGTGGCGAAGGATTAACAGATTCAACCAAGTTTGCAATTTTGAATGCCAACTATTTGAAAGAAAAACTAAGTGGTCACTTCGATGTACTTTACACTGGCACAAACAATCGTGTGGCACACGAAATGATTTTAGATTGCAGACCTTTCAAAAAATCAGCTCAAGTTGAAGTTACTGATATCGCAAAACGATTGATTGACTATGGTTTTCACGCTCCTACGGTTTCATTTCCTGTAGCAGGAACAATTATGATTGAGCCAACCGAAAGTGAATCTAAAAAAGAACTTGATCGTTTTGCAGAAGCGTTGATCAACATCCGTAAAGAGATTGCTGAAATTGAGCAAGGTGAATTTTTAGCTGAAACTAGTGTTTTGAGAAATGCACCGCATACTGCGCAAGTTCTGATGCAAGACGAATGGCCATTCAGATATCCACGCACCAAAGCTGCATATCCGCTTCCTTGGATTGCTGACAACAAGTATTGGGTTCCTGTTTCTAGAGTTGATGATGCTTATGGCGACCGAAACTTGGTTTGCTCTTGCCCACCAATGGAAGAATACGAAAACCATCTTGCGATGACGCACTAAGCTTGGCTCGCTTCGGGGCATAATCATCCTTACTTTTGGAGCTTCAGCTATGAAAAAAGTAATCTCGATTTCGCTTCTAAGTATCGCGCTAAGCGCATTTGGCCAACGCATAAGTGGCCCAACATATAACACAATTACAGAGAGAGCGCTTCCGGCATTGCCCGAAGGCGCTTTCTTTTTTGAAGGATTTGAAAACGCCAACCTTGGAGATTTACCTTCAGATTGGAGTTCTACTTCAAATTCCGACACCACATTTTACACCGGTATTTCTGGCTCAGAAAGCGGTCAAGCCAATGAAAATGGTTATTGGCCAGTGCCAAAGCACACCGTTTTTGCAATGACCAACGAAGACGTTTGCAATTGCGATAAAAGCAACGATTACCTCATTTCAAAAATCTTTGATTTAAGAGGCTTAAGCGATGTAAGCATTGGTTTCGAAGCATTTCAAAACGGAGCTGGCGGTCAAGTAGCCGAACTTCAAATCACAAAAAACGGAACAGATTGGGAAATACTTGCAGAAGTGGCTCTTAGTAACAACTGGAAATCGCAAGAAATCAACTTACCTCAAGGTTTTTACACTGATCAGTTTCAATTCAGGTTTTTCTATTCTGACAATGGAGTTTATGCTTCTGGTCTTGCCGTAGATAATATTTTTCTACGTTCTAAAAAAGTGAAGCGCGTTGCTAAAATCAATACATACACCGTAAGTGGCAGCGATCCTCAATCTACTGTTTTGTATGATGGCATGCCTTTGCGTCAAGCGCGAAAAGCCAATTTGCAATTCGGAGTCGAAGTTCAAAACGAAACCAACGATACGCTAGACTTAAAGCTGCTAAGCTTAGTAAACACTTCATTTAAAGACACGAGTTCAGTCTATCGCTTCTTTCCGAATGACACAAAAACCATTTTATCAAACTTTCATAATAGGTTTTCAGCTTTTGAAAAACAGACTTACAATTGCTTTTCGCAAGTAGCTGAAGCTAGCACAGATTCTAGCGTTGTACCACTTTCTGTTACTTCATTTAGTGTTACGGATAGTTTATACTACAGAACCAGCGCCTTTAATGACGGTACAGGCATCTGGATTCAAAATGCTCCTGATCAAGTCGGAACCTACTTTCATCTTTTTAGCGAAGACACGTTAAGGGCGGTTCGCATCAATATTCATCAAGGTTCTAGCGCAAATAGTCGTGTAAAACTAAATGTGTATGACGCCAATGATTTGAGCGCACCTATTTACGAAAGTGAAGCAATGCTTATTCCATTAAGCGCGGTAGGATCAACTTTTAGAATTCCAGTTGACACTATTTTCTCTGCGGGGAAATACGTTTTTTCTATCCAAAAAGTAATCGGCACAGTGGTGATTGATTCTCGTGGCGATAAAACAGCAGCTTTTGGCGAAGTCATTTATAAAACAGGAAATCAAGCTTGGAAAAACTTCCCTTATTACCCGACACTTGCACTGGTTTTTGATGCTGTCGATCCAAATTGCATTGGCGCTATTGAGGCAAGCATAAATCCAATTAGCTGCTTTGGATTAAATGATGGCAGCATACGCATTAATGAAGATAGATTCACGTCTAATGCAACATATAATTGGAGCAACGGAAGTGTATACAGTGAAATAGCAGATCTTTCGCCTGGAACTTATTCCATCACTGTAACAGATAGCAATAGCTGTGTTTATACAGATGAAACAACCTTGAATGAAACCGACAGCCTATTGGTAGCTAATAACACTATTGCCGACAGTTGCAGTAGAAATGTTGGTGAAATCGACCTTTCGATTTCGGGCGGAACTACACCCTACTCTATTAATTGGAATGGCACCGAAATTTCAAACCACATCACATCATTATCTGCTGGCAATTACTCGATTGATATTTCAGATGCTAATGGTTGTAATACAACTACCACAGTTTCTATTGCCGGCAGCGACTCGCTCAGCCACACATTCAACCTCACCAAGCCGAGCTGCGGTAATGCTGATGGAATGATCAATATTCAAACCACAGGAAGCGCTCCTTTCTCATATAATTGGAATACAAACGAAACCTCGAACACTATTTCAGCGAAAGCTGCAGGAGTTTATACGGTCACCATTTCTGATGCCATTGGTTGTGCCGAAGAGCTTGTTTTGTTTTTAAATGATTCGCTTTCCGCAGAAATAACCACTGCCTCAATAATAAATGAAACTTGCGCTGGCTTAGATAACGGTTCGATTAATATTGATATGAATGGAGGTGCTTTTCCATTCATTTTTTCATGGTCAGATGGCTCAGCGAATGAAGATTTAATCAATATTAGTTCTGGCTCATATCATCTAAGCATTACAGACAATAATGGATGCAAATCATTTTTTCAAGAAACGGTTGGTTTAGATTTCGATCCTGTTGAAATTGACGCAGCTGAAAACGGCATTTTTTGTGCAGTTAACGATGGCGAAATAATTGCACTTGTTGCAGGTGGCCTCGCACCTTACAATTATCTGTGGAGCAATGGCGGTACAACGAACACCTTAGATTCATTAACCTCTGGAGAATATGATTTGACCGTTTCGGACCAAAACGGCTGCGTAAACACGTTAAAGACAGAACTATTTTCAATTGATGCGCTCATTCCAGGCATTGACTCCATTCATATAAATTCAGACAGCATTGGATTTATAAACGCTTCAATATATTCCAAAGTAGAAGGAGGAACACCTGCATTTACTTATTTGTGGAGCAACGGAGCTAAAACCAAAAACTTAGTCAATATTGATACTGGAACCTATGTTTTAACGGTAACCGATCGATTTGGATGTACAGGCACTATTAGCAAATACATCAGCGATGATTTAACAGCTATCGAAAGCCCAAGTCTCAATGCAACATTAATAAGCATCTTTCCAAATCCTACAAATGGAAATCAAATTGAAATTACCAGCTCAAATAAAATATCAGGTATTTCATTGTATGATATTTCGGGCAAACTAATTAAGCGCATCGCTGTTAAATCAACCCAACAAACAAATTTATATTTGGAAGAAGACTTACAGGTTGGTGTGTATTTTTTGAAAGTAAGCCATTCAAATGGTAACATTCAGTTTAAAAAGCTTATTAGAAGCCGTTAAAAAACTAACCAAACCTTAACTTTTTACGTCAAATAGGTATTATTGCATATTAAACAAACAATCAATTATGAAGTACAGATTTTTACTTTTAAGTTCTCTACTTGCTTCTGCTTCCGGTTTTGCTCAAAGTCAATACACTCAAAAAGTGAAGGCTACAGCAGAATCAAGCAAGCAGCTTGAAGTAGCAGGACCTGCGGTTTCGACAAGCGAAGGCGCTTCTTACACATCAAAAATTTTATCTGAAGATCTTGGTCCAGTTCTTATGTACCAAGGTTTTGATGCTGGGCTTCCAGTAGATTGGACTAGCACAGCAATCAACAATGCCGTTTGGGAATACCGCGGCCCTTCTACCACGCCTGCGAATACAACAGGTTCTCGTGGTGCTTACGCAGGTTCTGGAGCTCCTATTGCTTCTACAACCACTGCAGATGGTTTCTTTATTTTCGATTCAGACTGGTGGGACAACGGAGGTTCACCAACCGGAACTGGGCAACAAGCTCCACCTCACACTGGAACACTTACTTCTGGCGTAATCGATTGTTCTGCAGAACCTAACGTTTTGTTGACTTTTGAAACATACCTTAGAAACTACCAGTCTTTATTCTGGGTAATGGTTTCTAATGATGGTTTTGTAACACAAGATACTGTTTGGAATGGTGCTGATGATTACGCAATCAATGAAGCAAGTCCTGCTGATTTGTTCGTAAAATTGAACATCAGTGCTACTGCTGGTAACTCACCAACGGCACAAGTACGTTTTGTATTTCAATCTGATCCAGCTGGTACACAACCAGGTTATTATTTCTGGATGATTGATGACGTTACTGTTTCTGGAGCTGCTGATTTTGATCTAGAGCTAGAAGAAGTATTCTTTCAAGGTTTAACTGGATCTGATGTAGATTTCCAATACACTAACTTCTACACACAAATTCCTGCTAAGCAAATGGCAGCTACTTCATTGAATTTTGGTGGTGCAATCAGAAGCAATAGCGCTGCTGGTTCTAGCAACGCAAGACTTAATGTTGCAGTTAGCGGTGCTGAAACCTTTAGCTCAAGCAGTGCTCCTGTTACCTACTCTACTTTTGGCACTCCAGATTCAGTAGTAGTTGCTGATTCTTATGTTCCTTCTACAATAGGATCTTACACAGTAGATTTTGAAGTTGCTGCAGACAGCGCTGATGATTTCGCAGTTGATAACGTTAACTCTAAAACATTCGGAGTTTCTGAAAAGACTTATGCTTGGGGAACAAGCACCATTGACGATGCCGTATCGTGGGGTGGTGGAACACAATCTATGTATGTTCGTTACGATGTTTACGATGCAAACGATTCTATTTCAGCAGTAGAATTCGGTATTTGGAGTAGTGCAACTTTCGCTTCTACTGACGGTTCAATCGTACTTGTAGGTGTATGGCCAGTAACAGGTGGTACTTTAGCAGGAACGGGAACAATTGATTTCAACAACCCAATCGCTCAGAAATATGTAACACTTTCTGATCCAGATGATTTTAACGTTGTGAAAAAAGTAAACTTTGATGCTCCTGCTGGTTTCCCAGCTGGTGTTACTGAAGTAGTTGCTGGTTATACTTACCAATCAGGCGCTATCAGAACTGCGAACAGCGATGTTCCTTTCTCTCCACTAAACGCTTATGTTGACACTGACAGCGATGGTCAAATTGATGGCTGGGTTGATATGGTTCCTGTAATTAACATGGTAACATATTCGTCTACAGTGTGTCAAAACACAACAGTAGTTGTTGATGCTGGTGTAGACTGTGATTTAGATAATTACACAGCTACAATTGACGCATTCGCAGTAGGTGGACAAGGAGCCTATACTTGGGGTTGGAGTTCCGGAGCTGCTACTGAAGATATTACAGTTTCTGAAGAAGGTACTTATGTAGCAACAGCTACTGACGAAAACTTCTGCGTTGGTACTGCTACATTTGAAATTACAAACGCCAGCTTCAACTGTAACCTTTCTATCAACGAATTGGCTGGCGAAACATTTAACTTCACAGTGCAACCAAACCCAAGCAACGGTATTTTCAACCTTGCTTTCGAAGCACTTGCATCTGAAAGAGTAAATGTTCAAATTCAATCAATCAAAGGTGATGTTGTTTACAATAATGCTTTCAGCATTAGCAATGGTACTATGACTAGCCTTGACCTTACTTCACTTTCAAATGGTGTTTACATCATGAAAGTATCGGGTTCTGCTAACACAGTAACTGAAAGAATCATCATTCAATAATTGAATTGATATAATTTAAAAAGCCCTGTAGACAATGTCTACAGGGCTTTTTTTATATATTATTTTCCCCCTAGTTTAATATCAAGGAGCTCCCAGTCATTTCTTCAGGTTGAGGAACTTCGAGTAAACTCAATAGAGTTGGTGCAATGTCAGCTAAGATTCCATCACTTAATGAAATAGACTTTGAACCAAGATAAATACAAGGAACCAAATTAGTGGTGTGTGCCGTGTGTGGCGAACCATCATCTTGCAACACCTTATCAGCATTACCATGATCAGCAATTACTATTAACTCATAGTCGGCTTTTAAGGCTGCTTCAGCAACTCTTTTCAAACAAGCATCTGTTGTTTCCACTGCCTTCACAATGGCATCATAAACGCCCGTGTGGCCAACCATATCAGGATTCGCAAAATTTAAACAAATAAAGTTTGGTGAGCTTGCATTGATTGCTTCTATCACTTTATCAGCAACCATATTTGCACTCATTTCAGGCTGTAAATCGTACGTTGCTACCTTAGGTGATGGAACAACAATTCTCTCTTCTCCTTCAAACTGCTTTTCTCTTCCTCCGGAAAAGAAAAAAGTTACATGAGGATATTTTTCAGTCTCAGCTATACGCAATTGGGTCAATCCAGCTTTAGAAACTACTTCACCCAGTGTATTAACAAGATTATCTTTTTCATACAACACATGTACGTTTTTGAACTTTTCGTCATACTTGGTCATGGTTGCATAAAACAAGTCGAGGGTTTTCATCCCGAACTCTGGAAAATCTTCTTGAGTTAGCGCAGTAGTAATTTGTCTGCAACGGTCTGTTCTAAAATTGAAACACAAAACTGCATTGCCCGACTCTATCCTTCCTTCACCACCTTCAATTATCGCAGCAGTAAAAAATTCATCTGTCAAATCTTGGGCATAGAATTTTTCAGCTTGAGCTGAAAAATCGGTGGTTTTATCACCTTCACCTTTTACAAGCAAATTATATGCGAGCTCGATTCTCTCCCATCTATGATCGCGATCCATCGCATAATAACGCCCAATCATTGATACCAATTGGGTGCGCTTACCATCGAGGTGTTGTTCCAGTTGCTTGATGGAATTCGCTCCGCTTCTCGGGTCGGTATCTCGTCCGTCAGTAAAAGCGTGGATATAAATCTCTTTAATAGTTGTAGCCTCTAAAATGTCAGCCAAAGCAATCAAGTGCTTTTCGTGAGAGTGAACTCCACCATCACTCACCAAACCCATTAAATGAAATGGTTGATTGTTTTGCTCTGCATATTCAATCGCTTCCTTCAAAACAGCATTGTTCTTCAGCTCATCATCCGCAATCATCTTATTGATTTTTGCAAAATCTTGGTAAACAATTCTTCCCGCACCAATATTTAAGTGCCCTACTTCACTATTGCCCATTTGTCCTTCTGGCAAACCCACGTTTTCTCCGAAAGTCTTCAAAGTTGCATGCGGTTGATCTGAAATTAACTGATCAAAATATGGTGTATTCGCGTTTTTAATAGCGTCAGACTTGGTTCCGTCACCTATTCCCCAACCATCAAGAATAATTAATGCTGCCTTTTTTTTCATCATCACAATTTTGTTTCGAAACGAATTTCAAATACCGAACCTTTGGGTTTATTGGGTTTATAAACAATGACACCATTTTGTGCAGTTACCAACTCCTTTACCAAATACAGGCCTAAACCAGTTCCTTTTTGAGATCTAGTTTCTTCGTTCTCAATCCTATAAAACTTCTTGAAAATATTGTTTCGTTCGTCCTGCGCAATACCCGTCCCTTCGTCTTTCACCGCGATATAAAGTGCAGAATTATCTGATGTCAATTCAACAGAAATAAGAGTGGAAGGCGCGTATTTGATGGCATTGCTCAGCAGATTTTCGAAAACAAGCTCCATAGCTCTTTTATCTGCGCTAACATTATATGGTCCTTCAGGTTCAAATACAATTGTACCACCAGAACTTAAGTGCAAAGGCTGAAGCCGGTTTATCACATTTTTGATTAACTCCACCAATTCAAAATCTTCGTTGTGAACATCAAACTTGCCCGCATCAATTCTGGAAGCTATTAACAAGTTAGAAACTAGGGATTCGAGCCTATGCGTGGCTCCAATAGCGCCAGAAACGATTTGCGATTTTTGCTCTTCATTCAAATTGCGTTTGGCTATTGTTTGAAGATTCAGTCTAATTGCGGCAATGGGCGAATTGAATTCGTGCGTGGTTGCAAGGAGGAAATTACGTTCTTGCTTAGCAAGCTTTTGCTCTCGCAGAATAAATTTTCTGATGTAAAACGCGCCAACTAGCAAGAGCGATAAAAACACAGTGCCTTCACCCAAAATCATGGTGAGTTGACGACTTACTGCTTCACTTCTTGTATTATCTATTTCAGATTGAACAAGCTGTCGTTTCAAATCAATGAGCTCAACATTTAAGTCGTAAATGAGATAAGCCCACCACATGAATTGCAGTACCACATAGCCCAGCAAGACATAAAGAAGTAGAATTGTTTTCGGAGATTTTCGCACCAAACAAAAGTATGATGGACGAATTAAAAAAGGGCGGAAATAAAAAAAGCTCTGAACAAATTGTCCAGAGCTTTAAAAAGTGGTGCGGGAGGGAATCGAACCCCCGACACGAGGATTTTCAGTCCTCTGCTCTACCGACTGAGCTACCACACCTTTTTATTCTTAACGTTGCAAACTCTTGTTTGAAACATTCGGGCGGCAAAAGTAGAAAAAACTCGAAACAGCAAACAAAAATTCAAATAAAAGAAGATGAATCTAATTATTGATATTGGAAATACAGCGGCCAAAACCGCCTTATTTTCTGAAAATCAAATTATTACAAATGATAGATTTTTAGGAAAAACTGATAAAAATTGGTTCGAAAAAATTCTTTCTGAATATGAATTTGAACAAGCAATCGTATCGAGTACTAAAATCTTGGATGACGAAAGCTTAGGATTTCTGCACAAAAAAGGTGTTACTATTTTAAGTCATGACACACCTTTACCCATTGTTTTAGATTATAAAACACCCGAAACGTTGGGCAGAGACAGAATTGCTGGTGCAATAGCTGCAAAATATTATTACCCAAATGATGATTGTCTGATTATTGATTTAGGTACATGCATCACCTACGACTTTGTATCAAAACAAAATATTTATCGCGGTGGTGCTATATCTCCTGGACTAAAAATGCGTTTTCACGCCATGCATAAGTTCACTGATAAGCTTCCGCTTGTCGAAAAACCATCATTTATTGACGAATTTGGGCGATCTACAACCGAATCCTTAAACATGGGCGCATTCAACGGAATGGCGCACGAAATCAATGGTTTCATTCGTTTGTTCAAGCATAAAAGTGCTCGTCTTAAGGTAATTTTAACAGGTGGAGACACTTCCTTGTTTGAGCAACACATTGAAAATGCCATTTTTGCAGCCCCGAATTTAATCCTCGATGGATTGAATCAGGTTTTGCTTTATAACAAGCAACTGAATGAATAAACTATTATTAACAACCATTATCGCGGCCTTTAGCATCTTGTGCTACGGGCAAATCAGTACACTATCTCCATATTCCATTTATGGACTAGGTGAAGATATAAGTAGCAGCCTTACCGCTCAAGCGAGCATGGCACATACTGGCATTGCAGTTCGTAATCCATTGAACATTAATGCTACCAATCCAGCAGCGCTTTCACAGCTTGGCCGAGTTACCTTTAATATGGATGTGCGCAACGAATTCTTAACACTCAACACGAGCACTGCGTCTCAGTCCAATTCCATTTTCACGATAAACAACATTTCCTTCGGATTTCCATTGATCAATGATTTTACTAAAAAAAGAAGATCTACCATAGCGTTTGGTTTGAAGCCGCTCACAGGGCAAGGCTATGACATTGAAATAACGCAAACAGTGCCCGACCTAAGTGATGTTACCTATCGATTCATCGGGAATGGTGGCGTTTCAGATGCATTCGCGAGCTTTAGTTACGATCTACTCTCATTCACTAGAGAAAACAAGGAAAAAACCTACAAGATTAATCGAGCAGATGTTTTGAGTCTTGGTGTAACGGGTTCCTACCTTTTCGGCACATTAGATCGCAGCCGAATTACAGAAATGAATTTAGGCGCAAGCGCCAGTAATTTGTACCGCGGACGAATTTTAGAAATCAGTGATATTTCGATGCGTACAGGATTAATGTATTCTCACGCACTTACAAAAAGCGATACTACCATTGATCGATTTAGCAAAGAACCTAGAATTGGCAAGAAAGTTATAGGCCATTTAAGTGTTGGTGCATTTTATAATCCATCAGTTGGATTAAATACCTTTCAAACAGATTATGATTATAGCTATGCTGGCGCTTACACCAATCCAGGAGTAATTGACACATTGACATTTAATCAAATCAAAACCACTACACAAGCCGTTTCAAGCTATGGAATAGGCGCTTCTTTAAGCTTAAATGACAAATGGACTTTTGCACTTGACGCAACGCGCACAGAATGGTCAAAGCTTACCATTAATGGATTGAACCAAGGCTTAAATGACGCTACAAGAATTTCTTTTGGGACCGAATTCATACCCGCATATGACGAATCTGGAAAAGGAAGTCTTTTAAAAACAATACGTTATCGAGGTGGTTTATCGATGCAACAAACTAGATTGAACGTAAATAATACACAGCCAATGCGCTATGGCATCAATTTTGGAATTGGTGTGCCACTGGTAGCTACAAGATCAACTTCCATGTTTAACCTTGGCCTTGAATTTGCGAACCGTGGAAATGCGAACATTGGACTAACAGAAAATTACGTGAATCTTCATGTAGGCTTCACATTTACACCAAATATGTCTTACGACTTTTGGTTTTTGAAAAGGAAATACGACTAGACAACTAAACTTTATAACAATGAAACGATTGGTGATGGTAATAGCGATAGCAATACTCGGGTTAGAGTATGCTAATGCACAAGGAATTAGGACTTATACTTCTAATGATGAGGATAGCATGGCCTGTGTAACAAATGTTTCTCTTTACTCAGAATTTTTTAAGCAGAAAAATTATTCTGATGCCAGAATTGGTTGGAGACAAGCCGCTGTTGTTTGTCCAAAATTCACAGAATCACTTTGGCAAAACGGTGTAATCATCTACGAAGAACTTGCCAAAGCAGAAACCGATGAAGCCAAAAAAGAAGGTTTGATCGACACCATGTTTTGGGCATATGATCAACGAATTGAGCATTTTGGAAAAGAAGGTTACGTTCTTGGATTGAAAGGTGCTGATTGGATGAAATACAAAAAAGATGACCCAAAAGGTGCTTTTGACATTCTTTCTAAAGCTTATGAACTAGAAGGAAACAACAGCGGTGCGGGTGCCATCTTGTATTTGTACAAAAGTGTTTATGATCAGTATCGTAAGAAGCAAGTTGAAAAAAGCGCAATGTTTGATTGGTATTCGAAAAGTGCTGATGTTATCGATTATAACATGAAGAATGAATCCAATGCGAATGTTTTAAAGGCATGGGAATCTGTTCAAGCTAACGTTGACAAAATGTTTGGCACTGTAGCTGAATGTCCAGACTTGGTTGAAATCTATACTCCGCAATTTGAAGCAGGTAAAGATGATATCGATTTATTAAAGAGAATCATAAAGATTTTTGAAAAGCGTGACTGCACAGAAGAAGATCTTTATTTAAGTGTGGCAGCACAACTTTATGACAAAGAACCAAGTGCAGAAGCTGCATACGCCATTGCAAATGGATATGCAAAAAAGAAAAACTACGGAACGGCTGCCGAATTCTACGCTAAGACTTATGACACCGCAGAAGATAATGACCTTAAAATAAAGGCCTATGAAAAAGGAGCTCAAGTGGCATTGGCTCAAGGTCAGTATTCTAAAGCGAAGTCATTAGCGCTTAAAATGCTCTCCATAAACAGCAATAGTGGAGAAGCTTACATGATCATTGGTGACGCCTACATAGCTGGCAAAAATGATTGTAAAGGAAATGAATGTACCAACCGTGCTCCATACATGGCTGCAGTTGACAAATATGCTCGTGCTAAAGCAGTAGACCCAAGCTATGCCGAAGCAGCTCAGAAAAAAATCAATGCTTACAGTGGCCAGTTCCCTAAAAAAGAAGATTGCTTTTTTCATGGTATGAAAGAAGGCGATAGTTATACTTTGGATTGCTGGATTGGCGAAACAGTAACGTTAAGGTTTAGAGATTAATCCTTGAAGACTCGTAAAACATACAAATCATTCATAATCCCGGCTAGTGCTCTAGTCGGGATTATTGTTTTCTCGTGCACTACCAACATTGAGCAAGTAGAGCGTGTCACCAATTTCACGCAGCTTCCTACTCAAACCATATTCAACAGTAGTATTCAGTTTACTGATTCTGCCATCGTTACGTTTAAAGTTACTGCCGGCAAAATAGATCGCTACACCGACAAAGAAGCCCCGCATGATGAATTTAGCGATGGTGTGGAAGTGCTTTCTTTTGATGATAAAGGCAATATAGAATCTACTATTTTAGCCCTTAGAGCTGTAAATTATCCAGAAGAATCGCGCATGGAAGCGATGGATAGTGTAACACTCGAAAACAACGAAGGCAAAAAATTAGAAACGGAATTGTTGATTTGGAATCAGAAAGAAAACAGAATTCATACGGATAAACACGTGAAAATAACTACCGCTACTGAGATTCTTTTTGGTGAAGGACTAGATGCAAAAGATGATTTTTCGAGTTATGAAATCAGAAATATAACTGGCCGAATTAAGGTAAAAGAAAACCAAACGGACAGCACAAACACAAACTAGATGAACAATTATCATAAACTGATGGAGAAATTTTGGCTTATTGTAGCGCTTGCAAGTGCACTATATGCCTTTTACTCATGGGGGAAATTTGGGCTCGAAAAAACAGGAATCATGCTTGTTTTACCTGTAATTGCCTTGATTTTATTTGCATTACGCTATTTCACACGTAAAAGATTAGAGAAGAAATTCAACCAAGACCAAGAGTAATCTTACTTTTGCGCCTTAATCACCAATGAACGAAGCTTCCTTTCTGCTCATTATCAGCTCCATCCTACTTACACTGCTTTTGTCAGCGTTTTACAGTGGAATGGAAATCGCCTTTGTTTCTTCAAACAAGCTCAAAATAGAGCTAGACAAAAAGCTAGGTATTCTGCCAGCTCGCATCTATTCCTTTTTCTTAAAACATCAAAGTAAATTTATCAGCGCATTGCTTTTAGGCAACAATGTAGCTTTGGTTGTATATGGTATTTTCATGGCGCAAGTATTAGAGTCACCCATCGAAAATGCATTTTCTTTTATCCCAAGCCTAGGAGCGATCAACGCAGTAGTACTTATCGTTCAAACGATCATTTCTACGCTGATCATTCTCATTTTCGCTGAGTTTCTACCTAAAATCATTTTCAGAATAAACCCAAACCGAAAGTTGGAGCTATTTACACTTCCTGTGGTTTTTCTATGCTTCCCTCTTTTTATTTTGGTTTGGTTGGTTTTTGTAATTGTCGGCTATATCTTAAAAATATTCAATATCTCTTTCGAGGAAAGTGAATATGCCTTCGGTCGTGTTGACTTAGATCATTACGTGCGCGAGGTAACTTCTTCACCCCATAGTGAATCTGAAATTGACAACGAGTTACAGATTTTTCAAAATGCACTCGACTTTTCGAGCATTAAAGCGCGCGAGTGCATGATTCCGAGAAATGAAATTGAAGCGCTTGAATTTGATGATAGTATCGAAGAATTGAGAGATACGTTCATAAATACGGGATACTCAAAAATATTGGTTTACAAGGAAAATATTGACAATGTAATAGGCTACGTTCATTCGTTCGAGCTTTTCAAACGACCAGAAGCCATTAAAAATATTTTACGTCCATTAGCAATTGTGCCAGAAACAACAACTGCCGATAAGGTTTTAAAAACCCTTATCACGCAGAAAAAGAACGTTGCTTTGGTGGTAGATGAGTATGGTGGAACATCCGGCATGTTGACCTTAGAAGATATAGTTGAAGAAATTTTTGGCGAAATAGAAGACGAACACGATCAAGAAGAATTGATCGAAGAACGACTAGAAAATGGTGCTTATCGCTTCTCGGCACGTTTCGAAATCGATTACATCAACGAAGAATATGAACTAAAACTACCCGATAGTGAGGATTACGAAACACTTGCTGGGTTAATTATTCATGAAAACGAAGACCTACCAAACGAAGGCGAAACGCTGGAAGTAGGCAATTATTCCATTGAAATAATCAAGGTTAGCGAAAACAAAATTGAGGAAGTTATTGTACGTCCCTCTGAAAGTGGAAATTAGAAGTTAATATTCCAAAGCAAAATGTATTTTCGCGACCCATTTTTAAAAAGCTAGAATTACATGGCAGCAATTGGTTCTATTAGAAAAAGATCAGGCTTACTTATCATCATTATAGGTGTTGCACTCGTATTATTCCTTTTAACCGACTTTTTAGGTAAAGCCAATTTTGGTGGGCCTACCGGTGAAACGAACGTTGGTTCAATAAAAGGAGAACCTATTTCTCAGCAAGACTTTGGTATTAGAGTTGAAAACGCTCTTCAGGCTCAAAGCCAAGGGCAAGCTATCACAGAGGCTCAGCGCACTCAAGTTAGAAATCGTGTTTGGGAACAAATCTTAAGAGAAAGAATTCTTGAGACTGAGTACAGCAAACTTGGGCTTAACGTAACTCCAGAAGAGCTTTACGATCAAATCATCAATGCAAAGCCAGGTTCATTGATCTACCAATATTTTTCTGATCAACAAACAGGTCAAGTGATGGATCAATTTAGAGATCCTAACACAGGTTTGCTTGATGGAAATAAAGTAATTCAAACAGTCGGTAACATTTTAGCAAGCGAAAATGCTGCACAATGGTACCCTATTGAAGCTGCTATCAAGGAAGACACTAAAATGCAGAAGTATATGACGCTTTTGAGAAGCGGTCTTACAGCTACTTCCACTGAAGCTCAATCTTCATTCAACGATAAGAACAGTACCTTCTCTTTCAACTACACGTTGAAAGAATTTGCAAGCATTCCTGATGAAAGCGTGGAAGTTACAGATGCTGATTTAAAAGCATACTTTGACGAGCACAAAACCGAAAAGCGCTTTAAGCAATCCACAGAGCAAAGAGATATTAAGTATGTGGTTTTCGAAATGAATGCTTCACCAGAAGATATCCAAGCTCTAAGAGCAGAAATGGCTGAAATGATGCCGGCTTTTGCTGCTGACTCAAACGATACTGCTTTTGTGCTTGAAAACACTGACCAAAGACTGAATGAGTATTTGGCATACAAAACTGCCGATGAAATCAATCCGCAAATCAAGGATGCTGTTTTGGCAGCTGAAGTTGGTCAAGTTTTCGGTCCTTATCAACAAGGCGATTACTTACTCATTTCAAAATTAACTGGAACTAAAGCAAGTCCTGACAGTGCGCAAGCGCGTCACATCTTTATTCAAGCTGACCCGCAAGACACTGCATCAATGGCTGATGCAAATGCATTGATTGACTCATTAAAAACAGTAATCGAAAAGAAGAAAAACTTCGCTGCTATGGCTGAAGAATTTTCTGATGATCTGGGAACTGCTGCCAACGGTGGTGACTTTGGCGATTGGTTGACTGCAAGCAGACAAGACATTCCTCAAGCTGTTGTTACAAACGTTTTAGATGGCAAAAAAGGCGACTTAACCATCGTAACAAGCCAAGCAGGTGTGCATTTGGTTGAAATTACTGATCAAACAACCGCAGTTAATCGCTATTTAATAGCAACTGTTGATAACAGAATTGAGCCATCAAAAGCTACTGCTAACGAAGTTTACAATAACGCAAGCAAATTTGCACTTGAACACAAAACACGAGCTTCTTTTGATGCGGCTAATGAAGACAACATGATTCAGGTTGCACAGAATGTAGTTCCTGGCGCTAAAATGCTAGGTCGAGTTTCAGACGCTGATGAAATTGTTCGTTGGGCATTTACTGCCGAAGCTGGGGATGTTTCTGAGCCAAAAGAAACCGAAAACAGCATCGTTATTGCCATGGTAGACATCATCAAAGAAAAAGGTGTTGTTCCTTTTGAAGCTGTGAAAGAAAACATCAGACCAGCAGTGATTAACGAAAAGAAAGCAGCAATGATTAAGAATGATCTTGGTCAATTCACAACCCTTGATGAAGCAGCAAGTAAACTTGGTGCTCCAGTTAAATCGATCAACAACGTAAACTTTGACGCCAATGTATTGCCTGATGGTTTAGGTCGTGAATTGAGTGTATTAGGTGCCGCAGCTGCTATGTCTGAAAATGAGGTTTCTGGAGCAATCGAAGGAAACAGAGGTGTATTTGTGATTAGCTTGATGGGTAAAACTCCCGCAGCTGGCGAAGCTGATCTTGCTTCAGAAAAAAGACAAATGTCTAACACCCTTTCTGGCAGAGTTAATCAATCGGCATACGAAGCATTAAAAACTGCAGCAGATATTGAAGATAATAGAGCTTTGTTCTATTAATTAACATCTGCCAAAGCAGCGAATTAACCTACAGTTAATGTGGGTAGGATTTCATCATTCTACCTTCGCAGCCTCCATGAAAAAAGGCCTTCTTTTATTCCTTATTACTGGTTTTTCTGTTTTATCAAGAGCGCAAAGCTCATTCGATGAAAACTTAACCACAGTATCCAATATCAGACTCACGGTAAACAACGTGGGCACTTTCGGAAACGCGTTTCGAGGTAGCTACGATTTGTTAGACTATCCATCATGCGAGTTCCCAGCAGGTTCGGGTATCGAACACCTATTTGAAGCTGGAATTTGGATAGGCGGATTAGTGGATGGCTCGCTTGTAGCGGTGAGCACCGCAGCTTACGATCAAAGTGCAGGTTATAGCCCAGGAAGAGCTGGTTATGAGATGACTGCTGAAATTGGCGCAGGATTTACCGAAAGATCTTCACTTCTAGACAACCCGAATTTTAGTGTTGATGCAGTTTCGCATCAGGACTTTGTTGCTGATTTTTCAGATAAGAATGTTTTAGTTCCTGGTACGCAAATCCAAATTGGCGCAGGAAACCATACTCCAATGAATTTGGATGTGCATTTAGAAACATACAATTGGAATTACGCATTCAGTGACTTCATGGTGATTTGCAACTACACGGTCACCAATAATGGAAACAACACCATTAACGATGTGTATGTGGGAATGTGGTCTAACGAAGTGATCAGAAATACAAACATCACCCCTGCTGGTTCAGGAGGTGGTGATTTTTTTGATGATGGTGGGAATGGCTTCATCGATTCACTTTCTTTAGCCTACTGCTTTGACGGAACAGGCGATGTAGGTTTTACGGACAGCTACATCGGAAACAAATTTTTAGGTGCAGAAGACAAAGATGGTTTTCACCATCCGAATGTTGACCCAAATTTTAAAAACAACTACCAAGCTTGGCAGTTCAATACCACCACACAACCAACCTTCTATTTTCCTAGTTCTGAAATAGATCGCTATGCAAAAATGACCGATGGATTTAACCAATGGCCTTGTTGGGATGAAACAGGATCACAAGATCCAAGATGTGCTCAATTTCAAGCTGAGACCATACAAGAAGTTTTGGAGCAACCAGGAAACCGAAGCGATTTAATGTCTGTAGGTCCGTTCACTTCATTAGCACCTGGAGAAAGCATTTCATTCGCATGGGCTTGGGTTCTTGGCAAAAAAGTGGAAGACGGAAAACCAAACACCGATAATAATCCTGTTCAGCAATCACAATTCATTAAAAATGCACAATGGGCTCAAACCGCCTATAATGGTGAAGACGCAAACTTCAATGGAGTGCTAGATGCTGGAGAAGACAGAGATGGCAATGGCGTAATCACACGATATATCTTGCCTACTCCTCCCGATATTCCAAAAACCAAAGTGGTGGCTCGCGAAAAAGGAATGGACATTTATTGGGCAAACAATGCCGAAACAACAGTAGATCCTATTTCACAGGAGATTGATTTTGAAGGTTACAATATCTATCTCACAAAGCTTGGTTTTGATGTAGTTAAGAGTCAAGATTTAACCAATGATTTAAAACTAGCTGCATCTTATGATGTGGAAGGCGATGGAATTTTTTACGAAACGGGACTAGCCGCTATAGCACTTGAAAGCCCTATTCAATTTGAAGGCGACACAAATGTCTATCGCTACAAATATTCTATCAATGGTTTGGTAAACGGATGGCAATATGCTGTGGCGCTTACCTCATTTGACCAAGGTGGTGAAGAAAATAATTTAGGTTCTTTAGAAAGTTCGAAACTGAGCAACACTTATCGTGTTTTTCCGGGAACGGAAATCAATGAAAAATATGACCAATATGCCGGTGGTTTGAACGGTGCAAAAGCACTTTTGAACAAAGAACTGAGCGACAGCTTAGATCTTTACAAACCATACGCTTATCCAAATCCATATTATGGTGGCGCAGCTTGGGAAGGCGCTTCAACTTTTCAAGAAGACAAGAAAATCACCTTCGCAAATCTTCCTGAAAGCTGCGTAATCAGAATTTTTACTGTTTCAGGAGATTTGGTTAAAGTGATCAACCACGACCAGAGCTATAACGGTTCAGAATTAAGATGGTACAACACCTATTCTAACCCAGACAACACCGTTTTTAGTGGAGGCGAACATAGCTGGGATTTGCTGAGTGACAACGCACAAATCATAGCTCGAGGCGCTTATATTTTTTCAGTTGAAGATTTGGAAAGCGGCAAAATCTGGAAAGAAAAATTTGTGGTGATAAAATAGCTTCGAGAAACTTAGATGATAAACAAAACAAATTCTCAAATAAATATGAAAAACAGTTTACTTACTCTACTTGCGGTGCTGCTGTTCTCAGCAGGCTTCGCGCAATATCCTGTAGTTACTATTCAGGATATTCAAAATGTATCGGCAACTGCACTCGGCAATTGTGATGATCAAACCATCTATCTTGGTGATACAGTGATTGTGCGCGCTAAGGTGGTAATGGATGGGAACCTAGCTGTACCAAGCGGTGCAACTAATCCAAACGGACATAAAAACTTCTGGCTACAACAAGGTAACGGTGGTCCCTGGAGTGGTTTAGATATGTTCAACCTTTCTAGCGTAAGTGTATCAGAAGATCCACACAACATTATTGCTGGAGATTCGGTTGAAATTGTTGGAGTAATTGACGATTACAATGGTGAATCTGAATTGCTTCCACTAGCTGGGAATTCGATCACACTTTTAGGTCAAGGTTCAACGATTGTGCCTACAGTAATTCAGCTTTCTGACTTGAATGATGTGAGTAGAAATAACAAACTTGAAACTGGCGAGCAATGGGAAGGTGTTTATGTAGAGCTTCACAATGTTACAGTTGCCACTGTTGATCCATTTTCTGGCGGAAGCCGAGTAAGCTTTAATGTTGAAGATCAATTTGGAAACTTGTTGAATGTAAGTGACCGTTTCTTAGTTCAAAAACTACCTGCTGAAGGCGGAACATTTGTTGCCCCTAACGTTGGCGACCAATTAGATACCCTTAGAGGAATTATCGCTCACAGCAAAAACAACTGCCCAGGTTACAATGGCCGCGGTTACGAGCTTTATCCTTTTCAAGAAGAAGATTACGTTTATGGCGCTGCAGCTCCACGTATTTTCAATATTGCACGCACTCCGCTAGTTCCAAACTCAACTGAAACAGTAAACATCACTGCTGACATTACTGACAATGACGGAAACGTAACTGGAGCGACTATTTTCTATGCAACTGGATCTACCGGTGGAAGCTTTAGCCCAGTAGTGATGAACAATACAAGCGGTGATTCATACAGCGCTAGCATTCCAGCTCAAGCTGATGGAACATTGATTCGTTGGTACATTGTTGCTGCTGATGATAGCGGTTTAGTAACTACATTGCCAAATAGCGACCCTTCTGTTGCAACTTTCCTTTACCGAGTTAGAAATAATGGCCTTTCAATTTTTGATGTTCAATACACTCCTTTCGGAAACGGAAACAGCCCATACCTTGGCGAAACAGTAACTGTAGAAGGTGTTGTAACATCAAGCATCAACTCAAGCGATACTGGTGATTTAGGATACGTTTACATTCAACAAGAAAACCAACTAACATTTGCTGGTTTATGGTTGCAACAAGGATCAACACTAACAGCTCTAAAGCGTGGTGACAAAGTACAGGTAGAAGGAACAGTGACTGAAAGCTTCGCAATGACTGCTCTTACGAGCATCGCTTCTATCAACGTTGTTGGTTCTGGCACAATTACTCCTTTGGTATTAAACCCAGACAGCTTTAGTGTTTACAATGCTTCACAAGAGCAATTTGAAGGTATGTTAGTAACACTTCAAAATCCAACAGCTGGAAATGACATTTATGTTGTGGAACCAAACGCGGATTTAGCGTCAGGAAACAACTATGCAGAATATAGAGTAGGAACGGATCAATTCAATCCAGCTGCTGGTTCAAGAGTAATTACTGGTCGCCTTGGTGGAAATAGTTCTTTGGCAGTTTCTTACGTAAACGACAGCCTTTGGGCAAACACGAGCGGAACAATGACTGTTGCTCCATATGTTGTGAAATATGGTCACTTCATGGAATCAATTACAGGAATTTTCTACTACAGCTTTGGTGCAATGAAATTGATGCCGAGAAACAACAATGATGTTGTAAACTACGGTGGCGGCATTGTATACGCCATGGCAGCAGTTGCAGCGGATACTATTTGTGTGGGAGACACACTTCAGTTCATGAACATGTCATCAGTCATAGCTGACGATATTGCATGGGATTTTGGTGACGCAACTACTTCATCTGATTTCAATCCGCTTCATGTTTATGGCGCAGCTGGAACGTTCAGTGCTTCCTTAGTTGCAACAAACACGGTTGATAATGCTAATGCAACCTCAAATACATTGACCATTACCGTAATTGATGACGCAGCTGAAT